>Ga0126338_10003008_pt1 | contig 11747 bp, 3 predicted proteins | sample OrbCmetagenome_2_FD_92529 | JGI IMG/M metagenome (GOLD analysis project Ga0126338, IMG submission 92529) | Coral microbial communities from Petempiche,Puerto Morelos, Mexico - Orbicella C C metagenome | ecosystem: Host-associated > Invertebrates > Cnidaria > Coral | place: Petempiche,Puerto... | reverse complement strand
TTTTGTTTGGGGTTTTTTTTTTTTTTTTTTTTTTTTTTTTTTTTTTTTTTTTTCAGGAGAAGCTACTCTCTCATCATTATCGATAAGACCATCAACAAAAGCCCTTCAAAATTTATGTTTAGGGCAACTGTGTCAGCCGCAACGGTCTTAAAATAGGGTATCGAATTTTTGGTCTGGTCATAGGGAAGGTAGGGTAGGGAAAAATGGCAGATTTTAGTCATAAATAGGGAAAGGGTTTTGGGAAGCGAGCCGCACACCCCCACCAAATCTTTTCTGGGACTACCTTCCCCCCCTTCCCCCCCTTCCCCTCCCCCCTTCCCCTCCCCCCTGAGAACGTTTTGAGTTAAAAAATTACCGGTCACGCCTCGGTCACACTAGCCTGCGAACGCAGACGTATATCCGGCTGTCGCATATTTTCGACGGAGACAAACGACAGCCGGAAATACGTCTGTGTTCACAGGCTACGGTCACACCCGTACTCGCTATGGAGCGTAGGCACATGACGTCATGGCAACCATATTGGTGTTACAAAACGAAGAAACCGCGGCCATGTTATTGTAACAAACCAATCCCCTAGGAGTTCAGTTCTTTTCTTACGTAACCACTTTCTTTTGTTCCAATAAAGGAAACGTGAGTGAATATTCTCAAAACATGACCAAGTTCGAAACATGGAAACATGAAGCATAAAAATTAATATTTAAAATCTTTGATTTAATATTGGAGAGAAGGTTATCTGCTTCGGATAGGTTTTCATGAGTTTCATTGAAGCGATGCTTCATAATGTCCGGCTGCAACGTCCACTAAGATTAGCGAGGTCGGAATGACATAAAGATTCGTGCTAATGAGTGCATGAAAGGAATATTAAAAGCGATTGTCGCTTGTTGAGAGTCGATATCAAAACTTTTCGACGCGTGTGATTTGTTTGTCACGGAATTAGTTGTTTAGCTTTCTATCGTTTCTAAAACATGACAACAAACAGAACGTTAAATGGTAGATGAATGTGATACCTCATATTGATAAATTTGGTCAGTTTACGTGAAGTTAAAAGGCAGTAAAATATTAATATCGGACCTAATTAAGCTGTGGTGTTCCACTCGGTTTCCTAAACAAGAGCATAATCTAGAAACTGAGAAATAACACTTTATTATTATGTTCATGACACTACACTGAATAATTAATTCACCTCGAATGACTAGAAACAGCCAAAGCTGTAATTTTTAGGGAGATAAATATGTATTCATTTTTTTAAAAAATTCAGTGTCTATTGAAGTAAGTGAATTGGTCTAGTTTTATCTACTACACCCCTTCTGAGAAGTTTGTCCTTTTGAGTTTAATGAGTCCCCGGAAAAACGACATTGTTTTAAAAAATAGGACTATATTGCTCTGCTATTGGTCACCAAAACACCAAACTATTATTAGTACACGGCAGGATCAACCCGTTGCTGTGCATTGTTTAAAAATGGAGGAATATTGGTGTACATAGTTTCTTGCTGAAAGACTGATTACACAGTTCTACCCGTAGCCGCGACGATGCAAAATTCAACTTACGATCAGGGGCCTGATATTTATCTACGGCTTATAGATGAGCGAGTTTTTTGGCTAGTTTTAGCTATAGTTGGTTTTGCTCTGTGCACAGTTATGACAGTCGCCAACTTTATCGTGATGGCTACAATTTACAGGGACCCGCAAAAGTCGCTTCGTACGCCGCCTTGTTTGTTGATCGCTAATTTAGCATCGTCAGATTTTCTTGTTGGACTATGCGTTGTGTCTCTTGTGGCGTTCAGAGATGTGTATCGATCACTTCTGCAACAAGTGCCTTTACCACTGAGTGTGGGAATTTTTGTTTCTTATGTTCTCTGCACGACACTGTTTGTCAGTAGTGCTACAATGGTAGCGTTGTCAGTGACTTGTTTTGTCGCCATCGACAGTCCCATGCAATACAAAACGAAGATCACGAAGAAAAGGGCATACGTATTTGTTATTGTGATATGGCTGTTATCAGCCTTGATATGTTTTCTTCCTGCAACAAAGGTACCTGAAAAGACCTATTTGCTCATTTACATCCACACCCACATTTCGCTGCCAGCGTTGTTTCTGATGGTTATCTACGCGAAGAGTTTTCGCGCTTTAGCAAGACGAAGACGCGAACTCCAACTTAATGATCACGCTTCCGATGAAAACAACAAGCGCGCCTTGGAACGGGAGCGAAATATGGCGGTCACTGTAATTATTATATTGGCAATCTTTTACATCACGTATCTTCCACAGTTTATCATGATTCACGTGGCTCGCTATTGCAGCTCTTGTGAAATTAGCGAAGATTCGACAACGTTTCACAAAGTTGATGTGATAACTTCACGTTTCGTATTTTTAAACTCGGCATTAAACCCCTTTGTGTACGCGTGGCGAATGCCGAAATACCGTCGAGCTTTGAACAGCTCCTGGAAAGCTCTCAAGGAGAAATTCGGACTTAGTTCTCCGCGAGTGGAAGTGGGACCGCTGTTCTTATTCAGCACACGCATCGTAAGGGAGAGTGCAACGACTGTTTCAACCTAATCAACTCTTGGAAGAAAACAAGTGTGAACTTGCTTGGATGAATGCTCGGCCCACAAACGCTTATACAAGGCAGCTGAGGTCATACGAGGAATCTCCGCTGAAATGCGTTCTCTTTGAGTGTCCTGCGTTTTCATCAACCAAGCTCAAAATTTTAAACAGCTCTCACGAAATGTAGATTAAAGTTCAGTAATTTAGCCGTTCCCTGCAGCTCGCACAGATTAAACCAGATTAGGTGCCATCTCAAGATTGTAAGCTATCAGGGACTAGCGAACAAAGCAGGGTTTGTTTAAGTAGGACGACTGGAGTGTAGGAGATCTTGCGTCACTGATGCGTAGAATTATATACGCAATTTCTTGTTCATGCAAAACTACTCGACCGTGCTTCATATATTTGAAAGAACAAGTGAATAAGACGGACAATATGGCTTCTCGCCTTTTTGGCTTCCTTACTCGGTATCATCGTTACGCTTTTAAATCTTTGCCTTACAATGTCTACAATGTAAACTCTCCACGGCAAAACCCTGAAGCTGTTCTCGCTTCTTTAGCAAATTATAACAGCCACCTGTAGAATCAAAGACTTAAGGTAATCTTGCGTGAAATTACGACTTATCAAAGCTGAACTTTGTTTTGGTTCAACGGGTAAAATCAAGCTAATAATGTAAAGCAATGTTGACTAAAAATTATAGAAAACGAATAAATGACCATAGGAGATTATGGGAACACGGGTAGTCTCTTTAAGGAAACCATATGAGGTTTCCTTTGGACCCTGGAGTTTCAGAGGTCCGTGTCAACGTTCCCTTGTACTTTGTAAGAAAACCCTGGAGTTACGCGTAAACGTCAGTTCGTCAGTTTGTTTGGAGTAGCATCTTTCAAATTGTTAATCCGCACGCACACTAAAACAACTAAACTAAACGTTCTCTGGTTATTAATTGCACCGCAAATAATTTTCTCCTTTTTTTGCCAGTAAAACAGTGAATGATACAAGGCTTAACCTGAGCTATGGACAATAAGTGATTTCCTCGTAAACGAGGAATGGGTCGAAACTCCTCAAATATCATGGGATGTGCCCTTCATGTAACAGGTTGCATTTTGTCTATAACTGACTGCTACTTGACGTCTTCAGAAAGCACTGCTGTTCACTCTTAAAAACGCAACTTAATTAAACCTTAAATCTTTTGAAACGAAGTTTGCAATTCCCCTTGAAAAATAGCCCACTGGAATATAAAAAGAACTTGTGAAAAGTTAGCTTTCGCGCGGCCCCTGATGATTTGTTTGCTCGCGAAAAAAAATATAGACAAATAGCTCTACACTTGACATTTCTTCACACTTGTTAAGCTCGAACAAGCACTCATTCACGAAATTGAAAGCTGCTGTCTTTCATTGACTTAAACTAATAGCGCGGATCAAGTCGATCCAGTTGAGTACGTTAGATTACATAAACTCCCAAAAATCACCCCTGTAGCACTTATTACCTCATAATACCGGCATCTGCGGGTAATAACTCGATATTTGACCAATCAGAGCGCGATATTTATCAAACCGTAACGGTTTGTTTTGGTTACCTCATCTCCCGGGAACTAATCCAGCATTCCTTTTCGAAGTAGTAATACATTTAGAGTTAAGTTTTGTGGCCTACATAACATTTAACCACAGCTAGAAATCCTCATTATAATTTGGAAATGAAAAGTCACCTTCCAAGATGAAAGATGAGATTGCCTGTGACAAAGAGCCGCGTTCTTGAAGGAACCGTTTCGTTGCTATACATATCTAGGACAGCGACGATCTTTCAGGCCGTTCGTTTCCTCGAGAAAGAATCCCCGTTTTATTGTTTTCAAACTTTCTTTTTTAACGAAAATGGCTTTGGGAGCAGATCGTTCACAATTTGTGAGTACAACGTAGCCAGCAAACTTGACGAGGTAAGTTAAGGGAAAGTTAATAGTTTACGTTTCCATGAAGGTCCATTATTTTATTTTATCCACGAAGATCTAACGCTTATCAACTCTATTTCATTTGTCGTTAAGTGAGATCTTTAATCCTAAAAGTTCTTCTTCGTAGTCCATATTCACTTCTCTCATTAGAATTCGCGAGAATTCACTTCTATTGACATCTTTACCCTGGCAGATCGGTTTGTTTATTCTCATTACCCACGTGCTAACAGAGACGTTTTAACGAAAAATTAGATGTTAATTACTCTTTCCATGTTTAGTTGAAGTTAAATAACCAGGAGTGTCTTTTATAACTTGTGTAAGGATCGATCGAAATAATCGGAGAAACGTAACTGGGAAATCTTTTTGTACATACAGTTATTTCTGGTAAAGAAATGGGCAAAAGTATCAAGCACATGTTCATCGTTTGCTAGTTGCTTTTGTCCCGTTTCTGGACTGGATATGAGCACTTTTGATTGTATTATGGAAACAGTAGTACATGTATAGATGAAAAAGAAATTATTGATGCCAGTGAGCGCAGAAAGACAAAATTTTTCCTTGATATCTTCACTACTTCATTAATGCTATTTATCATGTTCTATATGTAATTTGTATAACAATTATATGTATTGTATTTTGCCTGACACCTCTGTAAAAATTAATGTTTGTGAGCAGTTTAAATTAAAATTGAATTGAATTGCTACAACAGAGTTTCTTGATTTTTCAAGAGCATAATTTCGCTTCACTTAAATTTGCGAATTTAAAGAGTTGAGTTTTCATCTCAAATTTTTTGTTTGTTTGTTTGCTTATTAGTTTGTTTGGTTTTTGTTTGTTTTGTTTGTTTATTTTGTAATAAGATACCAAACCATTTGGGTTCTGTTACTTCCAGTAATTTAATACAGGCTGAAGTCCATATAATGCAGCCTGTCACGCAATACGAAAGACAATGTGACAATAAACGAAAAGAGAAGATAAAGAGTAACAGAGCATACTCCATTTAGGCCTCATTCCTAGACTAATCCCTCTCCAGTTATTTTTAGATCACTTCCGGTTTCGTATATACCAGGAGGGTCTAGGAATAGCCAATTCTGTGATGCGGAGTTTAGTCACGTGACAGCCTGAGCGGCTTTACACACAGTTTCACCCTCCACGAAAACGTCCACGCAACATGCGTGGTTACATCGTCCGTTGGAGAACTACATAGGTAACATATCTATAAAAAGCTTGAAAGCATATCTTGATTATCGATATCAAGTAAGTTGGCCTCTGCTCGTCAGAACATACCAAGAAACATGAAAAATGTCTTCCATAAACATCCAAGATTTGGTCATTTTACGTTATTTTGTTAAGTGAGCCAAATTGTATGGCGCAGTTTCAGAGCCATAGTGCTGACCCTGTTTTATGAAAGAAACAATGGCTCTGTACGTTCAGGGTTATACGGCTTGTTTCATTCGTAAGACTATTAAATGTCATCTATTACAGCCACGGCTACAACGTACAAGGAAAACAGAAAACAGATAAGCCTGGTTTTCCACGTACACTGGCGATCACCCGATGGCGAGAGATTTTTGTGCGTTTAGTGGAATGACAATAAAATAACATTAAAAATTAGCCCATCTTTGTCGTTTCTGTCTGAATGGGGAGGGACTGATAGAGCTGGTTTACAGAAGCCAGGGTGTCGCATTAAATTCGCCTTTACCCATTTATACACCTGGACGGAGAGTGAGAATGTGAGAGTAAAGTGTCTTGCCCAAGAACACAACGCAATGTCCCAGGCCAGGGCTAGAGACAAGACCGCTCGATCCGGAGTCCCGCGCGCTTAACATAAGCTAGCTCTAACAGTAACCCAAAACTTAACCCTAACCTAACCTAGCTGACTGATCTCGACCAGGGTTACAACTTGGACCGCTCGATGCAGAGTCTAGCACGCTAATCATTATGCCACCGCTCCGTCCACGACCAGCAAGAATGAACCTTACAATATTTTAGGGCTAACCCTAACAGTAACCAGAAAACTAACCCTAACCTAACCTAATTGTCTGCTTAATCCTGAGCTAGGCTCACGATACTAAACTAACCCTAAAATACTGAACCCTTGCTCAACCTTAAATACTAAATCCCCACTCCACTCCCGTGAGTTAGCCCTTCCTTCCACAATCAAGTTTTTCACTCGCTCCCGGTCCCCTTTCTGTGCTAGCAGTAACGCAAGCTGCTAAAACGATACCATCCTCAAATTGGGTCAAAAAGAAAATAATTTACCATATGCTCTGAGTTAACAGACTAAGGACTATAAATTCTAATCCATTTGATGTCAACTATGTGACATAGGAGTCGCCCAATGGGAGAACTCTGTTTTCCAAGCTTTCCCTGAGATGACCTAAATAACACCATTGTATTGTTATGTACAATGTCACTGTCAGAAAAAAGAAAATTATGCCAAATGCAAGACAAATTAATGATTTGGCATAGGGAGACAAACATTAAATGAGTCAATGCAAGGAGTGCATAATTCAGTTCCTGCACGCAATACACCAAAACGTAAAGATATATATATTTTTTATACAGCACAATACCAAGTAGAGAGTGTTTACAAACAAATAAGTTATTTTAGGTTCTACGGAAGTAAAAGTAAGAATTTATCCCGATCTACTGATATCATGATTTCACGAAAATTGATTACCAACCAAGGTTGTTGTTGCTGCTTTCTTTTTTTTTTTCTTTTTTTTCCATGCAGATGAAGAACAACAGTACTTCATGTCGTGCTTTGTAAATGGAGTAAAACTTGTCTACATATATTTCTTTCTTTTTTTTTTTTTGGCTTATCGGAAAAGCCTACGCATTGAAAAGATAATCATTTCAAACGCGTAATACCAAGTAACGAGATAATATTTAGAAATTCAAATTTCCTTGCCAATGAAAAGTACCATTATTGAAACATAACAACATACGGGGATTCACCCTCGAAGATAATTGAATTCGGCTAATCCCTTAACGGGACGAGAAGTAATCACTCAAGCGACCGTATCGTTCGTCGATCCCATTGCGAACTATACCCCTTCAGTAGCAACGCTGAAGTCATTTTGTCCAAAAGCTGAACGACTGGTGCGGTTTTGACCAAACCTGGCAACTGAGTAAAGAGGTTTGTAATTGTGCCTTCTAACGACTTTTTTATTTAACTTTTCAGCAGAGAATTGCTTTGAAAGCTTTTCTAGACAGCCTCATTTGCATTTTGGACCTCGACGAATTTCTCGAATCTGGCCAATGCTTTTCTAAAGTTGCTAGTGGGCTCGATAAAACTGAGAAGATAAACCTGAAAGGTGTTGGATTGGTATTTTTGTCGTAGGAAACCAGAATTTTTATTTCACACAAGAAGAGATTGTCAAAAATTACAGAAGCTCTCCACACCTTTGATACCTATTTAAATCTCCGTTTCTTTGTGTTCGTGACGGGAAAATAAAAATTTTTGCGCGGCTAAAAGTATACGGTTGGTCCGTTGGACTGTTAGAGTTTGTTTTTTTAGCCAGCTACTTTCAAAAATCACTGCTGTTTATATCGTTGATTAATCTCTTAGCTTTTCTCCATGAAGCTTTAAATATCGCGTTTTCCACTCTTCTTTGCTTGCCATTTCAGCTTTCACACTAATTTCAATTTTAAATTAAGCTACAGGACAATTACCGTTGAATAATGTTTGTTATTATAGAGCAAATTTGGAAGAACAGTTTTTCGTTCAGAGCTAATGTTTTAACCTTGAGAGAGATTTTGACACGTTCATATATAGTGGTCGAGAAAACACAAGCAACACATTTGTTCTAGTTTATCGTCTAACTGTGAAACTCTTTGGAACTGAAAATAAGAGAAATTATAATCTTTTTTTAAAATTTCAAGTAAATATAATTTCTTGGCGGTGTTTGAGCGAGCCTCAGTTCTGAAAGAATGAGGCAAATTTTCCCCCGCTTTTGCGATTTTCAACAAAATTATTTTTCTAGTTGCAAAATTGGACAAAATCTATTATTGTATATAAATTATACTTTTGATCTACACTTGGTTTTTAGCTTTCTATGTTAATTAAATAATATAAGATATTTTCATTCCATTTGGGATCCAAGAAGATTTTTTTTCTCACCCAATTTAAAGATATACAAAACAAGTCTTTTGTTTTGGCGTGATTTAACATGTGTCGGTGCATTAGGCTTTTATTCTGTTAATGACACAATCTTCCTCTCTTTGTAAATGGACGCGCTGCTTTCGCACTTTGTGGTAATGTATAACTAAGCTAGCCGCGCAAACGACTCCGCTATTCAAAGGAGAAACTATCGTCAGCATGACTTTCAAAAATTCAAAACTCAAAAGATGGAAACCTTGCCATAAAAGTGCAATAAAGCTAAAAATGGATGTTGTATTGCGTTATGCATGCACGCGTTTGTGGTACCAAATTGAACAAGATTGGCAGACATTTTGAAAGTCTGTCTTCATGTCTTCAACAAAATGCTAAAAACTAGTGACAATGTTTTTATCCTTTCAAAGATTCACTTAACATTTCATCTTGGCAGGTGTTCTTGGAACATTTACTGGTGAACGAGCAGAGTATTCAATCATAAGTTTTGCGTTATTTCAATTAACCAAAAAAGCAACAAAAATGCCGAGATAGCGTTCATTATTTACACGAGTATAAGATTTTTAACTTTTGCTCTTCCACGCCCTGATTTTAAAAGAATAACAGCCAAGGTACGATACAATTAAGTCTTTTTTTCGAAAAACAAAGGAAAGAAGGTATATTTCTCTTTTCTTTCCGTCCTGTTTTCTTACATCTCAAGCTTGTGTAAAAAGCAGCTCTTTTAATTATAATACAATATGTTCGCGACAACCGACTCCACCTAATTTCCACCCTCTGTAACGGTGAAAACGTCAGATTTCCTTTCAATCTGAACTTTTGTGTCTAAATATCAGAATCGCAGACCAACAAATCACATCGCTGCAGTTTCAAGGTATAACTTAACGTCATAACTTCCTTTTTCTTAAAATTCGGTAAGCAAACAAAAAACTAATTCTTCAGTGTTCTTCGATTATGGTGTTAACTACCATGTTAAATTTTGCAGTATTTCTCCTCCGCCTAGCCTCTGAACTCGCTCTCTGGTGCACAAGCTGAGAGCTATAAAGTGAGTAGGATCTTGACGCTCGCATTAAATGATTGTGCAGTCATTCTGCGGCGTGCGGCCTTAACGTGCTTAATTGAATTTATAAACGTTAAGGAAATAAGGAAAAAATTACTGCTTTGTGTTTACATATATTATAAACTATAGTTCGAAAGTTTTTACGTACATCACCTTGCGAATTTAAGTCTCAAATCCACTGTATTTAATCCCAACATTTGATTTAAACTGAGTTGTCTGTAAAGATAGCTCTGGGATTTTTCAAGGAAGAGTTTGAGTGATGGCAGATAGTTGTAAGTTTTGTTGTTTTCGTTGTTTTCTTGATTATTTTAATCTGACTGAATTAATTCATGCTAACTATGAAATAATGTAAACAAAGTGTCGCTTTAACAGTATTTTTTGTGAACCTGCGCTGTGACTGCATGCTATACCATGCAAAGGCCTGAAGAGCAACAGAGGAGAAAGAGGAAGGCTGAGGTGAGATTCCTGCAAAATGATTCTAGCCAATGGTCCCCTGCATTTTAAGTTCCTTTCTGCGTACGAATTCGCAGCCATCTTTTTACCTGAAGCATTCCAAACATTGATTAATTTGTGTAAACAGCTGCATTCTTGTGTGCCCAGATAATTTTTAAACGAACCGGAAATTTAGCAAAGAGTAAAAGCTTAACTAATTTCAAATATCAGAAAACAATCCGGGAATTTTCTTCCAAGTTTTAGACCTACGATAGATAAGATTTTGGAGACCGCTCGAGGCAAAGAAAGCGAATGCAACTTCTCTATGCGCTGAACAGAAATTGTTTTGAACGAAATTTACCGAACCATTCAGTCCAGGTGAGCTTTTGTGTTACACTCTTTTTAGAGCGATGGCACCCCCATCGATGACTCCATTAATCTCGTTGATGTCATATTAATACCGTGCTATAAATAGTGAACAATTAAACTCTTTTATTTCATTCCTTTACTTCTTCCATGTGATCATTACATTTGTAACAATGCTGGTCGTCTCTCTATTGTTGAGACGCCTCTAAGATGTCTAAATTTGCATGAGACTTTAGAGTTAAGACATAAACAACATCATGGACGAGTCAGTAAAACTTGTTATCGAAAGCTAAATCCCTCGCAATCTTGCACAGTCGAAGTCTCCATTTCATCTTTTGAAGGTTAGTCGTTATAAATCTGATAGCTACTCAAACGGAGTTTATAGGGGTTTGGCTTCCCCAATCATATACCTTTAGAGGTCGCTGGGAAACTGCCACGAATCATTAGAGCTCTTTAAAGGAATATTTACCGTTCAATTGTATAAAACGACCGAGTTCGAACTATTCGGATCTTCAGCTGTAGTTTAAAATAGCATAAAATTTCGGAGAACGAAATCTTGTTACCCGAATTCACGACCAGCTGTCGCCGATCTAGCCTAACTGGCATTAATTTTTCCATTATCAAAGTTCGAGGTGACACTTTACCAAACAAAACTTTAGGTATTCATCACATTTTAATCCAAGTACCTGCATGAGGGAAGTATATATATACGTTATCGGAAACAACTCCTCTAAAAGACTCATCGGTTCAGTTCGCTTTCGGTTTTGAATCTCTCAAGAACTATACTCATTTCTATTTAAAGTATGATATCTGCATCGTGGAAACATCGTCATATCGTTAACAGCCCGGCAAACTGGCTATCGGTCAGTAATTAAAGCTCAGTACAAGGAAGTAAATGACAACTTTTCAGTCCACAGAGAAAAGGCGGAACTCTCTTACACCTTTGTCGATCTTCATCTAAACCCTGAGGGTAATGTTATGATTTCTTAAATTTGCAGGGTTTTTGTACAATCTGTCTTTAACACTACATTTCGGTGTTGTTTTTCTGTTCCATTGGTTCTCATTTCTCAAGACAGATTGGTGCCTAATTTCTCTTCATAAATTCAAAATACAGGCAGACAGGAGATGGAAATAATAACTCCGTCCATCATGGCTGCATATTTATCAATTATCTCTGTGAAATCTCTCACAATGTCATCGTCTCAGTTTTATCTTAGATTTTTTATGGTCGCTTATGCTAAATTTTCCTCACTCTCTCGTCTTCGAGCTTAGCGAGTTGAGACGTACAAAGTTTGAGG
>Ga0126338_10003006_pt1 | contig 11750 bp, 6 predicted proteins | sample OrbCmetagenome_2_FD_92529 | JGI IMG/M metagenome (GOLD analysis project Ga0126338, IMG submission 92529) | Coral microbial communities from Petempiche,Puerto Morelos, Mexico - Orbicella C C metagenome | ecosystem: Host-associated > Invertebrates > Cnidaria > Coral | place: Petempiche,Puerto... | reverse complement strand
AGAAATTTTTTTTTGAAGGGTGGAAAGATGTTTTTTAAAAAAGTGAGGAAAAAAAAAAATAACGAAAAAAAAAGGGGAAGGGGGCCACGGGAAAAAAAAAAAAAAAAAAAAAAAAACGGGCAAGAGCTTTCTACTATCCATGTCCTGTGTTTGACTTGCACAAACTATTGCTCACCAAAAGAAATTTAATTTCATGTCCCAAAAAATTGCCCAGCCCCCACCCACCTCTCAAAAGAATAATGGTCCGTCCCTTATGTCGCAGTGAGAACACCGGTGACATAAGCAGAAGCATAAGTACCGGGCGGTCAACCAATCATGGCTCACTTTGCAAAAAAAGCGCAAACAACATGGCGGCTCCGCCATATTGTTTAAAAATTGAGGAGGGTGGTGTCCATTCTCGTCCCCAGAGTCACACGTTTGTTTGAGAAGAATATGGAATATGCCGTATTTGCGTATGTCGTTATGTTTATGCTCTAGTGTCCTCAACTTACTTGTGGTAATGCATAGTTATGTTTATGTCTTTGTGAACAAAGCCTTAATTAAGGGCGTTTTTAACCGGATTATTCAGTCACTATAATAATCTCTGCATAACGAAACTGACCATAATTTCACCAGTGGCTTGATTAAAAATATAACACAAAGCAATCAAGCTACGATGGCCGAAGACCAAGAGTTTATATGACACTTGTTCACCAGTGATTGGGACTTTCTTTGATACATTATCATGGCACCAACTGAAAGAGAGTAGTGGTATTGACTCATTAAAGAGGAAGTGCTGAAAAATGCTGGAAACTGTTGTGAGCCACTTTGACTGGCGTACACATACCTCTGTCAAGTTTTCCTTAGCTACACTATGGAGGGCTTTTAAATACGTTTGAAATATCGGCAAGGCACTCCCAGCGTTTGTTTAAATCAAAAGGGAGGGGGATATTAATGAAAGCAGGATGATTGAATGATTGAGATAACGAGATGTTTGATGGTAGCAGTGGATGTTCTGCATACCAGGAAGTTGCACGATACCGCGGGTTATTCGAGATAGCAGGATGACGCTGCTAACATTGCTTTGGGTATTTTTGTAATTTAAAACGTTGCGAATAATAGCAGCATTATCGGCTGATCGTATAGCATTACTTTATGCTAACAGAGGTGTCTCAATATAACGGGCATACAGTGTATATCGCTAACCAGATCGTTTCAGGAATTATCAAGACTTTTACATTTATGAAACAATTTACGAGCGATTACATTATTTAAACTGAATTTTACAAGGTTCTATTGACGATGGCTTTTAAGTATTTGCAATGAAATCCGAAGGTCTTAAGCCTTGAGATCAATTCCTCTGAAACTAATATAATAACAGCAGGAAATAACGGGCGGGATATGAACGTATTGACTTTAACCACTGATCGGTCCAATGTGATCCGGCACGTGTATCTCGGTATTGTTTTGTTTCCGCTTCCGAAGGATACGTGCTCGACAGTGACACGAGCTTGAAAAACAGGTCATCGCAGGCCTCGGTCCTCAGCATGTGAATATGGTAACTTCTTTCCACCATGTTCAGCAAAGTCGTGATCGGCTCATAACAATGTGCGACCTCATCTGTGGTCTCGGAGAAAACGTAACAACCTATCAAAGAGATGAAGGCATGATTGATCTATCTATCAAAGAGAATTATGCAAAAAGGATGACAAGCCGTACTTTGAACTAGGAACCGTCCGTGGAAGTCGAGAGGTTACAAAGTCAACAATTATTATTCATGATTTCATGTGCTGACAAAATGAAATAAAATATAACCAAACAACATGAAACAACTGTAGTGTCATGCAACGTCTTTCAAAAAGCCAGTTGTTTTTTCGCACAGTTTTCAACGCAAAGAGACAAAAACAGGATAACGTAAATTCATAGACATGTACAAATTATGGTTTATAGATCTCTTACCATGGTTATTTACATTGCAGATAATTACGATAATTGGACCTTCCTCATCTGTGACCTCAATGCAACGTTTGAAAAATAGCAAATCTCAAAAATGGAAACCACACCTAAATTTAGATCAAAACTGTTGATGATGGGCGTGCTGGTGACGATTGATAGGAAGTCCTACCTCCTCCACTATTTCCGTTACTGAGGAATGAAACATGTTAAGGTCGTCTAGCAAGTAATTAAACCAGCATAATCTTATTTTAGTATTTACATTTTTGACGAGAGAAGTGCGCTGTATTTCAGCACACGAACCTCTTAACCACAAATCTTACTTGCCATAACACGCTTATAAAAATCCTATTAATGCTCATTGGATTAACTCTCTACACCAATTGGCGGCTTGACTGATCGATCAACCTTTGAAGCGTCCGTGGAACAACGAAAAAGGTTGACAAAAATATGGCAGAACGCATCACAAGTCTGAGATAACACAAGAAATTCGGTTCTCAGCAGTCTCAACTGTCAAGATGTTTCTAACACCGATACACCAGAGTTACCTTAATAAATTTTCAAGGTCGTATTCTGAAAATTGTGTCAGTTCTCAAACGCTCGAGCTAATTAGTGGGGGCGTGATAAAAGCCATTGATTGGGAAACGTGTCGAGTGGTAAATAGGTGAGAATGCTTACACGTGAAGCGTAAACAACGTTGAAAAGCTGCTCTATCTCTTCATCTCACTAAAAGGGAGAATCACTCGATAGCGAAAATATGGGCATGAAAACAGTTATTTTGATTTTGCCAGCTTCGAAAACAGTGACAAAGTATTATGACGATATTCGTGAAGTTTGGGTCAAAATACAAACAAACGTTTACCAGCGGGAATCCGTTTACACTTAACTTGTCATCTTAATTCTCTTTGACGTTGCTTGGAAAAAGATTTTATCTCTGCCGAAGCTTTATAGGAACCCTTGGTGTACTGAAAATGTTACAAACTGAATCCCCATTTCCCTTACTGATTGCCATTTGTTCCTTTGTATTTCATTTCGTTTTGAGAATTACAAAAGCTATTAGTTGCAATTGTCGACAAAGATCACCTAATCTAAGGCGAAATGAGGCACTGGTTACACTATGGACAGTTAGTGCTGAAAGTAAGCAGTTTACAACCCTTATTACACTTAAGCTTGTCTAAAAATATTTCGACAACAAAATACCTATTATGCTGCCAGCAAGTGTCACAGTGCCAGACGGAATTATCATCTAACTTGACAGAGTGGAATTAAAATGTTGAGCATTTTGCTCGTGGCTGAAATTTCTGCTCCCGGACTGTCGCGGGTACTACAAAGAAAACAGACAATCAGAGTATTGATGTCAAGATTTCCTCCTTAGGGTTATAAAGGGAGTTACTGCAGGAGAAAAGACAAATAAAAAATAGTTCCATGCACGTCGCGAACGTCCAAGTGACAGTTTAATGATAGCTGAGGAAACCGCACGACTTATTCTTTGAGGTCCATTGTGATATCCAAATCCTGCTTGGGAGGACATCACTTCTACATAGGAACGAGTGCAAGAAGCATCTCTGAGAAACTTGCTGATAACGTCGAAGCATTGCGGAGAAACACAACATGAAGACAATAACTTGTCTGGTGCTTGCAGTCATCTTGTTGTCCTTCATTGCAGAAAATGGTGACGGAAAAATAACTATTTTACATGAAGGCCGCGTTAGTGGGAAACCAAGAAGAAAAAGTCGGAGACAGACAGTGAGAAAGAGGCCAAGCACAACAGCAAATGAGGACAATGGCAGTACTATTCAGGATAGACGACGGCCAGTGGTATGCAATCATACTATAAATGTGTGCTTGTTACTGTTTCAAAGATTGCTTTCACTTTGGTCTCGCTATTTGTCATCAGTGAACGACCCCACGAGAAGAAAAAAATTGATTTGCGTATTTTTTTCCTTTCACAGAAATACAACAGATGGCACGAGTCCCCACACTGGATGACTTAGTAACTTTGAAACACTGTTCACCTCAGAAACATAGCGGACAAGATACTGTTATTGACTATGTTTTCTTTATTTTCGGTTTACATTAGGTGCAACAGCTAAAGACATTTTAAATTCAGTCAAACATTAAGAGAAAAGAACCAATTTAGATAAAATCATGTGCAGGCCGCGATGTGAAGTTGAACACCTCTGGACACTTTTCGGGAGCTGTTATAGAGCTTTTTAGAGGTTAGTGCTTACTTTTAGAATAAACCTTACCGATGTAAGAGGATTAATTCGCAAGTAACACCAGGCCGGAAGCAGAGAGAATTTTTGAAAAGACGTACAACAGTTCTATTGAACATTCAGTGTTAAATACAGTTTTGATAGAAATGAACGATACATCACCTGACAGATTTATGCTCGCAGCTTTATCTTGTTTATAGTTCTCTTGTAATATTAGAAAAAGCCATTTATTAATGTAAATAAAATATCAACATCTAAAGTGTTGAAGTTCTCAATGGTCATCTTGACTCCAACAAATAATTTAAGCGTTTTATTTTCCGTGCGTAATATTTGAAAGGCTTTTTTTTTTTTGCTTTCAAATAGTTTTGAACATAACAAAGGTCACTTGACGTCTCTGCCTCGGTATTTCGGAGAATACTAACAGTGAAATGAAGGTCGTTCCATTTTATTATAACTTACCAGCGACAAAAGAAAAATTAAATGATGCAAGCAGAAACTTCTGGTAACCTCGGAAGGATTAAATTACGTGTACTTATCATCTCATAATGCAAACATTTCGGCAGTCCATATCTCCTGCAACGCAAAACATACGATCGGAATGGCTAAAAATAAACGCTCCCATTTTTTTTGGTATCAATGTGGTTCGTGAATCGCCAATAGCAATTCATATTACAACATTACATCAGAGGTTCAAAGTACTCCCTAAAACTGTGGCACTAAGTTTAACATTGGCACCAAATCCAAGGGTGCGTTTGTCATCAAAACACTTGTTTTCGGACCGATCGTACTGATAAAGGATAAGGGACAGACCCACAATAACTAATTATCACATACTGTATATACAATAACTAATTAGCTGCTAACTTCATTACAATCTATGAAAGTTATGTGTCAGTGCTGTCCGTTTTTTTTTTTATCACGATCTGTGAAAATCTTTCTCGTGCCACACGTGTCATGTGGTTTGGCTTGTGTCCTTTCATGGTTCGATATCCATCAGAGCAGCTTAGACACGTATCCGTGAAATGGCAACGATGTTCGCCAGATGTTTCCAAGGAAAACACGAGATGTCAAGAAGAAATCGATGACCTTGTACGCCTTTTACCCACTATTCGCCAAGACTTTTGTCTTTTCCCTGGATTCTCTTTATGATATTTACCTGATTCCTGCTGTTTGAGTTCAGTCAGGTAAAATAATTCTGGGTAACACTTGACTGGGAGAGCGATATCGCGGGCTTGGGTATGAGTTTTTTCCTTGTTTTGAAAACTGAATGGATAGATTTTCCTTTGGGTTATCCTTGCGTTTTGCTGCTGTCAGTTGCTCCCTCTCCCGCCCGCTGTGCGAAGTTTGACTGCTGCCTAGCACCTTCCCTCGTTCTCTCTTTCCGTTGTCGTGCTGATCCTGGACATCTCTGCCTAACGACTGCCACATTTTTTTGTACTTTCCCGTCTCCGAGTAACGACTCCATTTCCGTAGCGAATAATTTAGTTTTTCATTCAAGATAATCTCGAATGACGAAGATGAATCGCATTGTTCAAGCAATTGACTTTTTTGTTTGTATGCAGTAGCATGCTGAAGTGCTACCTCTGTTAGGCGTAAATCAGAAATGTTGGGCAAACTTCTACTAGTTGCATAGTTATTCGCACGTTTGTGCGCTAAAATGGAGTTTTGCTGCAGTTCACCGATTACCTGCTTCAAACACAAAGGTCGGTGTTGCCAATCAGCACCATGGATTGAGTTTTCATTGATGGGCTTTGTGAGCAAACTCTTCGACACGGTTACCGCATCCAGACTACGTCGGTGCTCTGATAACATTTGCTTCCTGAACCGAGCAGTGCTTGACTTCCTAATGCACGGAAAGGACGCCTCTTCCTCCATTATTCTAGCGACAACTTGTGACTAATGTAAGTTTCTGGCCCATTAAACGAGTGAGTTGTTATAGTTGCTCCTAGTACAGCTCTTAGCGAATTCAAAGCAGTAACTGGATTAAAGTTTTCATTAATGAAACAGTGCTTCCCTATAAAAGCACGTCAGGACAAGGACTCCACGTTGTACTTGAAATGTTCTACCACTCTCGGCGTAAAGGAAAAGCAACTAAAAGAGGGGCTATTATTTTTAAGTGGTTGCAAAAGTTTAGTCGCTAATGAGAAGTAAATGTTGTTGTATTGTTTTAAGGCTATTGTTCACTTTGTCCGACATTGTTAATTTGTGAACACAAAAAGGGTGCCCATTCACAAACTTTAATTACAATCTTGGCAACCCTAATTAATTGTTGTGTAGTTGCAAAGGCTTAAAAGTGACAGCACAAAATCCCGTGTGATGCATCAAAGTTTCCCATCGGATGGGATTCAAGAAAGTTAAATAAAAGATCGCTAAAAAACTCTCCACCGGTCAATTAACTCTGCCTAACTTCAATGCAGTCGGTTTCTGCATTTGCTTAATTTGCCAAGGGCAGCATATTCTATTGACATTCAAATAGGCCACTAGTCATTTTACAACTAAAAAGAATTGAGCAATGTCGGAAACTGGAACACTAATTAAAAATCTCTTCTAAAGTGCGCGTTTAATCTCTTAATCTCCTCATAACTGAACTGACGAAATTTATGAAATTTCCTGTTATCTGGATTTCAGGTAATCTGAAGGATATTGGAATTGGGTAATCAGATAAGATTTAACCTGAAGTCAGATAAGTGGACTGTTCTGTCTTTTACCGCCTGATAAGTGATCGTGATCCCGTGTTTTCGAGTTCAAAATCGAGTCGGCAATAAACGTGAGCTGGAAGAGTGGAGACCTTAGGGGTGTTCCAAACAAACTTTCGATTTCGATATTGGGCAAACTGGCTATACCAGCTGCTTGGAATGATCTCGTAAACTGCTCTTTCACAACTGTTAGTCAATCAGATTAATTGTCCGGTGCGTATTTGCGAACAATCCATTCTAAGTGGCGTTTCATTTGCGGTGTGTTGAATACATAGACAGTTTGACTGCGTTTAACCATCAATTTGACACGAAAGCAGATTTTCACTTACGTAAGGGAGTTAACTTGTCAGCGAAGCTTTTATCAACTTTAGCAGTGTATTGAGTTAAATTGCGTCTATTTCTGAGTTCAAAGCAGAGAAATTACGTTATTCTGTCCACGAGAGATGTTGAATATAACAAAAGCAATTCACTTCGTGGCAAAAGCACCGCTCTAGACAAAAATTGGCCTGTTCATTTAGTACATAATCTGATGACAAATAAGAAAAAAATCTTAACTGTTCTCTATCGCTCTTTTTTTGTACCTGTCATTGAAACAACGTAGAAGTGTCATACTGCGCGGAAGTTCGAGAGTTTCCCAAGGCCACCTTTCCCAATAAAAGTCTATTGCCTTAAAACTGCTCGGTCGTTCACCGATGTTTTAAAAGTGTATCGCTCATTTAAGCTATAATTAACCAACAGCTGGGAAACTTGCAACAAAATGCATGAATTGTCATCGGCAGAACTCCTTTATCAGGTAAGTTTGAGGGTGTGACATAGTCTATGTTTTTCTTGCCGCGTGTCGATTGCAGTCGCTGGATATGAGCCTGAAACAAGGCAAAACTATCTTCGGCTCTACCAATATGAATATACTGTTGACTATGCAACTGCCACTGCCAGAAGCTACCTCCTCCTTCAAAATGTCCTCTTCCTCTCCCTGCCAAACAGATCACTCTTTCTCTAGTATATCTACCACATGTAGCATTGTTGAAATTTATTTGATTTAAACTTTCTTTTTTAAGTAATTGGCCTTTGAAGGTAGTCCAAAAGATAAGAAAACGTCAGTCCTAAAAAGTACTGAAGCTATTGACCCCGATACCGAACTGAAATCTCTTGCTTTGTTTTGCTTATTTATCTGTTACATCTCAGTTGTCATAAACGTGACTTAGAGAGCGTATTCTATCTTAACAAACTTTGGGCATATCACAAATATCCTTCCTAGCAGAAGTAATATATTCATATCGCTTTGAAGTACGAACGATCACCGCTTACAAGGCGCTCATCAGACCTTGCAGGTTAGAGAGTGATCGTTTAAAAATTCAACAGTGGGGATGGAGGGATCCCGCCTGGCTGCATAGGATTAGTTTGCTTATAATGCAGATTTCCAGGCGTGTCTACAGTTAGGATACTGCGCTAGACAAACACAGATTCAAGCGAGAAGGATTTCCTTGTATGAGTTCACTCGTTGAACAATGCACCATTTGACAGCGTAATGAGTATGAATTCCCTTTAGTTCTCAAATCTAGTTTTTGTCAGGTATAAAATTCTACACGAAGTTGCTAGAAAACGACGTCGAATTTTTGGAAAACAGTGCACCCATCCCTTGTTCATCCTCGACAAATATAAAAAAGAAAAGGAAAATTGTACCGGATATGAAACAGTGGTCCTAAGACGGTAGACAAATACTGCAACCCGACGTCCTTCCCACTGAGCTATTGCAACGTCGCATGAACACAGGATGCAATTATCGACTGTTTAACAATTATGCATAAAGACGCTTCACAAAATTTTTAAAACTAAAATTACTCAGCTAAAAATAACTCAACGCAAAAACAAAATGGTTGCTTTAAAGCCAACAGAGAAATGACGGCTGCTAAATTTCAGATCCATAGCTCTAATGTTCAAGCTATACGAATGATTTCTTTAATTACACAGCATGTATGGGAGACTGCACTCGCAAGTTGCATGTAATTGCGAATTTCTGGGCTGACATTCAACCAAACCAAACAATAATTTGCCGTTTTAATAACGGTCATACAGGATGACGTTCCATTAAATATTAGAAAAAAGGATGTTATATTCGAGCTGTACTAATTATTCATTTCATTTTATTCATTTTATATCTTATTTATGTAATTATTTATTTGCAATATTTATATAGGCACGTCCAATTCAGCTCAAGTTGGTTTAGTTGGAGGCCAATAATTAACTAATTAACCCCAATAAATAATTAAATTATATAATTAACATAAATTAATTAACCCATTAACAATTAATTTACATATAACTTAATAAATAGCTAGTTAGTAAATAAATAACCTTAACTTAACAACTGATTGATAAGTATATTAATCAACTATAAAATGTCATAAAACGTCATGACATAATCGACCTCTGTCTGATACCAGCGTTGGCTACATTGCAAAGATGTAGCTGAAGACCCTTCTTAAATTTCTTTCCTAAGGTTGTTGTTTAGATCATTCCATGCTTTAGCCCCGCTGTAGCAAAAAGAACTTTGGTATTTGGTGGAAAGGGTTTTTGGTAGAGGCAGACGGAGAAGTGAAAGTCAGGTAGCAGGTCGGTAGGCGTGAGGCTACCGAGCCACTTGAATATCTGACTGAAGACAAATTTGATACTTCCGATACTTGTGATATTTCATTACTTTTCCCTGACCTTGAAACAAAATGTGATTTTCTCTGACTTTTCCCAGACTGTGGCTATACTGACCTTAGATATTTGGAAACAGAATGCCAAAAATATCTATAAGTTTGAAGAAAAGAGATATGTTTGGATACTAAGGTTAGAGACAAAAAACAGTCTAGTATACTGTCTGTGGTTACGTAATTAAACCTTACAAGTCTCAGAGCATCTAACTAATTTTTGACCACTTTTTGGGGCCTGTAGAGGCATTTATTTAGTAAATGAACATTTACAGACACTTGATCGAACAGCACTGTTACAAAATGTCACGAAATATGCAAGCATTGGGAAAGAAAGCTAATCTTCCATCTTTACGTACTCCAAGATATTGCTACTTTAACCTTAGCCTTAGGAATAAAAACAATTTTTCCTTGCCTAGATATAATACCATTACCTAAGGGAAACACGGGTCCTTTATTTGACCTGAGCTCCCAAAATCTATTTAACTGATTGAAACCTTGTATGTTTTTAAAAGCAAAGTGAGAAAGTTAGACCTTACAGATATTATAAGTAGTAATTGCAAGGATTGTCATTTATGTAATAATTAGTTGTTATACTTGTTATGCATAGATAAGTGGTAGATGCTTCAAAAAGATTTGGAGGGACTTAAGATTTTGTATTTAATATCTTTAGATAGATTGGGCCGATTGTTTAAACGAAGTTTAGACAACGTCTATGAAAGTCACCGTCCAAACCGTGTTTAAATCATGACAGTGTCTAAACACCGACTAAGGAACAATAGTAAGTTAGACCTGGTCAAAGGTAGATTTAAACGCTGTTTAGCGATGGTTTCATGGTCAGCCATTTTGAAATGGAGGGACCTCTGCGCTACAAACAGTTAAGAAGCTACGCCAGTCGACGTAATATACATGTTCCACGAATTCGGCACCATAGGGATAGATTTAACCATTAGAGGAATACGACGACGAAGCCTTTCGATTGCGTTTTCGCCTTAGGAAGGACTCGGTCAGTGACCTCGTAAATATTTTGGATAAAGATCTTCAACATCAAACAAGGAGAGGTCTGCCGCTTATACCAATACAGCAAGTGCTAATTTCTTTAAGATTTTATGCGACAGGAACTTTCCGGAGGGTTATTGGCGATTTATTTGGTGTTTCTGTATTTGCTGCATGCACAGTCATCCACAAGGTTTCAAGGGCTATTGCGAAACTAAAACGACAATTCCTGTCATTCCCAGAAAACCTGGCTGATATCAAGAGAAAGTTTTATGATGTTGGGCACTTTCCAGGTGTGATCGGGGCCATCGATTGTACCCACGTCAGGATCATATGTCCAAACAAAGAAAATGCTATGGCATTTGTTAACAGGCTGCAGTTTTACTCCATCAACGTCGAAGCCGTTTGTGATAGCGATGCCTTTATTACTAATATCATAGCCCGCTGGCCTGGATCGACTCACGACTCACGCATTTTTGAGAACAGCAACATCGCAGACAAATTAAGGGATGGTGCTCTTGATGGCATACGCTTGTAGAGCATATTTATTGACACCAATCCTCAAGCCAAAGAATGCAGGAGAAGTGTGCTACAATACTGCACGTAGGCGTACTAGGTATGTTAATGAGAGATGCTTTGCATTGCTAAAGCGACGTTTTCCGTGTTTGCACTTGGGACTGCGCACCGCCTTGGCGATACCCTCGTCATTATTGTGGCCACTGCAGTGCTGCATAATTTCGCCCTTACAAATCGAGAGCAAGACTTTGATGAAGACATTGAAGATGAAGATGTTCCATTTGACATTGTTGCTGCAGCAGACGCAAGTGGCAATGCCAAACGCCAGCTCATTATTTTACGATGCTTTGCTTAATAAGATTAATGATTTAGTTAAATTGCATGTAAGATTCATTGACAACAAAATAAGAAACGAAAGAAAATATTCACCGCAATTAATTAATCTTTTAATTCTTTTGTTTTGAAATTCATGGTTACATTTCATGGCATGAATATTTTAAAGTTCAAAAAAGTTCAAACCACAGGTTGCTTTACGAATTTTCCTCGTCAGTGTCGTATTCCAGTGGTAAACCAATTCCCATGTTATCGCATTGGTGCATTAGCTTCCATTCTTTAAGCTTTAGGACCTTCATCTTTAATTTGTGTTCGTCCCTCGCCCTGGACAAAAATGGGTCCTCCTCAAGGGATTCTGGTTTTTT
>Ga0126338_10003005_pt1 | contig 11750 bp, 8 predicted proteins | sample OrbCmetagenome_2_FD_92529 | JGI IMG/M metagenome (GOLD analysis project Ga0126338, IMG submission 92529) | Coral microbial communities from Petempiche,Puerto Morelos, Mexico - Orbicella C C metagenome | ecosystem: Host-associated > Invertebrates > Cnidaria > Coral | place: Petempiche,Puerto... | reverse complement strand
GAACGATACGACACTCACAAAGGTGACATACGGAAAATACGCCACTCGGGTCCCAGATGAAGTGGCGTATGGAATCTACGAGTGGTTTAGTTCCCAGTAAAACACTCTTCTCCATATAATAAAATGTGTTATGTACGAATTGGTATCTCATAGGGAAGAAAAAACTTCAAGCCACACCCACAAAACAGGACCTTGGTACCTCTTAGAGGTTCTTTTCAAAATTTCCAACAAGCACCCCTGTCCTTTTTATATGGGAGTACCCCCCTGGGATTGCAATGCCAAATTTGCATATTTGACACACCTAAATGCTCAGGTAAGGCTTGAATACCTACATAACCTCGAATATTTACATAAGAAATTCATGTATTTCACTTCATTATAGCTTTTGGTTGCAGAGAAAACAAAGTTCACAGAGGAAATGGTTTAAAGCAACTAGACAAACAATAAACATGGCAATGCAAAGCAACAAATTTGTTTATTCCTGTAAAATTAATGATTATCACTGCATGACCTCCAATACTTAATCACACAAGATTTGGTTGCTACAATTTGCTGCTTAAAAATACACATATAGAGTTCTGCCCACTAAAAAATTCAGCCCACCATGATAAATCAGCTCTCAGTGCCGCAATGGGATGGATGTGGTGATGAGGGCGTCACAAGCTATTAACAGTGTCAATCATATGCCTGAGAAATGTACGCCCACCAAATACCACTCTTGCCACAAAATTTAATTTGCCCATGAGAGACTGCCATCTCTCTTTGTAAGTGATTGCTTCGCCATAGAAATGTTTAATAATTCTCGCAATTTGCTCAGTTTGGTGTTGGGCAGCGATAGCTGCCTATCTACTGTATCTATTTCAATGCCGAGAAAGGTTAATCGCTGAGTTGGAGGGACAGCTTTGTTCTAGTTGATCTGAAACACAAGTTTGTTCAACAGCCTGATCAGTTCATTGTAAACTATTTTGCACTCCCTTTCACTGTCGCCTATGATGAGAAAGTCATCAAGATAAGCTGTTACAGTTCAGAAACCTCGCTTTGTCATGATTCGGGTAATCGCTTGAGTTAGCCTTTGAAATATTTCCGGTGATTTTAATGTGCCAAAGGGTAATTTGCAGTCATACATGTAAGTGATTTGATTCTCTCCGCTAAACTGCCAAGCCAGTCCTGCAACGGTGTAATTAGAAGGACGAATAGGTACATGCCAATAGGCACTTTTGAGGTCAATTTTGGCCAGATACGCATTAGGCTTGATAAGCGAGACTGCTTTGCAAAGCGTCATGTAAGAAAAATGCTGTCGCAAAGGAGTTTACATTGCTGTGTTCCAGGCGGCTGCAGTCGTGTGTTAGTCGAATTTTATCACTGTTAGGTTTGGGGATAGCCCAAAGAACACTGATAATGGAAGGTTTGGTGTTAGTAATTACATATTTCCAAGTTGAATTTCTTTACGTATTTGTTTTTCCACCTTGTCACACACATCGTTTGAAGTCGCAGATGGGTAGTTTGTCACTTCTGCTGGTGTCAAATTTGAGTCAGGAGAGATAAGGTGAAAGCCGTTCATGATGCCATCCAGAATAAAATCTATGACACTGTCATCATGTACGTAAGCTCGCCAGGCCTTCACATTTAGTGGTGAGTGGTGCAAAGTTGGAGAACATCATATGCCAGTCTAAGATGTGGGATGCTCGTGTTGTGGGTGAGGCCGGTTACAATTTGCAATGATACACAAATGCTGAAAGCGACAGTTTGGCTATGGATATCCGGTCGGCGAATTAAATTGCTTGTAAATGGGTGCAGAAACATGTGGTTGGCCATTTTGCCCCATGGGTTTATGCGGCTGAGCGGGGTTTGGAGTGCGACGCTTGACAAGAAAGTGAGTGTGTAAGTGCTGGGAGTCACTTCCCCATCTGAAGCCATAATTGTGCTGCAACTTTCTGTATTCATTGTCATAGAGGACGACGGATGAAAACATGTGGCCTTCTGAAAGTTCCTTACACTTCACTGTATACGACAAATAGTCAGCTAGGCTGGGTGTGCGGAACAGTTTTCCTGTGGTCAGCAACTCATGTATTATTTGCAAGTTTGCGGCTATCCACATTGACAATGTAATGTCCTCTAGTTTAGGTTTTGCTTTGCTTGCTCTGATCACAATGCTTGCCCCGCCCGAACTACTTATCTCTTGTTCTTCATCGTTGCTTGCTAAAGCAATTACACTAATAAAGTCTGGTATTAAAAGTGGCTTCTCACCTCCTTTGGCTGGTTGTGCCGTTTTTGCAGTTGCTCCAGGAAAAACTTGCAGGTCGTTGTTACACCCAGCATCAGCAAGGGGTCGTCTATTGAGCCAATCCCTTCAATTTTCTAGAGAATCTCGTCCAAGCCACCATCCTTTGTGAGTGACTTGGTGGTAACTGGTTCGGATTGCAGTAGCGCCACAGCAGCTGGTCCACTTTTGGAATCTTTCTGCAACTTGCCAATCGCCTTCACCAGTAACTTGTGTTGACCAAGGGTCAGTTCAAGTTTTTCCACATCAGACTCTGTGACTAGAGCCAGTGCTTCTTTGGCGTCTACGTCTTGTGCAACTAGAAGATCGGTTGTTTCTTTTTTGGGTCGACTTGATTTGCCCCAGCTTTTAAATTCAAACTGAGTACCCATGTTCAAAAAAACAAATTACAGTCGCTGAATACGCTTTGCTGTTGCACGCTCAATAGCTATCGCAATATGCCAGTTACTTGCGGCCGTCACAGTACATATACATCTTATGGGCTTGGCTAGCATTTCTGCCTGTTGTATTTAATCATGATAAACAAGTCTATCATAGACGTAAATCAGGGGTTCTTGGTACCCTATTTTGATCAAAACCAACAATGAATTACATACCATAAAGGACTAAAACATTTCTTGTTTCATTCTCTATATAAGTTAAGACAAAACTTTTTCCGCCCTTCATGAACAGACTAACAACATCTTCAAATGTCCAAGAAAAAGGTAATCCCGACTTCTCCTAAATTGTCCGAATTCCACAAAAAGCTACAATACCTAACCGCAACGTACGTTTTGGACCCTGGAACAGTTATTTTGTCCTAGGATATCATAGTGTGTTGTAATCAAATTTCCAGCTCCAGCCAGTTTGAAGAAGCTGGCTAAAAGGCTGTACAAGCTCATTCTAGCTCTCCACTGAATCCAAAGTTTGTCTTGCACTTGCACTTAAACACTTTGAAGTCTCGGTCTAGCAATCAAAAAATTCAAAATGTCTCCGGCTCGCAGAGAAAAACGCTTATCTTGCCATTGCGCATTTACCATTCACCTCCCCTTGTATTAGTGTTTTTAGTGCGTGTAAAGTGCATGGTCACTGCATGTAATATGCATGTAGCACACATGCTTTACACGCATGTAATGCTGCAGTCCCTTTGACCGGTACTATCAGGCACATCTCATGGAAGGAATTGCCCATTATGACCCAGATCCTCCATATGTCCTATATGTACCGTACCAATCAGAAGAAACCTCACAGGGAACGCTTGACAGAATACGTTCTGTTTCCATTCCACACGCATTCCCGTTCCCGTTCTGTCTCCGTTCCGTATCTGTTCTGTATCTGTTCTGTATCCGTTCTCTATCCGTTCTGTGCTGTTCTGTTCCCGTTCTGTTAGCGTTCCATCGGTAAGCATTCTTAGAACTCATTCACAAGAATGAGGTTTCCGAGAACTCGTTTACAAGATTAGCGACACTCATTTGCATTTCACGAAATGGGTTAAAACTGTCGACTTATGCAAGAATACAAACTGTAAACTTAAATTTTCATGGTGAAAATATGACTCCAGTTGCTCAAAAAATACAGGAAGATGGTATTGTAAAAAAACTTCAAGGCCAGTTTATTGCAATTCTCTTTCCGAAACGATACAAAGCGACCGGTAGTCTGTGTGATTGCCTGAGGAAAGGAAGAAGTAAACCAGCTTGCCAAGCACTTTTAACGCCATAGATGAAAAAATGCCAGCAAAAGACGAACTTTCAGCTCTTGTATTTACACGAATACTTTTAGTGAGATTTAACATTGAAGTATCGCCGAAAACTGTTCGGTGAATGCGGCAGAAACTTGGCTGGAGGACACAAACGGAGCAAAGTACTGACAAAAAGCCAAAGCGGGCATTTTGTGATACTTTTAGTGATGTTATTTTCACAGGCGAATGCTCAGTTAAGATTGAACGTTATCCTCGCCGATCTTTCCGCAACGTTGGTGAACAACACTGTAATAAAAGTCAACCAAGACATTGATATTTTGTTTTGTTTCTCTTCATAAGGAAACCATTTAATCCCACTCTAACTCAACTCATCCATCCATTTCCTTATTTGGACATAAGTTGAGCTTGTTGACAATAACAAAATGGCTGCAATGAACAAGAAATGGACAAGAAGATGCAGGGAAGATGCTTGCTTAGTGTATGTAAAAAGAAATTGAAAAAGGCATAAGATGATTCGTTCTGTCATTTCTCAAGATCGCCGGGCTGGACAAAAATTGGACAAATGTGTATTTAAAGTTACATTGTTTCCAAATTCTTGGTAAGCACTCTGATAGTGTAACTTACTAGCATGTGTTCTGAAGAATGCGTTCTCTTATAGTTTGCGTTCTGGAGAATACTTTTTCCATTTTTTGTAATTCGTAACCGTTCCGTATCCGTTCCATTTCCGTTTGGTATCCGTTCTGCATCTGTTCTGTACCTGTTCTGTACCCGTTCTGTTCCCATTGTGTTCGCGTTCTCGTACCTGTTCTGTATCCGTTCCATTCCCCTTCGCAAATGCATTCCCTGTTAGGTTTCTTCTGATCGGTACTGTACATGCATACTGTATTTGCAAGTCTACCATTTACCACATAATTTTCAGTGGGTTATTCCAGAAAGAAATGCACCCCTCCCCGACAGATAGATTTCTGGAAATTCTCTTAAGAATGGGGGAGGGGGTTAAAGGCCATTGAAGTCTAGGCATGAAGGGGGGATGAACCTAAAAAATCTTCTTCAGGGGGTCATTTCCAACCAAATGCAACCTCAAACTTTTAGATGTGTGACATCTTGCATTTCAACGCCAGCTCTCTGAATCTGAAATCAAAGGTCCTATGCCTGGGTTGTCCTGTGTAACTTTTTAAGGTTACTTCAAACCTTCGTGGGGCTACATTGGTCAATATTTTTTTGGTCAAGAAAATTAAAGCCCGCGAAGCTCAAGTTAGCATACTGTGAATGCTAGGGGTTCTGTTATTTCATTGACTCGCGGCTTTTCAAGTTGACACATTCCTCTGTGAAGGCGTGATATGTTTATAAATTTTTACAAGGCGAAAACTCGCACTCGTTTTTCAAGAGAATCCCTTCTCTTAAATGAATTAATAGGGTATGCAGATTTGACGGTTTTCCATGAAATTTGGTCAGAGCTGATAGATATGGAACAAAAGCATGTCGGCGAATCCCCTTATTTTAAATACTTTGCTCGTGGTGGCCTTTAACGTAACAGGTTACGCGAATTTTTTGATAGTCGAACTTCACAGATCTATAAAAAGATAACCGACAGAAATAAAAGAAAATGCCGACACGTTTTTGGAGACTGAGGCTTTGTGATAAACACTGCACAGTTATTTTGCATGAACGATCGCATTTGACACCTGATTAATTTGCTGGAACGTCAGTCGGTCATTTTGGAGTTGACGGCCTCTGCCGCCCTTGGAAAGAAAAATCAAAAACAAAACATAATTTTATCGAATTCTGCATTTTATAACCTCTCTGTTGATATATAGTTTGTGGGGGTTTCCTTGAAAACAGCGCGCGTATGAATTTTTTTCTGGACTACACTCGCGAAGGTTTGAAGTAACCTTAAGGGTGGTGAATGGTCCTTGAAAAATGCTTGGTCTTGCAAAATTTTAGTCAAATTTCATGAGTCTCACAGTCTCATTTTTTAGTGGTTATGTGCATCTTGCAGTCTCAGAGACTCAATTTTTTTCAAGGCTAAGGGTCTTGAAGACCCAATTTTTTGTTTGCATTAATAAAAGACGTCTTCTTGTCGCTTGATATTCAAATTTCCGAGAAAAAGTTAATCCTAACTTCTGCTTAATTGTCTGAATTCCACAAAAAGCTACAAAACTTACTGCAACATCATTTTGGCACCAGAGAAACAATTATTTTGTTCTAGGATAACCTAACGTAGTGTGTTATACCTTATTGGTACTTAATTTCGGAGGTCTTTAGTTTCGCGATTTTCGCTACTGTCTAACGTTTAACACCCATATAGAAAATTCAAATCACAGAAAAAATAATTAACATAATAACAACAACATATACAGGATATGTATCGGCAAATACACAAACTATTAACTGGTTTTACTGGTAAGTTCCATTTTGTATGTTGTGTAGAGAAATAACGCTATAAGTTTTAAAAAATGTGCTTTGCCTGTTCCAGTTTACCTAGAAATTTTAAGAAATTCAGAACTGAGAATGTTTGAATCGCGAAATTTAAATACCCTTTGTTTATATTTGCCTACTGAAATCACCAAAAAGGAAACCCCATGAAACACATTTTTGTACTGTCTCACCAAATTCACGAAATTAAGTAGCAATAAGGTAGTCGAATTTCCAGTTCCAGCTAGTTTGCAGAAGCCGGCTAAACGGTTAAAAATGGAATCAAGAAACCACACACAAACCATGAAACCCAATTGAAGTCGGAGAACTTATCTGTTGTCCCCTGTAGAACTGTGTAAAAGAACAAGTATATTCCGAGTAAAACAAACAAGTTATACTGCTACTAACCTAACAGTGTTTCGTACCTGAACAATTGAATAAGGTATCTTCATCACTCAACATGTAATTTGTTAGATGGTCATCTGGAACCGTTTTTAACAGTTCTCAATTCATCCTTTCTGGTGAGTTCAATGCCCTTTGTTTTAGGCAGATTGTCCTTAGGCTTTGTAAGTTGTATTTCAGCAAGTTGAACTTTACCTCTTTCAAGTAGCTTTCAAGAGCTACTGATGGTTGAACCAATGGAATCTAGTTTGATTTAACTTGGAAAAGATGCAGTTCATTATCTTCTCTGTGGAAAATGTATTGTAGGTGTATTCTTCTGTACCAAATTGGTCGAAGTCCTTGTTTGAGTTTCTTTTTCTTTTGGTGTGGCAATAAAATTGAGACCCTTAGCTAACAAGTTAGTTTGGTCAATTGTAAGTAGACTGTTAATGTTCACAGTCTCTCTGTTTTTTGACGCACGAGAAAGAAACAAGTGAAGTGAGCCTTAAGCAGGCGGGGAAGGGAGCAAAGCAAGCCAAACAAAGAAGTCCCCTGTTTTGTGCTGGCGTCCAGTTCTCTCGCAGTTTTTAAAAACCGTGAGAAAATAGAGGGCTATTTGTAAGTGCTATGTTCTAGAGGTTTTTTATGTGTTTTTTTGTTTGCCTCTGATTGTGCATGCAATTTTCTTTGATTACTTTATCTTGCTTTCAGCTTTTGTTTTCCCTTTATCTTCTGATAAAAACATGAAATAAAATTGAAATAAACGAATTAATAATTATTAAGACAAATGCTTATGCTTAATGGATTCTTAATCAAATAATTAATTTGATTTAGCTTTGTTTTCGAGAAGAAATCAATCTCTTGAATATTAACTTTTACTTCCTGTACGCGTAGCTGGCAGTTTTGATTTGCCCGCTTTGTAAGCAATCGATTTTGTTTTAATTATTTTGACCTATTTTGCAAGCTTTTGCCATCTTGAGAAAACAATCCCAGCTAAAATCACCATCAATGCAACTTGCGGCCTAGACCTTCCACAGCCACAAAGCAATAGTAGCTTATAGTAATAGTATCTACATGTAAGCTGGATGAGTGATGTAAGTGCAGGAACTACATGTGACTGACCAAACGTAGCATGGTTGTTTCTGGGGGTTGTTTACGTGAAGCCAGGATTGAAGTTTTACTGATAGACTAATAGTAAATTATCGGCATATTGATAAATATAAATATTCATAGCAAAATAAGTATCATTACGAAGAAAGCCGTTGCAATGAAGTTCGCTAGGAGTTTGACACTATTTGGATTGCTGCACCCTGGCCCAGTGTGCCACTGGGCATATTACTGTTGACAAAAATAGCTGTTATAGGAAAGACTTTCAAAAACCACGGCTCTAACGTATGGTCTACATACGGTCACATAAAATCTGCAAGAGTAGAACGTTTTTCCAAAAGTAAGCATGGCTTAGCTCTTGGATGCAATACAATTACCACAAATTCTCCAAAACCCACAAAATCCTGCACAATACATAAAGATTTGCTTAAACATTTAAATAAAACAGCTTTCCTATTAGTTGCAGAGATTCTTACAAACTTTTCAGGCTATTAATTACCTTTCAAAACAAACAAGAGATCTATCACTTTCTGTGCTAAAAGTGCTCGCGCTTAAACACATGTATTAATAACAAGGCATCAAATTACATTTACATGTAATTTGCATAAACTTTCAGGTCGTTTTTTGCAGACTACTTCTGAAAATGTGATATCGGCCTTCACACAGCTTCTGAGAAAATATTCAAGCCACATTTTTTATTGAAGTAAGGTAGGAATATTTTAAAAAGAAACTCATTTATAATGGAAGATACTACATTCTATTTTGGTTTCATACACGTCAAGTTCATGTCACGCAACATGATTTTGTTTAGACAGATCAGAGTCAGTCAGACTCAGTTTGCTACAACAATTATTGGCAACTGCTTGGTGTATTTAAATGACTAGTGAAATACATTTGGCTAAATTATTGTCAATGCAGAATTTCTTTGCTGTAGGACTAATGGCAAGAACACTCTGGAAATTGAAATAATTACACAATCCAGCACAATTCCTCACATGTTTCTGATAAGCTACAAGTCCAAAATCTTTCACATATATAGCTCGTGTTAATGAGTTCCAAAGAATAATAATTGTAAGTTTAATATCTGCTAAAGCTTTAGAAATTAAATTGAAGCTCATAAATTATTTTGGAAATCCAGATGGGAGGGGAGTCTTTTGCCTTGGAAATCCAGGCGGGAGGGGGTCTGGTGCTTCAAAAAGTACAGGTGGGAGGGGGGTTAAAAAAGACGCGCCCACGGGCCCGTCGAGACTGTGCGGATTTTACTGAAATAACCTATTTTTAGACATGGCTTTTCTCATAGAATCAAACTGCCATCCTTTTTATCCTGCATTAATATTGAAGGATTAGTGAATGGTAAATGCAAGACTTTACATAGGCTCAATTTCCGCTGCTTTCTCAAGTCCAGTCTACGTTCCTCCCCGAGAAGAGACGGCTGAATGCGTAAGCAGCAAAGCATGTCTGTGACGTAAATTCATAATTTAATTCTTGTGGCACTTCAGGTGACCGGAAATGTCATCTGATGACAATCATAGGCAGGCCCACATGACCCTACGGCTCGTAAAATTTGTGGTGTTTTCACCACTTCTTCTTTTAATTTTGGCCCTCCAACCTATTTTGTTTCACACTATTGTTACAGAAGGGCATTACATGCTGTGTTCTATAGAAGAGTTTGTTTTTTTTAGTAGAGCAGAGCTGTTTGACCATGGTGTAGCAACTGTCATGTCAAAGGTCACATATGTTGTATGGTGTGCGTGGTGCTGAAACCATGTTTATGTTTTGCTAGTTCGGTTTGCTTTGGCTCATATAAAAATTTAATTTTGTCTCGCTTCACCAGAGAGCGGTGTCGCTTCCCTTCAAGAAGACTACCGTACACATCAATTTGACTTAGTGTTTTAATTTGGTGTTTGCATTTATCCCTCTCTTTGTTGACTTTGTTCATTATCTGACATTATATTCTGGCACCACATGACATGATTCAAATATAGATCCTAAACGCACAAGTCTGTTGATTATTTTGCATGTTGTGTATGCCACCATGTTTAGATCAGGCAAGATTTCATGAGTTGACGGTATTTGGTTAAATGTCCCACTGATGCGATCGCACTTCATATCACACAACTTCTTTGCTACTACAAGAAAGCTAATTTATGCAGCCTGTTCGATTCAGGCAGGCAGATTTCTCATAGGTTGAAATTAACAATGCCAAGTCCATGAGTCCAGCTGTGAGTTCGGGGGAGGAGCACAGGCTCCTGTCCCGAACAGCAGCTGGTAATCGAGCCTAGACTTTACAAGAAGGTAAGACTTTTAACATTTATATATTTTTCTTTGCAAGTACAAGACATTTTTACTTTTTCAGTTGCAACCGAGGCTTCAAAGTGTTTTCAATGTGAACACAAGACACTCAGGTTCTAAAACATTCACACATCATTTAAAATCCATACTTCGAGACTTTGCAAAAAATCAAAACTACAAGACAGCTTTGTGAAAAAATTGACGCTTCTAGATGCACACAACTGTTAGAAAAACAAGACTGTGAGATCCATGAAATTGAATGAAAATTTTGCAAGACCCATGGTTTTTGAAGGACCATTTCCCAACCCTCATGGAATGTTTTACATGGTCAGCACTAGTGATCAGCATGTGATAACATTGAACCCACTGTCCTAACTTCATGACGTGGGAGCACAAGAGAACTCCTGGGAGATTGTAGGAGATTGCTTAACAGATATGGGAAAAGGTACATGTAACTCAAAAGCTAGACTCAGTATGGGAGATGGAGTCTATGGCTCTTGTTAATAACTGACAAGATTAAATATTGATGACTTTAAACATGGTTAAAAAAAAAACATACATTTTGCTGTTCTGAGGCCAACCCATTTCCACCATAAGCCCCTGGACATCCAGAGAGATAGTGCTGATAACTTTCCTCTGCATATTTTTTCCAGTTAGTTTGTTGGTTTCCAGAATGGCTGGTGGATACATAGGTACCTGACATATTGCCACGATCATCTGCACTTAAAAGATCAAAGCCAGAATTGCTCATGCCATTTTCACCGTCATGACTGACAGATCCAAGTACTGGCTGCGTTCCTTCGCCAGACATGGTCAGCTGAGGTTAAAACAGTATAAAGAAGTCGTACCTTAAAACAGAAAACAAGGTTAATGTGCTGTTCATGAGAGCCCAGCATTCTTCAAGAGGGTAGCTAGCAAAGGGTCCATGGGTGACACATGACCTTTCCAGTATCATTGTAGATAACTCAACTAACCTCACTAGTCCAAAGATCTCTGGCCTAATAATTTGAACTAGTGACAGTAAATCTACTGAAACTTAATTAAGTGTTCTCTTGTAAAGATTATTAAAAACATGATCTTCCAACAGGGTTAAAGGTTCCAACGTTGCAAAACAGGCATGGACTTTTGATAATGTACTTGACTTTGACAACTCTATGATCATTGACAAAGGAAACAATCACACCAGAAAGACTCTGGAATCATGGCACACAGCCAAAACTGTTTAGGCTGACAATTCATCCCCTCTTCTGAGACAATAAAACATTCTTTTAAACAAACAGTAGTTTTAACACTTTTAGCATTCTTCTGAACATTCTCTATATGTATATTTTTAATTTGTGCAAATTACTCTCTAGTAAGTAAGTAAATATTTAACATTTCATATATTTAACATTTCATTTTATCACAAATTTTTGTCTGTTGAAAGCTCATATTTTTAATAATTTTTACAACAGAATGCTTTATTCAATTTATGATGATCAATCCTGGTAACACCAATCCTTGATATTTTTATGACAGTAACTGACTGGTGAGGTAAACAAATTGTAAAAGTAAATATGAAGAAGGCTTCATCTCAGGGGGGGGGGGGGGGGGGGG
>Ga0126338_10003004_pt1 | contig 11752 bp, 6 predicted proteins | sample OrbCmetagenome_2_FD_92529 | JGI IMG/M metagenome (GOLD analysis project Ga0126338, IMG submission 92529) | Coral microbial communities from Petempiche,Puerto Morelos, Mexico - Orbicella C C metagenome | ecosystem: Host-associated > Invertebrates > Cnidaria > Coral | place: Petempiche,Puerto... | reverse complement strand
ACGAGTTTTGTCTTGCTCCAGGGCAAAAATATACTCGGCCGTCTGCTGCAGGATTGCAGCCTGTTAACGAGATTAACAAATATAAAGTCAGTACAGAGATCTCATTTCTCTAGCTCTAGATCACTGAAACTCGATCAACTCTATTTACTGTGATAATTGAATGAAAAATTACCTTGCTTAATTTTTCACCTTCGCTGTGTGGAATCAGCAATCTCAGTGCTTGGAAACCGGAGTTAATACTTTGCATACGTCGTCGCTCGTTCGAGTTTGCAATTTCCCGCCGCAGTTTTCGCTCCCGCTCTCGATTGTCCACCACTTCGACTTTAAACCTGTAAAAAACACAATACAAAAGGGAAAAGAAAAGAATGAGGTGTTTCGTGAGGAAACGAAATGCAGAAATGCAGATGAAACTGACATCATCTGTTACCTGCAATCGTCATCCTCGTAGAGCTCGTCCACCTCGAAAGCTTTACGTTTGTCGGCAGTTCGGGTATAAAATGACATTTTCATTCACCTCAGAGGAACGCAGAGCTTACAATTCCACTCACAAGTCTTATTTCTATTGTTTCCTAGCGAAAGATTATTACAAGCGCGAAGATTTGCTGCAATTCACAGCAAACAAGCGAAAGAGTACCTCACTTGAAAAGCACCTAAATCGGCGGGAAACAGCTGTCTTTATTGATCAGGTGACCGAAGGCTGAAGTTAAAAATTTGAATGCGGCACAGCAGAGGAATGCCACATTCCAGGTTTCTATGAAGATAGCTTTTGATCATAGGAAAACACTTACCCAAAAACGCATAAAAACGGACTAAAACTATTTTTTTTTTAAACAAAAGTGTCACTTTCTACCACAAATAAACGTTCAAAATAAACCCTTTTACTTTCTTTAAGTAACCCCAAACGTGTAAAACGAAGAAAAACTACACAATTTTCAATTCCAAATAACTAAATTCTTGTTACCGTCCTAAAACAATACCTCACTCTTCCCGACCAATCAGAGTGGACGTTGCAAGACAGTGTTTACAGTTGATGTGTTCATTCGACCGGCACCCGAAATGGTTTCTTTCAATTGGCTTTCGCAGGTAATAAAGGAAACAAATCCAGTCACCCGTTTCCAATCAGCTGTTTTGATGATCAGCCGGGTTTTGCGAATTCATCAGCTGTTTATTTCCGCTTGGCTTAGTTTCAACCTAAACAGCCAAGCCACTGGGTAGCAGATTGGTTCAACCTCCGCAAATTTCACTTCAAAATAAGCTTTCTTGTTTTCTTTTCCTACAAAAAATAATAATAATAATATATTCAGTAATAAAGATCTTAGTTTGCTTATGGATGATAGCGGAAAAAGTGATTTTCATAGCGAATTTTATGAACCGGTCATCGAATCGAGGCGCCCAAAGCTCATGACCTGCAGTGCGATCTCTCTTTTTTTATTTTATTTTATTTATTTATCTATTTTTTGTTGTTGTTGTTTCTCCGGCGGCCTGGGAAGTTAGCCTGCATAGCAAGTGCTACGGTCCAAACGAAATATCTTCTTCCCGCTTTTTTCCACATTCTAACCTCGCTCGCTCCACCAGTTCGACAAGCTCTCTCCCCAATTTTCTCGCGACTAGCGGGCGAGAAACTCTCCGTTCCTCAGGTTTGAAAACGCTAGCAAGTCTTGCGACTCAGTCAATTTTTGTTTCAGTTTTGTTTTGTTTTTTGTTTCAGATGGCTGCATAGGCAAATGTTGTTTCGAGCGATGAGTTCACTTACCCTTTGGAAAAAGTTCGCATTGTATGGAATTGAAAATAATGAATAAGTATTGCATTAGACTTATCCATGACTAAATTTCAGGTCTACTGCAGGGAAAGAATGACCTTGATGATCCGATCCTGACTATAAAGATGTTTGGCCGTTCAACGACTTCAACTTTTACTAGCTAGAAAGCAGAGCTTTTTGTATTGTTGATTACCAAAACTTTTATTTCTCCCGGTTTTCTTACCGAAACGTGAACGTTGCCATCGAAACAATATTTTGTTTGCGCAAAACACTTCCAGGCGCAGCAGCTGATAATTATATAGGTAAAAGCTAGAACAAAATAAAGAAAAATAATAATAAAGGCACAACTACATGTAAAACACAGTGGAACCAAATCAATTGTGGTGGAGGGTAGGAGCACTGCGATTGGCATGGCAACATTAGTTAAGTTAAATTGTCATTTAGCTAATTCAAAACTCTCGTGTAGCTTCCACGGTATTAACAACGCAAAATCATTTTTTGTTTAAAGAGGGTAAAACTCTAAAAGCTAACTACGTTTATTATTGCGTTTATTACTTTACATGTTCAATCAACCGGGTCATGCTAGCTTTTTTACCCCCTGCCCCTCCCCCACCTTGTTTTAATCATTTTTTTTTTTTCTTTTTTTCCCTGAATGTAAGACGGGCAGCCTGAAAAAGTGAGGGGGCGGTCTATTGAAGTTATTAAACCTTAAATAAACCGTTATAGTATTTTATTTCAACATAGCCCTGGCCAGTTGAGAGAGACTTATTTTCTAAGTCGAAATATTGGCCTCAATAGACCATTCCTCCTGGCCTTCCAGTCCTCGACCTTACATTCAGTTTTGATTATACACCTAAAGGTCACGCTTTACGCCGCCTTTTTATGGCAGATGTCCACGGTGTACAAAACAGTCTGGAGTTATGTTATCAAGAAAAAGGTTACCCTGATCCAGTTTGCTGGCCTTCTACCTCATTTTACCGGAAATGGCATGTCTGATCTCAGCTGTAGGGTTCTTGTCTCGCGGTCTTCACAGCTAAGACAGCCGGTATCACATCCATGTTGCATCCAGTTTATAAACCGGAACAATCTATTTTGCGATCCTTCAGGATTTTCTCTTACCCCTGCTAGAGCCTTCCTTCTTCTATAAGAAGGCTCTGTACCAAAACTGATGAATTTTTTACCCAGCAAATTTAATGGTGTTTGACCTGATAAAGGGAAGAAAACAACGACGGCAACGGCGACGGCATCGTCGCTAAACAAAAGGTTTAATGAGGAGAACAATGGCTGTGCATCGTGCGCGAGCGTTATAATTCATGGTATATTTCTTTGCCGTCCTCTACAAAGCAACGTGAGTGACCAAATTCTGCGTTGTCCGGAGAACGTGAACCACGGCGGCTAATTTTATTTTTATTTTTATTTCAAATGTTTCGCGCTGTCCCAGATTCATTTTCGTGAAAGTTTTGACACAGAGAAACAAAGGAAAATGATTTAAGAGTATCGCGAGATTCGTAGGTAAATATAAAGTCATTTTCAATCGACGCTGTCCTCGGCGTCGCGTCGTGGTTTCTTAAACTCCCTAATGCATTCCAGCCTCGGCGCGCACAGGTGTCCCATCATGAACCTCAAGATTTTTATTGATCTGTGGTAAAGGATGCTATAGAGGGATTGCTTTATCTTTACAAGGGGAAATTTAACAACATAGATGGGGGTGGGCAGCTGCTTTTCAACTTCCGGGTCGATAGGCCTGATCGTAAGTCGGTTGAAATCATTCGGCTCCATCTTCAAGCGCTTTTGCGCCCGCCGCGGTACCTCTTTGGCCTATGGTCCCTCTCACACACGTTTTCAACATTCTCTTTGACTAGCTCTGAATGAACTCAACCTGAAGCTCCTCTTTTTTTACTCTAAGGTAGCGAAATATTCTTCCAATTCCGGTTAAACTAAATAAATAATACTGAAAAAACATAAAAATTTGAAGAACGTGGACAATTTTATCGCGGGCCGAAACCCGCGAGAAATTGCTCACACGCGTGGAAGGCAGGCACATGATTTAAGTAAGGCGCGGCTGCCAAGCCCTTAGAACGCACAATGATGGGTTCTTCGACTTCGAAAACACTGTGGAAGGATTATACATACGTCAAATATCCATCACCGTAGAACAATTCGCGGTAAGTCTATTGCATTCTGAACTGTTGCATTGTAGAGACTTTTAATTCAGCCATTTTACCACAAGTTTTGCTGTACTGGATTGTGACAATTCTGTTGAGCGTGATCAAATTGTACATTTCAGCATCATGTGATACGATATGCTTAATTATCGATTATAGTCGTATGTTTTATAGTCGATGGTCAGAAATAAATGTTTTTCTGGCCACTAAGAGGCACTTTATATTAACCCGTGAAGCTAGAAGCTGTAGCGTTTGAATTTTTTAAGTTAAAGCCATACAATCGACAACTGAACTTAAGTAAGAGCTTATAGGTTTTACCGGCTCTACCAAGAATTGTAGGTTAAGCTTAATCCATTCTGAGTGTTTTCTGTCTACAGGAGATCACGAACGATCTACTTCGCCGTAAATCACTCCAGGAAGATTTAACCTATCTGTCAACAAATTTCAATTCCATTCTGTGACATTAGTAGTTCGGCATTTTATTGGTGAAGTGCACGTTTACAAAATTAATATAAGCTTAGAAACTTAATATTGACCTCGACTTAGATTGTTTGTTAGATTAGATTCGCATTTTTTTTAATTCGGTCAATGGAAACCTGAAATATTAGAATTACAGGCTTAAACTCGAAACTTTTGCATAATCAGATCTGGCAATTATTTTCCCTTCCCTTCGGTAAAAACTATACTCTCAACATAATAGTGTAAATTAAAGTTAAAATTGTTTGAATTAGGATTCTAAAGTTAGTGGTAGTGAGATTTATTTTTATTCACTGGCAGTCAGTAACACATTAGTGTTTAGTAAAGGAATTTTCACTTCCTACAAACTACTCTTTGCATCTTTCTCCCGTGTATCTATGTCATTATGGCTGGTGAAACCTAACTTTCAAGGCAAAATAATATTATAATGTTATGAATTCTAAATTATCCTAACAGGGGAACTGAGTTACTTGCCTCGCTAAAATTTTAAAGTTATTTTGTTACTTAGGATCCTGTAAGAGGCAGTGTACTAGAAAAATAAATACCCGCAAAAGGACTGTTCTTGTTCTTTTTCTGATATTGCCTCGATCAAAATTTTTGTCTGGTTATGACCGTTCCTGAATACTAGTTGTAAAATTTGTTCCTAGAAATAAGTGTACCATACATTGTATTAAATTATGACTTGGCCTATGAGCATGAAAGAGCCAATGGCATGGCTTGTTACATTGAATATGACGTCAAATAATGTTAGCTCGGAGAGTCAACATCATCATCATCATCATCATCATCATCTTTTTGTCCTTTCTTTCACTCTCGCCAAGTTTCTTGGTTCTCTGCACTAATCCTCGTGTTACATCAGGTTTAAGCCAAACTCTGCCCTTTTCTTTTCTACTATTCTCCAGGTCTCCTTTGGTCTACCTCTCGGACATTTGCACTCTGAGGCCAAAGTTAGAATCACTTAAGGGTGGTCATTTGCACTCAGTAAACAAGCTTGAAGAGTCAGTAAACAGTTATTTGTACGTAGTTCACTTGTAGCATTGCACTCCATTGTTACTTTTGCTTTAACAAATGGTTGGATCTACTATCTAGGAAATAGGTAGTTTAAGCAAATCACTATGGCTGGTGTTACTACGGCTGCCGTGACTGAAAAGGTCTGGGGAGAGTACGTCTCTGTGGTCTGCCAAATTTTAAGTTTAGCGAGTAAAGCGAAATACAAAGATGAACGAAACATCAGCTAAGGAGTTTAAAATCTCTTTTATTTAGTTTCTCGCAGCCAAATGGCTTCGGTCAAAGGACGATGGCCGTTATTCGGTAGGACAAACAGATTATTTCTGAGTGAAAGCGAATGCCATACACTTTGTACCATAACAATTTGATGGATGAAATATATAATTTCAGAGACAAATATCTCGAAGAATATCGAGTGAAGAACACAAATATATCAATACTCAAAGAAGCAAACTAGCATCGTATAGTTATCCAGATATAAAAGATCTTCACTAAACCCTCAAAGCAAACTTAACCGAAGAAAAACAACCTCGTGCTAAACACGAATATTTCACTTGACTCGCTTCGCCATTCCAACACCTTTGCCAAAACTTATCATAAATTCAGGAAACGGATTTGCAAGCTTATGAAAGGCAACCTTGACACAATCTTTGACTGAAATTGAGTTTAAAGGATATAGTATCCAATGGAATTCTTAAAATGCCGAGATGTCCGTTGGAAAGGGCCAGAGAAGTGAAATAAACCCGAAGTAGTAGCCACTACGGCAAAACATCCCGACTCGCATTGTCAGGCTTCACACTACGGCTGGATGCAACCAACGTACATGCGCAGTGTCTCATTTTGGGGGAAATTTACTTCCGGCAGCCATATCAGAGCCAACCATAGCGATTTGCTTAAACTCCCTAATATTTAACTACACCCACCGAGAGTTTTAAGCATTGTACACAATAGTAAGTTGCATAGCCTGTGAAGCCCAGTTGACTCATAGCTGTATGCTTAAAACTGACCTGTTTCTGTGGCTGGGGATGTCCCTACTCCCCTTGGATGGGACGCTAGTCCATCACAGGTTTCCCCGGCATCCTGTCAAGTTACACCCACAATTTGCCAGGTCCCATTTATACTGCTGGCTGAAGAGAGGAACTGTGAGATTTAGGTATCTTTCCCCAGAACACAATGCAGTGACTGTAGCCAGAACTCAAACCCAGACCAATTGATCCAGAGTCCACTGCAAACACTAGTCATTAGGGCAGAACAGCTCTGAATATAGATACATGATAAGGTCACTCTTCATGCCATGTACCTCTTTATAACTAATTAAATAAATTTTATTAGTTTTGTAAATTTGATGATACAGTCAAAGTTGCCTTTTTTGTTGGTATCCCTTCTGACATGGCTGCTTAAATTTGTAACCAGTTCACTTAGTTCACATGAGGCCATTTTGACTTGTGTCTGTACTTCAACATGAAATTTCATTTTGATTATTTGTCTCTTGAGATTACAAAGGTTAACTTTATATATTGACTTGTCTGCACTCAGTTTTTAGGCGATAAATTGAACTTAAGAGTCTGCAATAATAAGTTATATTATTTCTACTTGAGACATACTAGGCATCGATAATCAGCTTGCTGTCAGGTGCTTTCCTGTTACAGTATATTGTGTGTTTCTAGAAAATATCTGTAGTGACCTTGTTAGAAGATTTCTTGGGTTACTAGCCCCACCCTCTGGGAATTCCAGTTTAGTTTGGAAATTTGCTTGAAAAAAATCTTTGGTGCTAGAGGCACCCATCCCCTCTCTATTTCAAATGACCTTTTGGGGTGGCTATGGCTATTTCCTCAGAAGTACTAGAATTAATCATAGCAATTAATAACAATTACCATTTCCTCAAATGGTATTGGTGCAAAAACTGCAGTATTTTGCACTAATTAATCTACAAAGTTGTAATCAGACATTGTAATCAGACAGTCAGCTGTAATCAGACAGTTACAATAGCCAATCATTGTAAGTCCTCACACCTAAATCCACCAATCACAACATTGATTGCAATCACTATAGTAACCAATTCAAATGAGTTACTATGTAAAATTGGGGTGGTTTATCTTCGATGACTGTTTTCTAAGAAACTTAACAGCCATTTTTCAAGCTATTCTCAACATTTGCAATTATCATCATCAAAAATGACTATTGAAAGCTATTTTCAAATGAAAGTTTTGCTTTTTTGGGAACTTGTAATGGTTATCATTGATTGGTAACAGGACATCATGTCATCCAATTCTGTCTGTAACCATTCTCATGATTAACAACTTGGACTCCCGCTTGGCGGTCGTCCAATTTTGGTAATCAGTCATGTGATTACAGACTGAATTGGACTCCACTCAGTCCTATTACCATTATTAATCATTGCATGTTTAAATCAAGTCTTTATAACAGCTATTCCTCTTTTCATGACAGATGTCAGAGGAACTGGAAAATGACCAAGAAAGTCGATGTACAGAAGAGGAGATCACAGAAGGATGTAGAGATGTACAGAAGGAAGATCATGTTAATATTGAGCTTGACAAATGTGAAAACACCTTAACTGTGGTAACAACAGTCTCTGAAATGCTCGATCAGGAAGATGTGACTACAGTCATGACAGATCTTTCTCCTGAAGACTCTGTCTTGCATGGATCATCAGTTCTTAATGAAACTGATACAATTGCTTCTTCAAGCGACTTGGAAAGTTCTCCCTGTCTCTCGGACACACCTGTGACAGCTGATCTGCTTTCGGACTCCACCGTCATTAACTCAACAGTAGGGCTACTTCAGCAGCCTGTCGTTTTGACATCCTCTGTTCTGCCATGTGTACTAACTCACGTTCAAGGGACCTCTGAGCTCCTGTCCGGTGAGCTGCGGGGAAGGGAAGGTCAGGAAGAACTGTTGATGGTAAAAGGAGAAGACAGAGAAGTCCTGGAGCCTTGTGTTGTGGTAAGGACATGAAAACGTTTGCCATATTAGCAAGGATCATAAATATTGAGGCATTAATTAGGTAAGAGGTATGAATATTTAAAGTGATATTCAGTGTAGAGGTTCTAGAGTTTTTAATGAGATTTTTCTAGGAAATATCGAAAGGTTATTGAAAGTTTGAGAGGGAGGTTATTTCAAAAGCCAACATTTTTAAAGGAGAGTATGAGCCAAACTGTAACTTCCAGTGAGGGGGAGGGGAGGAAAGGGATGGTGGGGGTGAGGCCAGAAAACTTCTGGGAGGAGCGATATGAATATTTTCTGGAAAAACAGCTTGTTAACACCCTAACTTAAATCAAGCTTAGTTGCAAGGTCAAACTTTGGTTAAATTAAATTGTACCCCTTGTCACCAAAGTATCAGCAATTTCGCTGAATAAGCTTTTGTTTTTCACTTCAGTTTACGACATCAGAAGCGATTCAGAGTAGTAGAGCGTCAGAGAAGCTCAGCTCGTCGCCAGCAACAGATGTAGTGGTCACAGCACACCCATCAAGCCTCACCTACCTGCGGCAAATTTTCGAACACGACCAAGTTAGCCACCAGGGGCAAATAGTTTCCGTGTTGCCTCATGGAATGACATCACCGCTGTCGCCGACATTACCGGAACTTCACCAGTGCAAATGGGACAACTGTTGTGAGCATTTCTTATCATTGGAAGATCTCGTCGCACACGTCAACGAATACCACATTAGAACTGAAGCTAGTGAGTACTGCTGCCTGTGGCAGGGCTGCGCGCGCAACGGAAAGGGGTTCAATGCGCGGTACAAAATGTTGATACACATGAGAACGCATACCGGGGAGAGGCCCCACCGATGTAACCATGACTCTTGCGGCAAAAGCTTTTCGCGGCTCGAGAACTTGAAAATTCACACAAGGTCGCACACGGGTGAGAAGCCTTATGTTTGCCCCGTAGCGGGTTGTAATAAAAGGTACTCCAATTCAAGTGACAGGTATAAACATACAAGAACACATTCGGAGACCAAACCCTACCCCTGTAAAGTAGCGAACTGCTTCAAAAGGTACACAGATCCAAGTTCCCTGAGAAAACATTACAAGACTATCCATGGCAAGGATATAATTGCCGAAGAGCAGGAATGAAGAAGAATACCTTAGTTAATAATCATAGTCAGAACCGTCTCGTCTCTTACCATTCTATAAGTTTTTGATATAACGCTTCAACTCATTTCCGACGCCTTCAGGCTGGAATTCCAATTTCCTAACAAGAGAAAAACAAGTTTGTCAGGTTGACAGAGACATGAAGGTTGTTTTTCACTCGCGCATAAGCATTAGGCTCGATAACCAGCCGCTGTTCGGGGAGGGAGCCCGCGCTCCTTCCCGTAGGAACGTAGACCGAACTCGAGAGAGCGCCAGTAGACCATTTTACGATAACTGCAAAAATTATCGCTCGCTCATTGGCTAATTTTCATCGTCAATAAACGGACAGACACATGAATTTATAAATTATGCGATGCGGCATCGAGCGAGAGCGGACGATTTGACAATTTGTTATCGTAAAAAACAAATTGACGTCAGTTTTTTATGCGTCTGTCTTGTTATTGACAATGAATTTCGTCATAACATTACAGTAGTCTGCGGATCCACTCGGCTATCGCCACATGGATCCACAGCTGCTTTGACATTGTTATGACGAAATTCATGGTCAATAACAGGACAGACGCATGAAAAACTGACGTCAATTTGTTAATTTTACAGTTGTCTGCTCAGTGGCCTGAGATTGAATGGCAGTGAGGGCTGGAGGTGACCTTGGTTTTGTACAGACCTCACTGCTTTTGTTGTGTCAACCAAGTCTTGCTAATGCTTACTTGTTCGCGTGTAAAAGAGAAAAGCAGAGAGGTTTGTATTAAGCAAGTTCACCTCCAGCCTCGCTTGCATTCATAGGCCTGATAACTGAGCACACAACTAGCATCTTACTGCGTTTGCGTGTGTCAGTGCTTATGCTTCCGTGATAGTGAAAATAGCCCTTACGCTAGCCACGAGTTTAGAAAAGCAACTGAAAGTGGTAAAATTTTCAAACGAAGCGAGATCGAGTGGCAACAGATAAATATTTACAGTGTATCTTATTCGCTCGCATTATATGGAGATAATCTCGTTGATTCATGCTGGGTAAAAGAAGATGCTGTAGATTTGCCTTAGCGCAAGATTTGGTTTGTTATAAAATAGGGAATTTAATAGGTTAAAATAGGTAATTAAAATTGACTTCGGAAATGACTGAAAAAATTTTGTAGCAAACAAACGCTAGATAAGACAAAACGGCCTCCTTTTGAAAGAAACGCTGAGGTAAAATGAGCGCTGCTTCTGGGAAAAACCTTTAGATTGTTCTCATTTGAAGTTGGTTCTATAGTTCGAGCGAGCATGAATGAGGACAAACTGCTAGAAGACTTAAAAGGAGCTCAGTCACGACATTTTGAGTTGTACGTATAAAATTACCTTAAGATTGAAGGAAACCTGAAAGTAGTAGTTTACTAAGATAGAAAAACACCAAAGAGATAACATTAAACCATAGAGGAACAAGGATGATAAAGGATGTTCAAGATTAACACGGATTAAAGATGACGAACGTGGAAAATTTCAAGATGCGCTAACCGTGACGTAGCTCCTTTAACGATTATTCTTGTGCAGTTAACACAACCAGAAGTAGTCGCGTGAGCTCGTCGCGATTATAGTTTTTAACGATAGTTACGCCCGGTACTCCAACAAAAAAAGTTCGGGAACTTTCCAAAACTTCTAACAATGAGCCATTTTCGAAATATTTATATTCACCATGGCGCCTAGGCTCGGGGAATAAAACAAAAGAGACAACATCGCCTTTGAGGGTTGAACAAATGATTTATTTTCTTGCGTTAGTTCCCTAAACCCCGGCCCTTTGTTAAAATATTATGACAAGACGGCGACACTTGATGCTAATTCTGATGTAGGTACTGTTGGTAAGCAATTATCACTTGCCTGCACATTTAAGATATACAACGACGATATTTAATTTGCCAGGCATGTCACGGTAGAACAACTTCTGCCTTCTAGTGCAAATGTTACAGGAGATGCAAATTAGAATAATAGAACTTACTAGTAAGCGCTAATGAATTTAATTGTATACAATTAATAGAAAAAAAGCATGCGGTTTACAAAGACAGGGTAAGTAAAACTGTAAAAGATACTTTGACACTCCAAGTGAGACCAGAATCCTTGATTCATACCCGTAAGCGAGACGACGAGCATCCTCGAGCTTTATTTATGAGAGTCCCCCCCCCCCCCCCCCCCCCCGCCTCGTCTCCCGGGGTGGGGGGGGGGGGTGCAAGGGTGGGGTGGTTCGCCTTTTCCCCATTTTTT
>Ga0126338_10003001_pt1 | contig 11755 bp, 6 predicted proteins | sample OrbCmetagenome_2_FD_92529 | JGI IMG/M metagenome (GOLD analysis project Ga0126338, IMG submission 92529) | Coral microbial communities from Petempiche,Puerto Morelos, Mexico - Orbicella C C metagenome | ecosystem: Host-associated > Invertebrates > Cnidaria > Coral | place: Petempiche,Puerto... | reverse complement strand
TAAAAGTCTATTGTTATCCCTCAAATTCTCCTGTTTTCCCTCTCTTTCCCACTTTCTTTCTTTACTTCTTTGGTAGGGTTGTTCGGTGCTGTTCTCAGAAACCCTTTTCGAGACCATGGCCAAACTAAAGATTTAAGAGCTGAGGATGGATACCCTGAATATTTTTCAGACCTCTAAAATGTGTACACGACTCTAATGTATGGAATGGCTTCTATTTGCATAAACGGTAAAGTTGAGAAGGAGTTAAAATTCCCCGATTTTCTCCGTAAAAAATTAGTTATGACTCCTGGTTTGGCCTAAACATCATAACCAATTTCATCGGCCAGAATCCGTACGAAAACCATACCCTGTTTCAGTCATTTCAGAGAAATATTGTCAAATTGATATCCTATTTCAGACGTTTGACTCCAGATTGAAGCACCGTCCTACATACATAGTTCATCCGTAAGGGAGTACACCCATCCCCGAATGAACGAGACAGTTCTTTGATCAGCTTTCGTTTTTTATCTTTTCAGCCGCCAAAAAGATACACTCGAACCTCCTGTGAGCGACCACCTAAAAAATGTCAAGCCTAGGTGGTCGCTTACGAGAGCTTAGACCTTAATGGGTCAAAATTTTTCCTCATTAGAATATGGTAACTGCCGAGACTGCAATGTTTTATTCCTTTTAAAGTCAATTTCAAGAAAAAAAATCCGGTTCTTCCCATTGAGAAATTTCCGTTTCTTGTACTTACAACACCTTATTATCCATTTTTCGCTCTATTATCTGTCAAGTGATCCCTCACGGGAGGTTAAAAAATAAGGAAATTTTCAAACTTTTAGCTCTAAAAGTGGTCGAGGTCGCTTACGAGCGGTGGTCGCTTACAAGAGGTTCCAAATATAGTGATTTGACTTGGAAAATTTTGGTATTTTGGAAAACTGGTTGCTGAGGAGAGGTGGTCGCAACCGGAAGTTCGACTGTAAAACTGTAGACTACGAGCAGTCGGTTTTTAATTTGCTCTTGAAATCCTCCGCGCGACTAGAAAAGTTTAAAAAATTATGCAAATTAGAGAGAGAGAGAGAGAGAGAGAGAGAGAGAGAGAGAGAGAGAGACGGGGCGGGAAAAACCGGCTAAGGAGGTTTCTTTGTTTTCAAACTGCATGAGCAGAACTATCAATGAAGTAGGTGTCAAAGGTTGCAAATCGAGAGATCAAAAATGCCTCCGTAGTCAATGCGTAGTCTCTTCCTCTTTCTTCGTTCCGCGCCCTCGCTTTCTGCTGCTCGATCATTTTTGCTTTGCTTCGCATTCTGTAATCTACTTTGCAAACTTTCAGTTATAAAAATTCTACTTTTAACGAAGCCGATGAGTATTACGAATAGTCCATTACGAACCATGCAAACTTTCGTGCTCATGCTCTTCCTCCAGCAAAACGAATCGCGCCAGAACCTGTTACGCATGCGCACAGCCAATTAACAGTAAAGTAATAAAGTGCTGTTCGGTAGGGCAGCCATATTGCCAGTGAGCAGGCTCCGGCTGGAAGGTGGGCTGTTCACAGCCTCTATTTACGCACGCGAAAGAAAAAGCGAGCGAAGCGAGCGCGAAGCACGCGAGAGTTCGGGGGGTGTGGTTTGCGAGCGAAGCAAGTCTATCTGCGCCTTCTCCGATGGAATAACAATACGAGAAAATATAGGGCTGTGAACAGCCTAGCTGGAAGGGTCTGACCGCGGCTGGAAGGGCCGAAAAGTTCTACAAAATTGTCTCTTTGCCCGCTTTCTCTTCGCCCCATCCTCGTCTGGTGAACCTGTTCACAGACTAGTAGCCCTACAACAGCGACCAACAGCTGTTTCCTCCTTTTAGTATATTTTTGGTATGGAATAGCACCAGGGAGTGCACAGGATTAGAAGAGCACTTAAGTTTAACCCGACTCCCATACAAAGCATAATATGGGGCTTATAGCTGGATTTCAGAGCGGATAGTTGTATTTATCTCCATTTTACAACTAGACAATGGAGTGAAGGTTGTTGGCGTCATTGTGTCAATATTTTATCTCATTGATTAACATACGTCATGAATTCGCGTGGAGAAGGCATCAAGCTGGATACGAATTGACTCCAGACATGTTTGGAGAGCCTATGAGCCGCGGAAACTACTGAAATTTGGGAATCTTTGGATGTAACATTCAAGAAGAAATTGAATCCAAATAATGGGAAACTTTCTGGGTTGTAAAAGCGTTATTGAGCTCATACATACATGTCACACGAAGAGTATTCAATACTGATCGCCCTAAAATTCAATGAGACAGGTAAATGACGTAAGAATAAATCGTGCTATACCCTTTTGATATCTAGAATTGATGTTGTAAACAAAGATTCGCCTAAAACAATAGTTGCTTAATGCTTGAGACCGCAGTACCAATATCTGTGGGACGGTCATTTTAAAATTGCTGTGATCAGGTGTTCTTGCGAAATTTATAAAGCTAAAATGACTAGATCGAAACCTGAACTGCTATTCTTCAGAGTATACGTTTTTTTCTTTAAAAAAATGTTAAGAAGCTAATGTTCAAAATTGAGATAGAATTAAATCCCCATGCCCCGTGCATGACTCCTGGTAGCACGGACCCCTAACTGGCTCTTAATTTCTCTCGCAAAAAGCATGTGACAATGATGTAAACTGTAATTTTGTTCTACAAAATTGTCATCGGATCATTCTTTCGATGTCAAGAAAAACGACTGGACTGTTTCGTGTTAAATTAATGTACTTAGAAATTTCCGCCAAAGTAAACAGATAATGATTGGCTCCAATCAATGACGTCACTAAGTGCTTGGGCGCACAGTGACATCGCGCGACAAACTGGTGTCGATTTCATGCATCGCCGACGCTACAAAAACAAAACATTTCTATGCAGTCACGATTTCGAGGTAAAGGAAAGAATCGGCTGCAGCATGGAAATTTTCGAAGCAAAATACGACTACTGCGATGATTGCGGAGAGAGTTTGCTTAGTTTTAGTAAAGGAGATAAATTCTTAATCACTTACAAGGCTGAAGGAGGTTGGTGGGCAGCTCAGAGTTTGTCAAGTAACGAAATCGGATATATCCCTTCATCATTCGTTGAGGTAAAATAGATAACTTTTTGTTTTCTTATTTTGTCTATATCTACACATCTTCTTGAAATGTTAGCGCTTCTCTTCTTACGGAATCCGGTTTATTTGAAGTATAAATTAAAGATAAGCCTTTTGTTGTTTTAGTCTTCTCAGTAGCACAAACATGACCAAACACGAGGAAACAGCGGAGGAAACCACACTAGAATTTAGAAGTATTTTCCTCTTGTTGGATTTCGTTTCCCAATTCGAGGGGGTTTTCTTAGTTTATTTCCTTGGCTGCTTACAATCATACTGTTGACTCTAAAAACACCACAGAGCTACAATCGCGGTTACACAGTCGCTCTGAACAAACGACCCGAGTCTTCTACGGCGAGAAACGAGATTGCCCACAAAGATCTAAAGAACATGAATAAAGGGAAGCTCACGACATCATGAATTTTCTTCCGCCTACATCAGTTCGCTAAATTTTCGACCGCCGTTGTCCTTTTAAACCTCGTTTATATGTCTTCATAATTATCAGCAGAAGCATTTGGTCTTCGTTCATTTACGTTTCCTCGTTAAAATTTCGATTAGTGTTTCTTATATTGGCTATGACAGGTAAACCCGAGATCAAGAACGCCAGGCCAGTCCCACTGATTGCCTGGTCGGTAAAATTAAATTTACCAGTCCAGTATCATGTGAGAAAAAATAATCGTAATATTTTGTCATCTGAATAGAAATATTATTGCAAGATTGTCGTAATCGATGATGGTAAAAGATAAGGTTTGTCATGGAAGTCTGGGCGGTTGAGTTGTTAGCAAGCAGTGGGGGTGAAGAAATAGAGTGCGTAATTTGTCCGACTATAACAAGGGTTATTACATGCAGTTGTGAGTCGAGAGGTTCTCACAAGTTCGTCGAACCATAAGGTGCAGGTATTGTCTTTACGCTGGCGTTTGTTGTCCAGCCTTGTTTCATATTGAGCAATAATTGTGGAAGGGATCTCGATATTTGCACAATCATTGTGTACGTGTTTGTATGTGGAGACATATAGGATGCAACAATCGCATTTATAACCAAGTGAATTCTTACCACAGAACTTGACATCATGGGTAGTCTGTAATTTCTTTTAAAGGCTACTACGATTGTTTGTTTTTCGTTGATTACAGCATTGAGAGTCCGAGGAAATTTGAACTGCTAGTGATCTTCGCAATTGAGTGTTCTTCGACTGTGTACTACAATCAATAATAATTTCAGATACTACGTCGGCGGAAAGAGCTGAGTATTGTGCTGATCTTCCAAGAGTTGTATTGGACAACCGGTGAATCTGAACCTCAAAAGACAAAAAAAGTATATTGAAATGTTCGTGTTTGAGAAACGATTACTCCGCAATAGGTCCGCAGTGCATTTAAAAATTGTGACGAAACAGGTATCTCTGCTGCATTTTTAATACACGATGCCATTACTTTCAGCTTTTTATTATCTGCCTCTAGATCTGACATGAAGCTAAACGAGTGGTTCTGAGGAGGCTAAAACATTTGAATACTCTAAGATTTAAGCCTTGTAAATTGAATATTTGTAATCGCAGTAGATACCGCACTTGATCTATCTTTTAGATAGGGAATACCGGCAATCATCCTCTTATTTTTCTTAGTCAAGCGTAGCAGTGGTGACACGCTCCGTTTCCCAGGTGGGTTTTACCCGGGGTTTTTCGCGGTGTCTCTTTGTTTTGGTTTCTGATGACTTGCCTATTTTTGTGTTTTTCTGCCTGAATCAATACGCACGTGTCGCAAATTTGCAAAACAATAAATATATGACGCGTTACCAAATTAGGAATCACTCCCAGTGCTTCTCGCGGGACTTCTTTCAAAGTATGCACATTTCAGGTTGTGTTGCTCAATCGCCGGTTTTGGCAACGCCAGTCGTTCGTAAAGGAAATTCACCAGTGTGATTCCGCTTCAGCAAGGACTCATTCCATATTGCAGTGGTCAGTAGGGCAGCAGCAGTTGCGTTGATTTGTTGTTAAGTGAAGTTAAAAGTTCTGTTGGAAGGACGTCAACAAGTTTGTTTACAGGTGCGTATGATGGCCTCTGATGGCCTACTTTCCTTCATACAAGGAAATGAGCGTCGAAATGAGGGTTTAAGGTTTGCAGTAGCCGCTCAAAAGTGTAATTTCGAATCAAACTAATGGGTTTCATTTGCACAAAATGCTCAGTTAATCTTATGCTTTAGCTTCGCGAGAAATGTCAACATAATCAAAGTGAAAAGAACACGTATCTGACAGTGGGTGTCGTCGCGTCATATTCGTCTGGGAGGATATTACAGAAGCTTTGTTTTTGCTCTGGAAATTTTAACTTTTATAGTTCTTATCACATTTCACCACACCATCTGACCCAGCGAGATTTCTTTGGTAAGCTCTTCCGTTTGAAATTGTGTGTGCTTTAATAATAATTTAACGAACTGTCTTTTTACGAAAGAAACTGTCGTAGTTTCGAAATTTACAGCGCGGGAATTTTGCTTTCGTGTCGACTGAAGTGAAATATCGTGAAGAAATATCTTTCAATGCGCACCTTTTTAAGCTTCTATTTATAATATTGCCGATAGTTTCTTTGTTGTATTAATGTACCATTTGTTGTTTTAAGCTTAATTTCTGTGGTCGCGGTTTTGAAATTCAAATTTTTCAGATAAGTACAATGATGTGACCTGTGTCCTGTGAAAACAATAACATGGATGTTCGAGTATTTGAGCTTAGCTCAAGCCTGTCATATGTTCCAACTAGTTCACACCCAAAATACGGCGATAGGACAACTATGTACATTCTTGTACATGTTAAGATTTGTAAATTGAGGCGCTAAACGCCATTTTGTCGTCTTGTTTTGATTGTGTTTAACGAAAGAGATTCACCATGTTTATCTACCAAGACGTTGCTAATTAGATACGATTCGTCACACAGAGATCCCAACATGGTTTCTGTAATACCCTACCAGCTGTCTGTTTCTCCAGCTGTAGCTAACAGAAACCATTCGTTAGCCACAAGGGTGTGTAATTTGAATCTTTCTCACTCCTGAGATTTAAAGGGTCGTTTTGCATAATTTAAAAATACTCACTGATGAACGTTAACGTAGAGAGAGGTAAACATTGTTTTTATAGTTGTAATATAGGGAAATTAGATAATTTGAGCTATGTGAAGAATCTTGATGGAATTATATACAATTTTTAATGAGGCACTTAGAGGCTGAAGGTCTGAAAAGTGATGTGAAAGTGTACTCTGACTAAATCTTACTTTCAGGTGTTACTGCAAAGTAACAGTATTGTTTAAGGCCTGATCTGTTGTTCACTCCATGACTGTGCTATATTGTCGCAGTCACAGCCATTCAATTAATGGTATAGTATATTTCCCACTGAGTCAAACATAACTTGTCATTTCCAAATATATGTGATTGGACATAAATTATATGAATCTGGACTTTCCTGACTTGTCAATTTATCAGATCAGTCTTAGCTAGTCCTTATTCATATGTGTAGCTGATGTAATTTTTATTGATTCCTTTTTTTAGTTATGCTCTTCATTATCCAGGCTATTTCTTGAGTCCAAAACAGCCTAAATCCTTTGGGTTTGACCTTAACTTGCTTCCTGTGTCTTCAATCTAAATTAAACATAGGTCACTTCTTAATCTCCTGAAAGTGATTGTTCCGATTAGTATGGTCGAAACTCAGATCATCTTACTACCGGCCTATTCAAATTACAACCTCATCCTTATTATTATTACCTCCATTTCCTTTTGTCTTAATTGAACGTTCAGTCAAATCTTGGAGGGCTTTTGGTGGTCATATTAAAAGCAGGGTGAGGCATCTCGACTTGCACAGTAGCTCATACTTAGGCCAGTTAAAAGGATGCTGGGTTTAATAGAGTTGCGCATTTAGTATTCCAAATTTTGGCTGTTGACTTTATATTCCTTGGTATTTTTGGTTAAAAAGGAGCTTAAAGGTGATAAACCAAATGTTGGATGTGTTAGCATATGAAGACCATAATGTTCTTGATTTTGAAACTGTTCAGTTTTTTTTGGCACCAGTCATGTACCATGTGATATTTTGTCTCTGATGTCTAAGTAAATGATGCTCAAGTATGGAGTCGGCTAGTAGATTTTAAAACTTATTGGTCCTGCTGTAGTGACAGAGCTGAACAGATGTCAAACCCTGTAGTGTTGCTTCATTACAATAATTTAAGATCCTTTTAAGCCTGATGTTTCAAATTTGCAAACAACGTTAATTAGAAGTTACCACATGTACATGTAGCTTTAGACGCTCAAATGATACATGTTGCTAATTCTTCTGACATAGTTTGTTATGAAACAAAATGTTTTTGGTTGTAGTTCACAATTTGTGCATTTTTTGCTGCCAGTATCATTTAATGAATTAGTTGTAGTTAATTAGAAACACCACCTTGCACAGAGGGTGGTAGTGTAGCCAGCTACCAGCAAAAATTATCATCAACTTTATGATCTTTCCTGCTCCAACATATAAGGCCACCTACTTGTAAATGTTTTGACTACTCTGTTTTACAGAGCAGAATTTCCTGATTGCTGACTTCTTCAAATATGTCAAAATTGGACAGCATGTCAGAGCTTGATTCGCTACCTTTGGAATAAAACCTCGGAAAGCTGTGGGCAGTCATGAAAATTTGTATACTCAAGTATAAACCATGAGACAAGGTTTTATTATGTAGACATACTCTAAATTGTTAGACATTTGTAATATGGATCCTGTTAGGTAAAACTTCATTGTGCATCACATTTATTATTTAAGAAATAGAAAACATGTACTGTGTTTCTATCGAGTGAGAGAAACACGAGTGGAAGTTTGGGAGAACAAGAAATGCTGTGGGAACATGAGCTGCAGGCGAGTGTTTCCACAGCTTTTTCGAGTTCACAAGTGTTACTATAACTCAATAGAAACACAGAGAACGTGTTTTCTCTTTCTTTTAGAAAACACCACGACGAAAAAAAGGAAAACAACTTGTTAACCTTGATTATCAAAATATAAATTCTCTCTGCTTGCGCTCCCATTGCGCCAACAGCTCATGCTAGTTCTGTGTTTCTATCAAGTTATAGAAACACGATTTTTAACCAATCAGCACACATATTTTCTTAGGACTGTTTTCTAATTAATTTTATAAACAGTTTTCTTGTTTTGTTTTGCAGTGTGTAGCAATAGTTGATCCACTAACCTTAAACCAAATGGATGTGACTTCAAAACCAGAGAAAATAAAAATGGATGCATTATGTGAGCTCACTGCAAAAATTCAACAAAATCCCCATCCAGGTAACAAAGCATGCTTCTACATGTTACTTGGTGGTCTTATGTCACTTGTTACCCTGGGAGACAGAGAAACCCCTCTCTGCGAGCTTAGAGACAAGAGGGAACTTCTGCTCGCAACAATTTGATTTCCCATCCTGCCAGCATGTCATGCAAAATGTTACTCCAAATTTGTAATTTTTTTTGTTTCATTTGTGGGGAATTACTTGAATCATCACTTTTCCAGCCTTGAGTAACTACAGAAACTTTGTAGAGTTCTGTGAAGTACTGAGCGACAAAGAAATGGACAATTCAAACCAAAATTCAAGACCATGCTATCGAGTGTGTGCTAAATGCAAACTGCAAGCTAGCTACAGATAAACAATTTTTGTTATGAAAAACTTAAGCTTAATACCTGGCCTATCAACCCTCAAATCATACTCCTTCAACAGTGAATTACTTGTTAAGGTGAATTAATGTACAGCAATAGTTTTTGGAATTGTGCAAACAGCGAAAGATCAAAGATTGCTAATTATTATTCATCAGACAAAATGTTGCATTTTGATGCATACATGACAAACCCACATCAGTGCAGTGTTGCCATGCCATTTGTAATTTTGTAGCCAATGACAGGGCAGTAGATATTGTCAGCAGTCTCCCAAACAGACAGCATTTTGAATCCATAAGTTATAAACCAGTTAAAACTTGTCAAAATCAGTATTTTGAATGTCTTTTAATTGATTTATTCATCCCTGGTTGTGGAGGTTCCTTCTCGTCTCTCACCGAGTAGAAAGGGAAGGGTAGCTCTGTCCTTCCTACAGGGTAGTCACTTGTTGATTAATTAAAAAGTTATTCTCAGATCAAAGTATAAATTAACTAACAGTTAGCTAATGATTTGATTTAGCACCCAGGGTGCTAAATAAATTTACTTTTGTTAGATCAAGGGAGGGCGCTTATTTCTTTTTGAACATGTACATCTGAATTTGATACAATTTTTTAGTGAATAAGAACTGATGTATACTTTGACTCAAAAACTGTAACAATAGGAGCTCTGATGATCATAATGTTCGATATTACATTCAGTTGAGAAAGCAGCCTTCAAAATGGACACGAGACGAGACACCTTTAAAGGTGCTCTAAAGGTATTTGATAACCTTAAGAAAAAGGAAGTCAGTTATATCATCTCTGCTTCAAATTCATTGGGTCAAAATATGCGGTTCAGATATGATATGCCCATTTCCGAGTACATATACTTGCAAATGTCCAGAGGTTCTCAAAACTCATTGTTGCCTTCTGCAAATAGCAATCTCAGCCTACTTCAAATTTTTGTTAGAATCCTACATTCTCATGTAAGCAGAAATTGCACTGATCATTGAGAATGTTTTGTATTCCATAAACATGTTTCTTCCCTAAGACTATAATTATGTAATTTTTTTAGGAAGGAATCATCCAAAATATCCTAAAGAAGATTACCTTGATGTTGGAAAACAAACTCCACCAACAACCCCAGAGCTGAAGAGAATGACAGCTCCTCTCTCTGCCTCCAAGGAACAAGATGAATTACGAAAAGATCTTAAATTTACCCAGCAAAGGTAATCATTTTAACACAATTTGTGCATCCTGAAAAGTGAAGCCTAAATTTTTCAAGTTCGTGATTTGTAATCTGTGTTGATCTTCCCATCCTTAGCTTAACCGTCCTTGTTCCCTTACAGTTTATTCTTATCTCTTTGGTGTTTTTCTATCTTAGTAAACTACTATTTAAAAGGTAATTTTGTATGCAGCCGGTATATCTCAAAATACTGTGACTTGAGTATGGCCAAGTGAAACACTGACCAGAACATATAGAATAAATGTAAATTGATCATGTCGCTTCTTTCAGAGGTATTCAGCTGGGCAGACCAGAACTTGTTAAAACGTGGGAAAAATTTGAACAGAAGAAGTCTGTCAAAGCAGAAAAAGAAAAAAACTGCGACAGTGAACTAGAATCCAGGTTTCGCAGTATTTCTCAGAAACAAGAGGTGAGAATCATTTAGTGCTACTATTACTCTGTTAATGCTAACCCAGGATTAAAAGCATTAATTTTTTACAAACAATATAAACAGAAATTGAAACCTCTCCGAAAAGTTACAAAACTGAAATCAAAATTCTTGCTTATCCTCAATTAGCTGAATTGGGCTTTGAACAACCTGGCTGTGTAGGAAATCACCTCACATTTCAAGCTTGCTGCTGGTTGTTGCTTACAGGAGGTGCTTTTGTACGAGAGGTCAGACTAGAGGGGTCTCAACCTATAAAAATATTATTGTAGCTATGTTACATGTACATAGTGTACAGAGAGCATCAGTAATAATGTCTTAACCTGGACAGAAGCTGTCACTGCGGCGAGAAACAGAGTAGAATGGAGGAAACAAGTCAATAGCCCTATTCTCCCAGAGGAGAGCTAGGAATTAGTAGTAGTAAGAACAGTATTAATTGTTCCATCATGCTTGCATGGCATCTCATTTTCCAATTTTCACCTATGATGTAATTGTGCACATTTCAAGTAGTTGCTTGCTTAAGGTCTAAAACATTAGAAAATTTGAGTAAAAATGTAAGTCATCAAAGTTGTGACAGCCACTTATTGCCATTATTCCCAGTTGAAATCAGACTCAAAAATGTCTTGAAAGGGTTGCAAGCAAAAACTTGGACCAGTCTCTTGCTTCCATTGTGGAATGCCTGCCAGAATTGGTGAAGAATTTCGAAGTGGATCAAAGCTTGTTTTTAGATGTTTTTCATGAATTCTCCTCTTGCTTAAAAATTTGGTGTCTTCTTCCATGTGTCATGTAGTTTTTCTGGTAAATAATAAATGTTTTTTGAGTTTTGTTTTCCTTTTCAAAAAAGTCAAACAATTTGTTTGATCAGGTCTTTACATGGCTCAATTGTCGAGCTGCGAGTTTTAAAAAAGAAACATGTCTGTGAAAGGACAAATTTCCATATATAAATGAAGATGTTTGGAAGTTTGAGGGCTTTCCACATAAGTTGTGAAGAAAAAGCAGAAATTCCTGAGGGGGTTTGTGGGGGTTTGGAATTCTGTAGGCAAGCAGGCTTGAGCATTTTGGAATTTCCAGAGCTAATTAGGAATTTAGTTTAGAATTTAGAACATGCCACCTGTGTCAGGGTATGAATATTTGCCAGAATCACTCAATTCATGCAACAATATGATTCTGTAAATTTTCTTTGTGTACAGTCCATTGCAGATGAACTGTTTAAATGTGTGGTCCAGACCTGCAACCTTTTCAGCTCTTTTTTCATATTGATATGAGAAAAGTAATGGAAAAACAATCATATTTGACCATGCTAGTTTGGTTCAGACATACAAATATTTACCTCTGGTCTTTTTTTTCTTTTTTTTTTTTGGGGGGGGGGGG
>Ga0126338_10003000_pt1 | contig 11757 bp, 4 predicted proteins | sample OrbCmetagenome_2_FD_92529 | JGI IMG/M metagenome (GOLD analysis project Ga0126338, IMG submission 92529) | Coral microbial communities from Petempiche,Puerto Morelos, Mexico - Orbicella C C metagenome | ecosystem: Host-associated > Invertebrates > Cnidaria > Coral | place: Petempiche,Puerto... | reverse complement strand
GTATGAGCCTGGTTACATCCCTTTAAAGGATGAGAAGCGATGTAGGGAACTGTTTCATCTAGTTTCATCTCATCTTCGCGCTACCAGCAAACATTTCAGCAGAAACCTCGAAGCGGTATGTTTCGTAATCGCTAAGCAGGGTCTCGAGTTCAAGCCCAAGTGTCTTTTGGTCAGCGCCAACCAAAAGACACGTGGGCTCTGGGAACGAGATTGCCAGGCTTTAAACCAAGGCACGCATGCGCCGTGAAACCGGAAGTCCTAAAATCTTGGAGTCTGGAAATTGATTATTACAGAGCTCCGTGTCTTGGTGCTGACCAAAAGACACGTGGGCTCTGGGAACGAGATTGCCAAGTTCTCCACTGTTTTAGGTAGTCCTTCCGCTCTTAACACACGGATTTTGAGCATCGCAGAAATTTTTCTCCCATACAGCTCGGCTTGTGGGCAAATCTAGCTAATCAGTATGAAGTTCTTTTAGGGTTGAATCTCAAATGTCCCTTGAGTGAGGGAAAAGTTTTGCGCGAACAGAGATTAGTTCCGTTGCCTTAGTCTACCCTTGAAAGGGCCGGGCTCAGTGTATTGTAAATGTGCTTCATTCGCTGCAAAATCCCCACCTGCTTTATTATTTGTTCCAGTTCTTTTGTCAGCATATATAATAACCCCTCTTTTCCTTCTCCGCAGCCGTGTATGTTCCTTGCTGGTTTCGTTTTGGGTTTTCTCATTTTCTATGTATTTAGCCCGTTGATTTTTAAGACGCAGCTCTGCTGTGGACCAAACGGCAAGGAAATAGGTAAGTAGCTTAATTATTATCATTTGACTGAAAAGGCGAATACTAATGACCTTCACGGGGAGGGGTGTGGGGGAGGAGGGCTTATTTTTTCACGAGGGGGAGGAGGAAGGGTAATAAAGAGGTTTTAAAGAGCGTGGAGGTTTATTTCCAGTTATAAATCAAGAGCGGACTTCGTTTTACTGTGGTTTCAATTAAAAATCGTCCAAAAATGCTACCATTAAAACAAAGAATTTGGCAGATGAATAACTTAAGAAATATGATGGTATCTATAAATATTTCCTTTGGTCCTCGTAAAACCGTTGGTTTTGCTGTATAGGGAAAGAGGGCTGAGTGGTGGGGCTTATTGAAAATCTGAAGCTGTGGAGGGAAAGGTGACGGGGCCTTGTTAGCGATAGGCGTTAGCAGGAACACACTTAAGAACCAACGCATCTCAGAACTTCCTTGCACAAGAAAGCTTTGTTTATAACATCTTGTTTTTCTCAGTGTGTGAATTTTCCATTAGACCTCATAACAAGGTTACGAGCTTGGTTTGTTTCTTGTCCTTCAGTGTGTCTGCCTCAATGCTCGTCAATACGAATGTCTCTTCTTTTGTTATTTTTTTTTAGCTCATGTTCTTTTCAGTGCGTTAGTCGGAGTGTTCGGCGGTTTCTTGGGATGTCGGTTATACAGACTTGGTGTGTTCACAATAGGAGAGTGCTTAGGACTGGTAAGTAGTACCCAGTCTTTTTCGGTCCCGAGTTGCTTTTTTTTCCCCTCTGTTTCAAAGCGATTCCTGGTGCATAACCTTTCATATGGAAATGAGTTCGATTTGCAAGACAATGAACGTGCAAGAGAATCTCATTTCTATCTGAAAGGTTGTGCTCCAACACTCGTTTTGAAACAGAGGTAAAAGCGACTCGAAAATGGCTTATTTCAGTGCGCAAAACGTTAGGGCTGTTGGTTCCGGAACTCCAAGAAGACAGAGTTTAGCAAATAAATGCGTGCCTCTAAAATAAAAGAAAATCTTTTCAAGTTAGTTTAGAATACCAGCCCCTGTTCGCGCTCATGAGCCCGCGCTCTTCCCTCCGAACACATTCTCTTTGGGAAGTCCTTCAGCCCCAGGGCGGAAATGGTGCCTACTTCAAGTTGCTTTCGTGAGATCTTGTTCCTGGTGATTTGATTTTCATGTGGTTTAGGATGTAAAAACTAATTAATGATTGGAAATTGTATTTTTTTTTTTCCTTTTAGATTGTTGGACTGATGATACTAAGCACTCCTCTTTACAAATACTTTCACAGGTAAAAATGTACAGAGTAGAAGAGTTTGGGGCAATTCGAAAACAAGTGACGTTCTTAATCGGAAAATCTTCGGTCGCTGAAGAACTCGGAGAGATGTTTCAAAATCTTATCGCCCAATTATAGTTCATCGCGGGGGTAAGTTCGTACCCAGGGCTTTTCCCTTTGAAATTGGCAGGGGCGGGAAAAGAAAAAAGCCCTGGAATCGAGGTAAGGGAACTTCGGAAAAAGGTAACGCTAGTATGACGCAATAAGGGTCGTCAAACTGGTAAGCAACGTTGATGATTTGGACCGCGGGCTCACTCTATTCAGACATTGGTTTTCTTCCCAGCTGACATTCACTGACGAATTATTGTTATACTTTGTTTTCTCCTTTAGTAATATTGCTTATGCCGCCCTAATGGCATCAGTATCACTTATGTTTGGGTCGCTGGCTCACTTTTATGAGAAACCAGTGGTTGTCATAGCAACAGCTTGCGCTGGCTCGCTGGCTGTGCTTTATGGTAAGCATGGATAAACTAAAGGCGAAACATTTTGCTTTTCTACCGCAAGCATATTACAATTTATTTCAAAACTTGAACTTTCCAAAGTAAGTGTAATTTCTGTTATTTTTTCAGGGGCAGATTATTTTCTACGGACAAGTTTTTCTGTTACAATAGAGAGCTCTCTGTTGCGAATCAGGGACGTTCTTTGGGATGGCCTGAGATCAGAGCTCTCAAATTGGACCTACAGGGCTAAAATTCCGGACCATCTGGCCGTCCGTTTTACCAGTAACTGTGAGTATTCAGAAACCCTTCTAGCGCAGGGTGGGAGAATTTACACCTGTTGTTCTGTTATTTTTTCTCTTATCGACTGCCTTGTTGGGCCTGTCAGAAATTAGCCGTGTAATTCGTAAAAAATCTGCGGCTTGGAGCTAAGTTTTTGTTGCATCCGTTTTTATTTTGCCCTGAGAAACACACGGTCGGTCTTTCTCATTTTATGCAAGATTGATTCAGGGTACATGCAGATGTAGTAAGTTGTCACGTGTCAGTGAGCTCCATCTCGGCTCCTTAGGACAGACCTTTATTTTGGGAGGGGGAGGGGAGGTTTGGGCAATTTCCAAACAAAATATCTGCACAGCAAAAACAGCCGAAAAAAAAATAGTGCAGGAGAGCAATTGGGAAAATAGTCAAGCGAGTGCTTTCTAATGAGGTGAGGAAAAAATTCCATGTCCCAGAAAATTGCTCAACCCCCCCCCTCCCCCCCCCCGCCCGAATCAAAAAAAGAATGGTCCGTCCGTTACCTTGCTCCAATTTACAAACAGGCCTCTAAACTTTGAGAAGTGAACTTAATTCCATAATGGACTACAAATAAATCGAGAAAAAGGAAGGACTTTTTCAATTATATTTCCTCTTTAGCCATCCCAGTGTTTGTGTGTTGGGGTGTTAGTACAGCTGTAGGAGTCGCAATACAGTACAAGATAACAGCTAGCAACTTAAACAGTGGATCCAGTCTCCTACAGTTCTGCAACTGCTGTGATAGACCCAGACCAGACAGATGACATATCACATGGTCATCACGTGCCACGCAAGCTGGTCAATAATCAGAAAACACTGATGACATATGATCAGCTTGCCACGTGCAAGTCAATTGGCCCATAGTCATACACGACTGCTTGGCAATCGTGGGCTTTTCAAGTTCAACTAATTTGGCCAATCATCAAACGACTGTAAATAAATCACTAGCTCGTCACGTGTACCCTTAACCAATCAATCATCATGCCCGACTGTAAACCATGAGCTTGTCACATGCAACACAAACTAGCCAATCATCATACGCGAATGGAGATCATAAGTTTGTCAGGCGAAATTCTAACCGGGCAATGACAGGTTTGGGAGCCGTGATCATGATATGACACTCAGTTACGTTACACAGCGTCAATAAAAGAGTTTGTATAATTGTAACGACCGGATATAACAGTTCGAAATAGGGAAGCGAAATTCAATAAAAAAAAAACGACTTACTTCGACTCTTCTGTGTTCTACTTGTGTTTCAATGGAGTTTTGGGGCAGATTCAACGCGATTTCGGTGAGTTATAGTTTAACTCAGTGCTTACCAACCTCGTTTCCAGGGTCTGTATTCTTCCCCACACCCTGGAGCGACAAAGAGGCGAGGAAGAGAGACCCTCGGAACAGGGTTGATCGTTTACCTCTCTTAACACTCGATGGAATCGCTTTAAAACGGCCCCAATAGTACTACGGAAACACAAGTGCATAACAGGAACGTAAGCAATTACAGGTTCTAAAGAGGTGCGTGGATCTGTGGTGTTTTGCTACTTTGTGAAATGCCAGTGAAGAGTCAAAAATGTTATTACTAAGCACTTCATATAACTCTAATAAAATCGCGCAATGCAAACGTTTAATAATTCGGATATTATTTACACATCCATTCAAGCAGTTTTTTTTTGTAACACACCACTCCAAAAATGAAGCAATGTAAATTTCCCGCACAGAAAAAAATTAAAAATGTAAATCGTCACATTATATACCCTGTTGCAGCAAGTGTGTAAGTCCGCGTGTTTTGCAAAACAATAGTCAATCATTTACAATTACTGACCTGACTGAAAAAAAAATTGATCACTCCCCAAGGAGGCAATGGAAACAAGCCGTGAAACAAATATCATAAATCAACATAACATGGCTTAAAATAATGGCAGGAGTCAGACCAGTTGCCTATAAGTACAGGCAAGCTTTCTTAAACTAACGTGGCTAAGGGGATGAACAGCATCAGCTAGTGGCCAGAAGGGCACTCGAACCCGACACCTCCAGATTTCAAGTCCGGCGCTCTAACCACTCGGCCACGCTGACTCCACGCTGTAGTCTTTCTTCCCTCGCTCAATTATTTCCTCGCTCGAGACTGGACCCGAAAAATACCATACTGAGCTCCAGAGACACTTACGTCATCAGAATGGAATTTCGGTGGAATCTTACACGTCTCTCGAACGGGGAAAGAATTGACTGCGTTGAGAAAGAGAACTGTTGAAATTGCAAACTTTTTTGATGAACGATCAAATTTACATTAGATTACGAGCAGCCCATCTGTTTACTTAGTTCGCCGAGCGTGACGCAAAGGAAAGCGCGCAAGAAAAAAGGTCTTACGAAATTTGCCAACGAGAAAGCGTGCTTTTCAGCCATCGTGCGCGCAGCCTTTTCCTCACGCGCTTTCTTTTGCATCATTCGAAGAACAAAGAAAAATGAGAAACTGCTAGCAGTATACGTTTACAGCGTTTTCCACTGCTTTTCCCAGCGGTTACTTTTTCGGTCTTTCTCTCATTCCTCAAGCTGTGAGGCAACAGTTTATCTCCGCGCTTCCAAGCGGTTGTAATACCGTAGTCATTCATATCCACAAGAAGCCGCATTCCATTAAATCGAAGGAAAATTAAAATAGTTAATTTAAGTAGGAAAACGTCCAAGACATCATAATGACCCAAAAAGGACCAAGGATGGTCAAGATAAGGGAAGGATTCAGACGGATTGCGATAATTACGCTAAATTCTTCAAGATGGCGTGACGCAGCTCCGTCACAGATTCGTCCAGTCAATTGACAACAAGTTTCTATTGGATTCAAGGCAGTGCGCAACTTCCTCGGCGACTGAGTGGTTCAACCAAAGCTTCTCCAGCTTGCGATATCGATCAGGGCAAAGATAAAGGGGATTACCCCGCCTGTCAAGAAAGAAAATCGAGCGAAGCTGTTAACAACAGAACAAATTTTACGTAAAATCCTCTCTCAGATTTTCGTGTTTCCTGGGAAGGGTTAACATTAAACTTGGAGTTATTCTTTTCCCGGACGTTTCGCCTTGGAACAATCTGTAATTCTCTTACTATTAGACTGTTAGATCTGTTTTCTATAACAAGTTAAGGGAAGATCAGACAAGAAGAGTTGAGGAGAGTCGACCGTTCTTTTGACCTCTTTCTGGCTCCTGTGCGTTCTCACCGAATTTGAAACTGCTCATACAGTCGAACGACGCGAATTATCAACTCTCGCAAACTCTCAGCTCGTTTGGTCAAGTCTCCAGTGCACCTGTCACGCAACGCCTCTCTACATTACTGAGGAAAGGCGTTGCGTGGCAACTCACTAAACGGTTCGACCGTGCGCTGATGAAAGTCAATAAGAGTTACAGAAAACCGGCGCTCTTTCCCTCTCTCTTCGGCATCCATCTTTCTCTGCAGATGCGAGCAAGTGTCATCTTTATCAGTAAAAGAAGTGAAACTTAAAGTTGAAAATCATTGAACGTGCAAATGCATTATTATTACCTCAGTCCCTGGTCGGTCTCTCCATATGCATCTAGATACGGTGGAGGATAAAAGCATCCTTTGTTCTTGTTGGCCATCAGCAGGATCTGACATTCACGTACGCGTAGAAACACGCCCACCCCTGCCCCGCACTTCAGAGCATGCGCAGCACAGGCGCCGACTTTGTCTCCGTCAACTTCTGTTTGGCAGCAGTAGCTTTGAGAGCAGAGCATTTCACCGCAGATCAGACAAAGCGCTGGCGCACGGCTATCGTCACCATCAGAATTTGGGCACCTGAGTAAGAACAAAAATTGGCGTTCTGAAATTCTTCAACATACCTGGGTGGAGGGTACTTAAAGGTTTTTGTGAAGAACAGCTTCTTCCAAATCAAAACAATATGGCGGGTTAACAATTTGTGGATGTAGTGGCTGCCATCTTTGTGACTCATAATTTTAATTTCTCTTATAAGACTTTTATGTATATTATTTTTAGATAGTTTTAGTTGGGTATCCCCTATTAGCAGTGGGGATTCTCCACTGCTAGATGTATTTGACACGTTAATTAAGTCATCATCATTATTATTATTATTATTATTATTATTATTATTATTATTATTATTATTATTATTATTATTTCTTGGCAGACGACCTCCGTTCGAACGTGTCATTTTGCATTCAATTTGACAATTTGAGCCAAATAACCAAGTAAATGAAACAAATATCAAGAAAGCCCCATGTGAAGTTTCAATGGGTTTGCCCTTGAGATTGCAAGGATAAAGTTAGATAAACGATTACACTTGGGAGATCCGTAATTACTATATCACAGAAAATGCTGTGGATGGAGTGCTTGCCAGCAATTGTTCATAATCGATTGCGGTCCTTTAAAACGTGCTCAGTGACAAGAACTTTCTCAGCAAAAGTAAAACAGTCACACTAAAATGAAGCACTTAAAACAGAAAAAAAGCACAGTTAACGCAAATCTCAAAAAACTTACGTAAACATTGAAGCTTCGTTGATAAGCTCACTATAGTCCACAGGAATCTTCAGCAAATGATTGGGTTCAATAGAATAACTGAAAAGAAAACGTCCAGGTCATAAGTAACTGCTATAAGGTTACATAGCGCAGTGCAGTGGCTGTGCACGTACGATATAATTCTTGATACAATTCTTTACCGTCTACCGCTGACAACGCGATGACCAAATTTCACGTTTTACGTACAAAGCGAACTAAGCCGAACTTTTCTTGCTTCTACTTGGAATTAAAAGCTGATTACCTGGAGGAAGGTTCTGAGACCGACACAACAAAGAAGGTTAAGTTGATAAATTTCGTCGTTTTGTAGAATAATTTATGTGAAGTGTTAGGCGTTCGCGCGGCAGAGGACTGGACATCTTGGTTGACATCACAAAAAAACATTTGCAAGAGAATTGAGCGATACGAGTAGTAAAGTTGTAACCTGAGGTTTAATCTGCCAAAAATACACGTGTAAAACTTCAAAACTGGGTGGAAATTCTGTGTAGCATCAGTCACAAGATTCCTACTTTAAATAACAATTCATTTTCAAGTCAACTCTGCCAGCGGACATATAGAATCAGATGCGATTGTCTTTTCACTCACCCAAGAGATTCCACTCCTGCAGTAGCCAAAGTTTTCTTGACTTGTTCGTGACTGCACCATCTGTTAAAAGAGAGCAAAATAGGTAAATAAAACTAATAATCAGTTTACGACTGTAAGTCGAGTTTTGAGGCTAAAATGTAAGGGAACCATTTCGTTAGTTTTAATTTAAAAAAACCGCTCTTTCATTCATAAGTACACTAACCTTTTGATGGTGGTAGAGATAGTGGACGAGCTTATACAAGCACTGTCGTGATTCCACTGCAATAAGCACGTCGTGTCTTTAGGCACTGAAAGGTATCGGCTCAAGATCTCCAGCTCCTCGGACAGTGACGGCCGGTTGGGATCTGGGTAAAAAGAGGTACATGAATTACATGGGGAAAATAGGCCCTCTAACTTTCATGAATTGCTTTACCAAACTTAACATGTGCTTTGGACAACTCAAAGTACAATACAAAGTGTCAAAAAGTCAGTTCAAATACGACGGATTGGACAAACTGGGTAGTTCATTTGGGCCGGTACGTCCCTTCGATTTATGCAGCGTAAAACGACTATAGCATTATTACTCTCCCTAGATGGAATGCTAGTCTATCACCCATTAATTTAGCATTTTGCCATGTAATGTGGCTGTAGCAATTCACCAGTTCTCATTTATACACCTGTGTGGAGAGAGGCACTGTGAGAGTAAAGTGTCTTGCCCAAGAATAAAATGTAATGACCTCGGCCAGGGCTCGAACCCGGACCGCTCGATCTGGAGTCCAGCGCCTTTACCCGCCATTACATCACCACGCTTCCTGTGACAGCTACAGTTCATTCACTACAAGCCAACCCGACATTACGCTAATCCGTTCATCGTTTACCTTTCAAGAGTGCTGGTCCTGGAATTTCGGTCAGGAAATGGAAGAACAAAGCTGAACAGCGGAGGAATGGTAACAACTGTGTTTTCGCGTGACCAAGAAGCTCCAGTGGCATGGGGTGTGGAGTAGCGGACTGGGAACTAGAACAAAGTAGCCATAAAATACATGTAGGTCACATGATTTGAAAATAAGCATGTTTAAGGCAAAAAAACTCTCTAGATGTTTCCTTCCACTTTGTACAAGGTCTGTTATGATGCAGATATGGGCAGGGTATTTTCTCTATGATTGTGTACACCGTTTACTTTCTGATTTGAAAACTGATCATTTCTCTCAAGAAACGGCGGTATGGTCTTGCAGGCCTTGAAGATTTGAGGGTAGCAACATCAACTACAAGGGAGCAAATTTAGCAGACAGCCAGATCTGATTCTCACTCACCCGGCCCAGTGCCTCAGTTTACCCCACAGGGCAGCCAAATTAGCAGTCTCGTTTTGACGAGGCTCTTCCTGGTCCATTGATTCATCTTCGTTTTCAGCACCTACCAAATAATGAGCTGTGAAGTGAGACAAATTACTAGCAGCACTTGAGTCGTTTGTCGCGTCATGCGGTTATAACATTTTGATGGTTCTCTACAGTTTGTATTCCACGTTCGCTCAGCCTGACTGGCTAGAAAGAAAAGGCTTCGTGGTCTCAAGCCATTAGCCATGGGGCGGGGTCCTAAATATCACACATCCCGTTAAATTTTGGCCAAAATATTCTGTATCCCGTTTATTCCAGTTGCAAAAATTAATGATTTTCCCACTCCATATCCCGTTTTATCTTATCTTAAAATCCCACATCCCATTAATTTTTCCCCCAAATATCCTGAGTCCGGTCAATTATTTACCTACATACCCCGTATCCCTAAGTTCCCTACTAGGACCACAGTATAAAATTAGATGAATGCCGTAATTAATAGATTACTCATCTTAACGGTGTCATCATTTCTTTTCAAGGAATTGAAAACCGCGTTTTGTTTCACGCACGTATACTGTGCAGGTTTTTTAGAGAGTGACGAAGCCGTGTATTATACTGCGAAAATCTGCTCAATCGAAACTAAAACTAAGGAGAACAAGGAGAAATTAAATCGCAAAACATCTCCGCCGATTAAGGTCAGATTTCCAAACCACCGTCCCGGTTATGATTGCCTTCCTACACATAGCTTTGACTTCTTCGTGGAACAAACTGATGAATGACATCAGAAAGTGCTCAACTCTTACTTGGCAGATCAGGGGAAGTACTGAGAAGAATTTGAACAACACGCGCCATCAATGTCAGCTGAAACACACTCTGATCAATTGTAACTGGAGAGTTTAGACCCACAATGCTCTTCAAGACAGGTGACGCGCCCCCATCACCAGACTCCTGATGTAACATGCTCGGTAGCGCCAGGCGGAGCTTTACCTGGAAACAAATTAGAATTGACAATAAATGAACTGGAATAGATCGGATATTTGATCGTGTCATTAAGTCAAGCGTTTCTAAAGATTTCAAAGAACAAGTGCTATGAAGAAAAACTTGGCAAACCAAAGAGATGAAAAGATAGAAATTTGTAGCTCGAAAAGGGCTGGGTTCAAATTTTGATTGTAAAGAAAGCGATGTTGTAAGCCATGAAGTAAGAATCGACAGTCCTTCCACAAGTCACTATGAACAGAAAGCGAGCTCTGAAGTAGACGAATCAAACACTGAAAGTTTTGTACAGACCATGTAAAACACGGTACAATTACAGTACAATGCACAGTACAATCTGAACGTCTTATCTCACGGAACAAAAACATTACTTTCCCCCCACCCCCTCCCCCTCAGGTTCGTAAAGAGCGAGCTATCCCTAAGGGGGAAGAAGAGCTTCAGTAACGGTGAATGTACAATGTTCTAGTCGATAAAGAACGAAGTTTACTAACCATTAAACTGAACAAATCCAATTCCAGGAGGGAGGGACCCTCATCACCTGGAACCGCGTCAGGAGTTAGGACTGGAACCAAGAATTGAAAAGTTAGCATACTAATACATCGGCCACTTATGTCCTGGAATGAACTTAAGTATCGTTTAATTAGAACTTCATATTTAGGAGGGTTATTTGACATTTTCGTGTTACTTCATATTTGACAGAACTGTGTGTGTTTTGGTGACTTTTTACCAATGAGGACACTTGTCATAAGGAATTTGAATCTCATTAGTGTTCAATCCTGGACTTATCTGACATCGGGAAGACAAACAATACAGTCTTGAAGATTATAGAACGTTTCCACTTACGTGAACAGCAGCCATGAAACAAAAGGAAGTTTTTAAGAACGGAGTTCAACCCCGAGAGGACTGGTTTGGAATGGCGCCGTTTCATTGTTTTGAAACGTCAATATGGCTGCCGTGAAATCATGTGAAAACACTCTATGTTGACATTTTCTCTTCTTAAAAAGGTTGGTATTAACTGTTACAGTAAGTGCAATAAGTTTTATTAGTATAAAGTAAGGACATTTCATGTTACTGCCCATTATCTTGTCAGGTTTTCTAATCATAGCCTTATCCATATTTTAAGGCAAACACTGGCCGGCTTGTTTCCCCACGAAGACTTGCATTCGATGTGACAGTTCCTGCATTCCATCAAAGAAGCATGGATAAAAGAATATTCATCTGTAATCTGCTTGATCTTTCAAATGTGCTTGAGCAACTGACACGTAATCACACATAAGACCCTGGGGCGGATACAGCTTTTTAGAGACGGAGTCCCCCGTAGGGTTTCCGGGAGCATCCTCCCCTAGAAAAGTTTTAAAATCGAGACTTTCCGACATTCTGACTCCAAGTCAGCGCGCTATAAAGTATCATATATTTTAATTTAGAACCGCTCCTTCCCCCTCCCCCCCCCACCCACCCCCACTACAGGCAAGTGTTTCAATGTTTCTTTCGCTTGCATCGAGGCGGTTTAG
>Ga0126338_10002999_pt1 | contig 11759 bp, 9 predicted proteins | sample OrbCmetagenome_2_FD_92529 | JGI IMG/M metagenome (GOLD analysis project Ga0126338, IMG submission 92529) | Coral microbial communities from Petempiche,Puerto Morelos, Mexico - Orbicella C C metagenome | ecosystem: Host-associated > Invertebrates > Cnidaria > Coral | place: Petempiche,Puerto... | reverse complement strand
TAACATTACCTTTAAAAGATTGCAGGCATATTTTCTTGCTTCTCGTCTGTCTTGAAAACCTTCTACATGTGAATAAAGCCAGTCTACTACATCAGATCCTGAAAAAGACAAAGCATAGCAATCCGCAAAGTTGTGTGAGACAACAGAGTGAGACTAAAGCCCATGCCTATAAAACTACAAAGTGCATTTCAAAATACACAAGTGAAACTACTGGAACAGTTGTTAGAAGCAGTTGTTACCTTACCTATAAATGCATTAGGAATTGTGATTTTGAGCCACATCCTGTCTCTAATGTCAAGCCCAGAGTCTGGTGCAGCCATTGTTTTAACTATTGTGCTCATGTCTGTGGTTACTGAGAGTCCTTCGCCTTCTTGAAGTTCCGTATATCCTATAACAGAAGGTAGAAAACACAACTAAATAAAGCCAACTGGACTGGAATCATATGCTATCAAAAATTTTGAATTATGAAAAGAAAGTATTTCTGAAGTGAACAATAACAAAAATGGGACCTGCTATGTTTGAAGTAATGTTGGTAGATGTGACTACCAGTATACGTTATAGGTTTTAATGAACAGATCTACAGCTGACGATGTCCAATACTATCGTAGACTTGTCTAAATTCAAGTCACACCAGCCAGTAAAATAGAAATTTTGTTAGAGAATGGGGTGAGTGTATTATGGGCTTTGCTGGTCTTCAAAACTTGAAACCCTGTTCATACCTGCCAACCCCCAGAGTACAAAAACCTGGAGACGGCTAGAAATCTTTGCATTGTAAAAATATAATTTTCGACAATGTCTGAATACGCTACGAAAATCACCTGAAGGCCTTTCGAACGTTCCCGACGTCTTGAAAATAACGAAAATAATGAAAAAAAATTAAAAAGAGCCACAGTAGGTAGTTCCCGGGAGATTTGGTACTCTAACCGGGAGACGGGGAGATTTGATGAAAAACTTGGAGACTCCCGGGAAAACTGGGAGAGTTGGCAGGTCTGCCTGTTGATTCACACACAAAAAAACCAGTCACCATAAAAACACAATAAAGAACCACATAGCAACTCACTGTCTGATTCTGGTAAAGAACTCGTCATTGATGAACTTGTAGATGTCACTGTGCTAAGGGACTGGCTGTTTGGCTGTTTTCCATATTGAGCTGTTGGTCCAAACTCTAGGATTAGTTATTAAAGAGATTCTTCAGTTAAAACCAATGTCATGAACAGATTAAAAATATGAAATGCAGACTAATCTTGTACAGCAGCAAAAAGCCATTGAATTCATACTTACGAGTCATTTGTGTGGTATGTTGAACCCATGCTGAGGTATCAATTGGACGAACTGGTTCACCTAAAGGGAAACATTTTAATTTATATCACTACCAAGGAAACAATGTTTACTCTCTTACTTCATAAAAAAGACGTGCCTTGTCACTCACTGAACACAATCCTCTCAACCCCAAAATAATAATATTTAGCCTTTATACACTGTAGACCACAACTACAAATACAAGGACAATCTTGTGGACTTCAAGAAGAAACAATGATATAAAATCTCTCAAACATCAATAAACAAAGTTTATGGAGACTGGAAAGATTTCCCTTGCGTTTTGGGTTTATTGGGTAAATGAATTGGTCATGGCGCACTACTCTTCTTTCATATGGAGATGAATAGTTAAATGGGAGACACAGGATCATGGATGAAGTTACATGTGTTGTAAACCAGCAAAAGACAGGAAACACTGGTATTTCTTCATTATAACCAAAGGTGTGGACACACATAAAGCATTACAGAGTCTTCAATCATACCTTTAACAAAATCAAAGGACTGAAGATAATTGTATTATTAAACAAAGGTTTTAACTTACTAGGTGGTAATGTGAAATATCCTTTTGGTGTTGGATCCCAGCACTTGGCCACTGTCAGTGTTATAGGTCTGAAAACAATAATTATGCAATAAATTGGAAACATCCCTCACTGGAAGACCTGTAATCAACATTTTAAATGCAGCATTGTGTAGTAAACATTTGTGTTCCAGGTGATCTCTACATGTATCTGACTACATAACAGCTATGTACTGTTACTAAATTGTGCTAAATTAAATGTCATTCACTTAGTGCATTGAGTATTTAAGGAAAAGGGCAATTCTAAACAGAATAACCCCCACAATTTCTTTGTCAATAAAAACAGGTTCCATTGAGTACAGGTAAGGGCATATGGAACAGATGTATAATCATCACAAAATTTGAACTTGACATTAATTCCATCTGACACAACCATGTGACAAAATTAAATTGGAAGGTACTCCAAGTAGTAAATTAATTATAAACATAACCATTAGGAAAAGGCTTTCAGCTGTTACAGAGAAGTAAATTAAAATCTTATTCCTTACCCTGGCTTATGAACCATTTCTCTCAACACTCGTACAGCATCATCATTACTCATATTCTCAAAATTTACATCATTGACCTGTGAAGGAGGAAGACAAGAGATCAGAAGAGTACATGCCTCATAGCATTCAACATGCCATGCCATGCCTCAGAAGTGTTCTAGAAGGAATGATCTCCATTTAAATCAAAAGTGGTGGAAATGGTTCACATACCTGTAGAAGCATATCTCCAGGTTCTATTCTACCATCTAAATCCACTGCACCCCTGAGTAGACAGAGAAACACATGAAAAGAAGGTACAGAACTATGCATCATGCTCTTACAGAACATGCTATAACACTGAGTTATATACATTTAGAAAATAGCCCAAAGAAAATACACACACTAACTGCTTAAAAATTGTGTGTCTATAACTTAATAGAAACACAGAAATAGCACAAGCCGTTGGCATAATGAAAAAGAGAATTTACATTTTGATGATCAAAGTGAACAAGTTGTTTTCTTTTTCTCGACACAGAATTTTCTAAGAGAACTAGAAAACATGTTCTCAGTATTTCTATTGAGTTACAGAAACAGTTGTGGAAGTTTGGGAGAACTCAAAAAAAGCTGTGGAACCACTCACCTTTTGGCTAGTGTTCCCACAGCATTTCTCATTCTCTCACACTGCCACTCGTGTTTTTATATCTTGATAGAAACACAGTACATGTTTTCTATTCCTTAAGTAGAATTCAGTTTGGCAAAAGCACAAAAGAGTTCATTAACAAGACAAACTTTCAAACTATCACAAATGACTCAATTCTCTTTCCGCATTGCATATAACCAAAAAGCAACAATTTTTAAACTCACCCCTTCATGATGGAACCAACGTAAATTCCACCATCTCCTCTCTTGTTGCTTTGCCCAACAATACTTATTCCTAGAAAATTAACTTTTTCTGGAAACAAAAGGAAATAAACCATTAAAAGCATGCCCAAGAGAATGATACCAATGGTAACAAAAAGTGAACATATTTTTGGTTTTAAGTCTTACCCATATTTAGCGTGACTGTTATGATGTTGAGCGACATAGTTGATTCTGTAATTGTACTGAACGATGAACACTGTAAAGGAAATTAATTCCATCAGACATTATAATTATTGGAAAATTAAAACACATTAAAAGTTTAAGTGTGCAAGCAAGAGCAAGAGCAGCATGTTGAAAAAGGCTTTTGTTTTAATAAAATTGCTACCATTTTAATTTGCAAAATATTAAAACATGAGTGCTGCATGGTGGCTATCATTTCAATGCTCACAGAGTATGGGCTTAAAGTTAAAACCACATTAACTAACAAGGAGCTTATAATAAGTCCTTATCTCTCTTAGACCTTTCTACTTTCAATTGGTATTTCAATGATAGAGCGGTTTTTAAATGAATTGAGTGTCGTAAAACCAAACCCAAACTAATTGTCTTAGCCAATCGCAAAGGCCACAGCCAGTAAAATGAACCAATGAAAACTCGAAGTAAGTACATGTAGCTGGTGCGAAGGGTGGGAAATAAAGTGCGAGTGAATTGGTTTTGGTTTTACCTCTGATTGGATAAAAAAAGTAGCAGAAGTTTTTAAGCCAATTGTGTAGCTTAGTTGGTGCAAACTTTATAAAATCTGCTATTGAACAAAACAGCAATGGTAAACAAATTGACTACAGTATAAGCATTCCAAAACTAGTTTCACATGTAAGCCAAACAGGAAATCCATCCAGAGTGGATATCAAGTCTTGGTTAACTCCTATGTAACTCGATAGAGAGCTTAACATCAGACATCCTAGGTATCCAACAAAACAATTACTACACTTTGGTAGTTCCTGTCTGCACCAGGCTCAAATACAATTACACAAATTTTCTACTAATTGTTCTGAGTTCTTGCATCCCGCACATCACAGTCATATCCCACACATCACAGTCATATCCCCTAGGCATGTTTTCTTTCCTCACAGTTATCATCTTCTAGATAATGCATGTACATTGAAATTACAAAGACAAGAGAGGTAACCATTCTTACTCGTTGAACTCTAGGCATCCTAGGTCGCCTTCTCCTTCTCCTATGTCTTCCTCTAAGAAGCTGAGATCCTTCTGTTGTGCTGGAAAATCTTGAAACACTGCAACACAAGTACACAAATTTTATCCCTGCCACTGCTGTTGATCACCTAACCAAACCTTACTAGTAAGAGTTATTTCTAACCTAAGTAGCAATGTTGATAAGATTTTACCTGCTTTGATCATCCGAAGAGTCCTGATAGCTTGTTGTTTCAATATCGCTACTCATCATGGATGCACTCTCATATCTGTCACCTTCATGTCTTCCTCCTTGACGATGCCGTCCATGGATCACTATAACACAATTGCGTAACAACTTTACAAATAAATATATACAAATGTTATTACATAATGTTTCAGCAACCTTGAGACACCATTATCAAGGAATGAATAGATGAGAGTGAGTTCAAAAGAGGTAAGACCTGAAGATTTACATATTAAGTGAAGTCTTAAGTCTTTGTCTAACTTAACTTCATTTATGTAAATCTCCAGGTCTTACCTCTTTTTAACTCACTCTCATCTATTCATTCCTTGATAATGGTGTCATGAGGTCACCAAAATGTTTGGACATTATATTATTAGTTTTTGCATGCTTACGTCTTTCAAAGGAATTACTAAAAATAAAAGTTATAATGCGCATAAAAAAAAGAATGCTGATAAAGTTGTAAAAAGGAAACAGCTAACCATATTTTATTTAGAATGTTGAAATACCTTCATTTCTGTTTATGTGTTTTTCTCTACGTCTTGACCCTCTTCTAGAACTAACTGTGGAATCCACTTCAGAGTCAAAATCGCCAGCTGTCGAGTGTCCTCCATGGGGGCTAAACATAAACATAGAAATATCGTCTTATTAATTCTAGATGTTCCTAATAGCAGTAGTCAATTGCTGTTTGTAACAAGGAAAGGTAGTTGTCCAACACAAATCAGTAGGTTTTACTGTTTTTGAAACATCAGATAGTAATAATTCTTATTATTGAGCTCATTTATCCCTGCTTCCTAAACTGATGATGTCCTGTAATATCCATGTGTTTACAAATAATTTGTTTTTGTCATACTGGGAAATAAATAACTGATATACAGTACAATCGTGACTTACAACTACCCTGTTAATATGGCCACCTCATTATTACAACCACTTTATACTGGCCAAGACAAAAGCTCAGTCATTTTCTTATTTAAGGAACCCCTTTAAGACAGCCACCCAGTTAATACGGCCAAACTTTTGTAGCCCGTTGGAGACTGGATTAACAGAGCTCCAATGTACATACATGTACAACTTTATCCAAACTTTTTACACCTTCAATCTAGATTTTATTTTGAAGCAATATTGATCTCCACTTCAATAAACACTATATTCCAACACCTGCAAGGCCAGAGAATCACCAGAAGCTGGCAAGTAGCAGGGACAATCTAACAAAATACTGAGGGTTAACCGGCAATGGACTAGCAATCCCAGGGATTGTAGCAATATGCAGACAAGGCTGAAAGATGTAGAATTTGGTCCATTGTACTCACTGGAAGGAAGGTGGCCTTGAATCCCCAATACCAACTGTTCTTGGCATGGGAGGATGCAGGTCAGACGCAGCAGATATAACAGATTGTTGATCATCTCTGCCAGTGTCTGAAACACTACTTGTGTCTGAGGTGACAAGCTGTAACAAGAAAACAAGCTATAAGCATTAAAATGATATTGACTATACAGGCACGTATTAAAAGTTTGAAAACTTAACACTTTGATTGGGTGAATTGCTACAACGTACATGGTAATTAATGTACAAGAATATGCAAAAGCAGTAATATGATATTAACTTCTTGGTTAAAATATTGTTGCAAAGATAAAAGAATAGTCCCTCCGTGTTTTCTGTCTGACGCAAACACTTGTGTACTGATGTACATGTGGTGAATATCTATTGAATTTGGCTTCGCTAAACATCCCAGACACAATCAATCTCTCAACCAAATCATGCTTTGTTATTCAAGTGAATATTCCAAAGCGCTGTTGCTGGGGAAGAAAGACTTAAATACTTATCTAAATATAGAAAAAAGTAGAAAATGTATCTGGTCATCTCTACTACATCAACAAATTATAATCTTCAATTTATCTTGAAGATTACCAATTTTAGTTACTCTATTTCATGATTTGGGTAAAGAGTGTAAAAAACATGAACCATTTGATAGAACTGTAATTTGCTGACTGATTTAAATATTTGAGTCTTCATAACTATTTGTAATTAACTGTTTAATTCCAGCAGTGATCAATTTTGGTTTCTACAAATTTATTTACCAACAGTACTTTAGGAAAACGTAAAGCAACCAAGTAACAAGAATGAATGATTATTGCCAAAGTTAGGAAAAACTGAAACTCAAGACATGGTGCACATGTAGGTATAACATACATTCTATGGTAATTTTACACTTCAGATGCATGACAATTGAAGCAAGATGGACCTACATCATGCAAACCAGGTCTAAATTCCTAAAAGTACTAGTTGTTTTCTTTAAAATCTTAATTAGCCATATATCTGTTATCTCTGTAGTTATGATTTCAACTTCTCCAAACAACAAGTCACCTAAGCTAAATACCACAAACAATTCCTTTTAGACAGAGTTCTGCAATTAATACCACCATTAAAGGCGGGTCTTGTCAGTTTAAGAGCTTTTTTATTATCACAAGAAAGTACTTAAATCACTTTGAGAACAATACAATGACATCAACATATTTTATGCTTATGCAAGTTCTTTTATTAATCATTCAGTGGTTTTGCTTGGCCTATTCAAAACCACCAGATAAATTGGATTTATTAACTTAGTACAAAGGGTAAAGCCTCTAAATCAATGACTAACAATTTCATGTTTCCTGAAATTGAAGTTCAAAAAGTTTGTTTTTCTTTTGTAAAAAATAAAAAAAAAATCTTAAAGTTGTCATTTTCAGTGGGATGACCTTAGATCCACAGAGCTCACTTAGCAAAAACTTTAAACAAACTTAGAGAAGAAATTATAGTGGAAAGTCTTTTTCCATTATAAATCTAGGATCACAGCCTTGCTAAAATTATAAATCTTCACACTACACTTCACCAGTGGAAGGACAAAGACCTTTTATTTTTTGCAGCCCTCGATCATTTGTCCAAGAATAAACTTAATTGTTCTAATCTATCAAAAGGATGCTAATGAAGGATGCCAACAGAGTCATTAGCAGATGAATCCAAGAATGGAATACCTGGCCTTAACGACAATGTAGAACAAACCCTAAAACACCACCAAACAGCTGGAAAAAATCTCTCCAAGATGCTACACAAAACACTGTCATCAAAGTCTACCAAAAATAACCAAACCTTGAGTATTTAATAGGTGTGTAAAATACCTATCAGTGGTATGAATTAACTAATCCCCTCTTAATCCTCGCCTTCCATGTGATGTGAGCATGAATTGTAAAGATTTCAGTATTGAGTAATGAGTGTTTTTGCCAGAACATCTGTCTTCAATGCATTTTTCTGGCCATCATATCACTCACGTAGTTATCAGTTAATTGGTGTGTGGCCAGTCAGGCACGGATCCGGACGAGTACAAAAGAAATTTTAGATTATTATAAAGAAACCATCAAAGAGCGCAAAACCCTTTACATGCCGGTTTCTTGTTCATTTCACCTGACATGAATGTAGCAAATTTGAGAACGTGACATCGACTAAACGAACTTTAGAAGGTTACTTTTTCAACAGATTTCACTCAAGTATACAAATAGCACGCGAGGGTAAAGAACCTCAGAAAATTCAAGAGAACAACCAACTTTTCATTGACAATCAAAAATCTCGCCTGACCTCTCAAAATCATCAGCCGTACGACCGACAGCAATTTAATCAATAGCCTTCTAATTGCAAATCTCGTAACAGCACTGTGCTTTTAATGTTAGACAGCGCTTTCGGCATTGGTTTAGAACTTACCTTGAGTAAATTACATTACTCTTGTGACAAACAGGGAATGCAAATCACCGGTTGTTTTATTCGCTTGGGACTAAGACCGTAACGCGATTTCGAACAAAGAATCGTTCGACTCGCGAGACGGCAAAAGAGCACAGTGTTTACATATACGAAACAGTTACTGGTTTTTTCCGTATAATCTAGATTAAATCTTAGTTCTAAACAATTGACTCAGTAGGAACTCGGTGTGGTGGTATAAATAAAAGATGAGGTTTTGTACATTCAAGGAAACCTGATTAATGAAGGACAATCGAGAAGCCAATATATTTCTCGAGATAAAACACAACTACTCATATTTGAGGTTTAGGTCGTGTAGTGTCGGTGATTTTAACTAAACTTTAAAACAGCGAAACAAATTCAAGCTAAAATGTGTTTATACTAATTCTTTCTTCTACTGCAGCGTTTCAAATAATGGCCGTAAAACAAGATCATCCCTAAGAGAAGTAAACATAGCGTTTGGGCGCCATAAGGATATATGTCCTCATAGGAATTACAAAGGAAGGAAATCGCACTAGAATACCACAGAAATCAGTTCTTATGTAAGATTTGGACTAAAACAGGCAATCGCTTGCAATGGTCGATCGCGATTGAGTTACAACCTTAGATAAACTGTGTTCCCTGCTACGAAAATATATCAACAAAGCCGATCTTTTAGTTGGCTTGGTTCGGTAAATTATTTGCGGGTTACGGTAGCTTATAATTCGATGACAACTGGCTTACCCAGGCAACGACCCTTCCATTAAAACAAGGTAGATTCATCTCCTCATCGCTTATCTCCTCTTTGACCACACTGCAATACAAATCGTAAATTATCAACCAGAGATATCAGTTACAGGTAAAACGCTATCAGAAGTTTGGCTGGAATGCATGAAATCTGCACGAAGAAGCGACAGATACTGTTCGCCCTAGGTCGCTGGAAATTAGGGAAAATTGATAAAACAAGCAAAAGGTATGTACAGTTGGTAGGCACGGGGAGTCTCCAATCATACGGTCGTGTTGCAATGTGCACCCTGGTCGTTCTATGAGTATGACAAGACACTTCATATTTGAGAGTGTATTTTGAAGGTCGAACCGTAGGAACGGTTTCCCTGTGTTTTTCAAAACAAACGTATTTCACCATCTGTTATACAAATATAAGCCCTTTACAGAATCAAACGTGTTGCGCTTGAGAAATAACTGTAGAGCGAGAAAAACAACGTAAACACTGGCTAAGAAATGAATCTACATAAAAGCTCTGACTGAGTACATACAAACTCACCCGAAATCATCGTCCATACTCTTGAAGAAGAACTTGTAGCTCGGCCGATTGAGCACATTTTTGAAATCAGAGAGGGTTACATCTGCAGGACTTTTAGGAAGCTTCACTAGGTACGGCGTATCTTCGTCATCTATGTGGTATATAACCTTCGTTTCGTCCATTTTGATCAATACACTCTTCACCACACCAACATGAACAAGAACTTCTGTTGCATGGCTGGCACGTCAATCACTGTTGGGTCACATGGTAGGTGTCGGCCAATCAAAGCGCGGCGTTTGACAATCGAAGCAGACAACAACACATTCATCACAAAGATCAGAAATTTATGGTTCGCGCGGATCGGAGGTATTTCCCTGATCTTGCCGGTGAAAAAGGGGCACCAACCGTCTTAAAATCTGGGGATGAAGCGAGTGGTAAGTGCTGTATGCATGAGGCACGTTCAAGTCAAATGCTTGAAAAATCTGTTTCACGCGAAGACACGGGTCACGATTCCGCACAAAGTTCCGCTCAAAGGACTTCCGACCCGACGTTTTTTGAGTGAAAATGCCGCAAAATCACTTGGATTACTGCGCCGGTTTCATGCTTCGCTTGATATCTAAATAAGCCCAGCCAGTGAGTTTTAGAGACTTAGTGAGCTTAATAGTATTACCTTGCAGTAAGAGTCTGCCTATTGATTATGCTGATCATGAAGACAAGACACAGGAAACTGTCAGTGAAGAAATCTCTGGTATTTGGAATTCACTTGAAACAAAATAAACACCTTTATACTCCAGATGTGTTTATGTTTGCGATAGGCCGTTAATTTAATGCAAACTGGCACACAGTGCTGTATTTACCCTGTCGTGTCGACGAAAAAGTGTATTTGAGTACTGAAGAAATGGAATCAACACAACACACAAACTCTGTCACGGCTTGGTTTGAGGTTAATTGATCCGATTAGTTTAAACCAAGATTTTAATCACCAAGTCGTGTTTCCTGCCGGGTAGGTCCTAAACAGGAACTGTCTGGGTCACAGAATTCAAACAACCCGTTTAATAACTCAAACTTAAACCAGTGTAAGTTTTAAGGAAATGGTATCAGCTAATTTAACCTACAGTCCTTGTAAACAAGACCTTTTTTTGCACTAGTTAGTTTGATTCAGATTCTTTGCTGCCACTTGATTAGCACTCTTTGTACCCTTATAGACCCTTCTAGATGTGTACTTGTTTAGGATAATTTGAATGTTAATCTGAGAAATCTTTTTTATTTGTTGCCATCCCTGTATGCATTTCCATGGCCCGGGTATTAAGCCACAATGATTAAGCTGGCCTGTCCAGCAGTTTTCCAGGTTTACACCCCCTCCTCCCCCTCCTCCCACTCCTCCCCCAATTTCCTGTACATTTTATACCATTCACTAGATTATTAAATTAACTAAAAGTGAATGACTTGAAATAAATGCATACCAAATCATTTTGTAGGTTAACAGAACACCTTATCTGTTCTAAAGCATCAAGAGGGCGTGAAGGTTGCTCACAAGCCAAACTTCAAACATTTTTTTTATCAGTGCACACTAAAACAATCTGCAAATTGATGATAAGGTGGAAGCCTTATTTCTTTCCTTCTCATCGATGTCCCAGTTCTAAAACAAGCTAAATGCAGCAGATCTGTTTGGATTTGTGTTTGGAGATGTAGCACCAAAGGAAAAGCTGAACTCATCAGATCCTGGTGTTTGTTGATTAGGTGTAGCATCTCCAAAGATGGAACAGCCATTCAATGCAGGTGACATGCTTGTTCCAAAGAACCCTCCACCATTGCTACTTTCTCCAGATACTGGTGGTCCAAAGAGGTTTGTTGTTTTTCCAGCCAAATGAAATTCACCACCTGTCCCAGTGAAGAAGGCATGAAAAGACAGTTCTCAATAACATCCAAGGTTATTGCTAAAAAGCTTTATCATTTGATAGTAAGGAGGGTTATCCAGTGACTTCCTCCTTGACTAAACAACTTTAATATGAGGCTCAGAATGTGTTTTTCCAGGAAATATCCACACTCTTGCCTTGGGATGGTTTTTGGATTAATTCCCCCCCCCCCCCCCCCCCCCC
>Ga0126338_10002998_pt1 | contig 11761 bp, 8 predicted proteins | sample OrbCmetagenome_2_FD_92529 | JGI IMG/M metagenome (GOLD analysis project Ga0126338, IMG submission 92529) | Coral microbial communities from Petempiche,Puerto Morelos, Mexico - Orbicella C C metagenome | ecosystem: Host-associated > Invertebrates > Cnidaria > Coral | place: Petempiche,Puerto... | reverse complement strand
GTAACAGTGAAAGCTAAGAGAAGAGATTAAAACGTGTGTTAAAACCCAAACGACTTTATTGATTGGGGCCTAGTTAGATTACCGAGTGACTAACCCTAGTGAACGGGGCTAAGTTCGCGAAAAGTGGAAGTCATGGTAAGTTTTCACGTTTATGCACCTTTGAGTTACGTGGTCGTCGCCCCGCCAATTTAACTTCATCTACCCATAATTCGTTAAGAATTCTTCCGAGCAAAACAGAGCTCAATTTGTCGGCGGCATTTTCTTTCTCTTCGTATGCTCTGGACAAAGTTTTCCTGGCTTCCATTACAGTTTCCTCACAATGTTCGTAATTTCACAATACCCTAAGAGAAGCAAATTTAGTTTATCAGCTCGGAAATATTTTATATAAACAGATCAAAAGTGCATAAACGTGAAAACTTACCATGACTTCCACTTCAAAAATCCTCAGTTTCTACCCCCGGGGTGCACTCCCTTATATGGGCTATATAGGTATATGTGGCCCCAAAGGGTATGCAACCGTTTTTTCAGCCGTTTTGGTTAGAAATAGGGCACTGATTTTGGTCTTAAATGGGGTATGCTCTTTTCACTCTAGTCTTGAATTGGGTATGTTTTTAATTAGAATACGCTATCCTACCTATTAAAAGCATATAAACATTGCCTTTAACATTGGTCTCAACTGGGAAACAAATTATTAGGCAGGTCTGAAACAGGGTATGATTTTTAAATCAACAAAAACACCAGCAAGAAGAATTATTATGAAATAAATTACAAAGGCTACGAATTTTTCGGTCTTCCACCGCTTTGCAGAAATTGCTGCAAGTGAAATCCATAATGCTCTTTAAAGTCATACACGTTGTGTCCAAGAGCTTGCAAAGCTTTCGCTAGGCTAGTGGCGTCTGTTTTTGTCAATCCTGCACAAATCACCTTCATTATTCTGAAGTAGAATGAAATCTAGCGAAGTAGTATGGCCACCCTAGGTGTAGACTACGAGTAGTCCCTCTTTCGCTTAACCCGTCGTGCGTGACGCGAAGGAAAAACCGCGAAAATTCGCGCGGCCATTTTTTTCCTCGCGGTTTATTTACGGTCTCGCTCGACGGACTAAGCGAAAGAGGCAGTAGTCGTAGTCTACCCTACGTGCCATGCAGAGGTTTGTATTTTTAATTTCTTTTTCAACTATAGGATACAGGATAAAGGATATCCAATAGGGATAGTGAATGCTGCAGTGCATTTGGTGGAATTTGGTTTATTATGATCGCACTTGTATCACGTGGTCCCAACATAGGATCAACCTGGGATTATTTATATATTTAAGAAATAGAAAACATGTTCTACGTGTTTCTATCGAGTTTTAGTATAAATCTACTAGCGTTCTATCAAGAACGCTGTTCCCTGATTGGGTACGCCTGACTCACTATCTATTCTGTGTTAGACAGTGAGTAGCGTAGCAGTGTACCCTTGTCAACAAAATGAAGGCCGCTTCTTGGCGTTTTCGAAGTGTCTGTGAAGAAGATTTGTATAAAGTTTTGAACGACTAGTATACTTATACTAAAACAATTAGATTATTTGCTTTCGATGTCTATGCGTGATAATTGACTCAGGCTGCGCCCTGGTCAGCTATCGCGCGGTAGAAATCTCGAGCTCATAATCTAATCGTTTAATAGAAACACGAGTGGAAGTTTGGGAGGACGAAAAATGCTGTGGGAACACGAACCGACAGGCGAGTGTTTCCACAGTTTTTTCGAGTTCTCCCAAACTTCCACGAGTGTTTCTATTAACAGCCCTCGTCAACTATCAAGCATAGAAATCGAGAGCGAATAATCTAATTGTTTTAGCATAAGTCTACTGGTTGTCGTTAGTTTAGAACGCTATCTTAATCTTGTTCACAGACGCTTCGAAAAACGGATAGAAACGGTCGTCATTTTGTTAACAAGCGCACTCTGCTAGGCTACTCACTATCGACAACAGAATAGACAGCGAGTAGCGTAGCCGATCAGAGAGCGGCATTCGTGATAGAGCGCTAGTAGATTTATACTAAAACTCAGTAGAAACATGGAGAAAATGTTTTGCATTTCTTTTAGAGAATCCCGCGACCGATGAAAGAAAACAACTTGGCCTACTTTGATAATAAAAAATGTAAATTCTTTTTGCTCGCGCCATCGTGTTAATTCAAATTGTTGTCTAATCACTCTGCAGTGAAACGAAATTAAAATAATTTCTAACTTGGTATAAGTAAGAAAACATCAGTCGTATAGGAGGGGACATCTCGTTTATTGATCAGAAATAAATTGTCCTAGGATAGTTATTAACACAATAAACGTAGTAAACAAAAACACGGAAATTTACTAAAACAAAATTGCCAAAACGAACTGATGAAAAGCGCAGATGCCGTCGAAGTGACAACTCCTAACGGACAAACTCCTTAAATATTAACTTCTTAGCATAATTACGTAACCTGCATACCAACGAATCTACATACCAGCACAAAACTATCTTACAATAACAACGTGAAAAATTATATTTATTCTCGCATTTTGGTTGGTATTTACCTGTGATCTACTGGAGGACGGACGCATAGATGACGTACGTTATTATTACATGCATTTTCTCCTCTGTTTTTTTAAACGGTAGACGGTTTTGAAAGTTTTTATTTCATTTTATTTAAAATTTAGAAAAAAGTCTTGTCGAGGCTGGGAACAGGTACGAGAAGCAAGAAGAAGAAAGAAAAACACGTTTCTTTAAAGAGGATGAGTCGGAAAAATACTCTAGCAGTATCAGTCAAGTGAAACTAAACAAAACACAAAGGAGAGAGAGCCTGGGATCGAGGTTGGGCTTGACCGTGACGATGGTGACGACGAAAGCTTCACCCGAAGCAAAGAATTCTGCCTAAGACCGTTCCTCCGTTTAGTTCTTTGAAGTGTGATCGGCAAAGAATATCGCCAAAGATAAGCAAAAAGAATCCGAACGGATTCACAGACTCTGATTACCATGGTAACGTGGTTTAAAATTGGTTCTTATTCTACAAAGCTATAGACAAATCCAAAGAAAAGAATATTTTAATTAACAATGGCGATGCATGGTTTACCGCAACAGTTGTTAATACTAAGGTCCAAGGAATATGAAAACAAGAAAAGTTCAAATACGAAAAGCAGAGCTCCGCCTCACAAGGCTCATAGCTAAGTATGTGGGGCTCTGTGGGTATAGCAAATGATTTAAAAGACGAAATTTGGGGATTTTTGCACACTGTCGTGATGGGTCATTAAGATATGTATGATTACGTGGCCCTACGCGTCCCTCTTAGATCATAGCGGGAAATGGTTATGAAACCTGGCAAAGTTCTTTGTTGTATGTTTTTGTTGACTGTTTTGGGGGTTGCGCCTGCACAAAATCTGGTAAAATACAAAAGGATGTCATGTGTTCATATACAACTAACCAATAAAAGCATTGCCACTATGTAAATCATGCATAGTCTATGAACATGAACCAAAAGATGTGCAGGGTCAAGGACCTTCCAACATAAATCTTAGCCTGTTTGTTTGCTTCTTTGATGTTTACCGGGCTTCTTAACCATTTCCCTCTATTAACTATGCTTAGATCAATTGGTGAACTTCGATTCTAGAGATGAAGATTCCATTGTTTGAAAAGAAAACTTAATTATAAACAAAAACGTATAAAAAGACAATAGATTACAAAGCTAGAATTGAAAGCGAATGAATGAAACAGGCTTGGCTAACACTTGTTTTCAATTTTTACGTTTAGCAAAGTAAACTAATCAGAACAATACCATGTGTTCTTAAATAATTATGTTCATTTCTGTCTGCGGACGAAAAATATCTGTACCAACGATTTGTTTTTGCATAATTTTGTAAAATGTCGAAGAAAGAAATGTCGAGAAACCGTGACTGAGCCCGTAGTCCCGTCTTCCCCAGTGGTAGTGAAGTTGCCAGACAACACAAACTGGACTTGTTTCTTCGACGAACAACAGTTAAAAAATACAGTGAAATTCGAATGCAGTCCTCCAGTACTAAACATTTCATCATTGACTTGAAATCGTCCCGGGAGGAGATTGATAGCCAGGTACTTCATTTTGCGGTCCTGAATTGTACCGTAGATAAGGTGTAGGATAAGGCATACTGCGGTGATCTCGTAACGGCGAGAAACCTCTATACACGGCCGTTGTCGCCCCGGGGGAGGTCGGGTGAGGATGGAGCAGCGGTGACGTAATAGTTGGGCTCATGATGGGAGAGCAGGCGGGAACCGTTATGGAGGGAACTGTTAGGGAGGGAATCATACGGCCCATTGGTACCAAAGGTGCAGTTGACATTGGTCCTAGAGAGGAGGGAAAAAAGCACTGTCATCACATTTCACTTTAATGCCTTCATACATATTGTTTGTTACCCTCGGTAGAATTCGGCTTTTCCTACTTGTGATCAATTTTGCTTTTTCTCATAACTTACTTGCTTAATTTTCTGATCGCTGGTGTAAAGAAGTTCGATATTGAAAGCACTGTCTTGGTTAAAATATATTGTAACTGTCTTACCATTCTCGTTTCTCATAACTTCATTGTAACCTTTTTTGAGGGGTATTGTGCTATTTTGGTAGACTATTCTATTAAGGTTTCCTTTGGTTTAATAAAAAGACATTCTAAAATATCGACAGAAAATCGAAAAGTAGGTTCAACCAACGTACAAGTAAATACACAAATTGTGACAGATGACTTGGAAGAAATTTAGATTACAAAGTCCGGGCTGAAGTGAAAAACACTGAATGGGATGGTGGGATAAAAAACTTGATAGATCTCTTCAGGGTTTGGTATTTCAGTTTAGAACAGCAATGCTGGATATTCACTTTTCTTTGGAACTAGTAACAACTGAAGTTAAAAGATAACATGATTAAAAAATGCAATCAATTGTGAAAAGTCCCGCCCGTCGAAACAAGCAGAAAGCTGAGCACAAACCTGTGACACCGTCGCCTTCATCTCGGCCAGGATCACATGACTTAGCGGAATACACCTCGCCTTGAAGTCGAGGCTTTGCAGTCGGCATCATGGAGCCCGGTTCTATTTGCTTTATTACTTCTACCACACTAAATTGATATAAAGATGTATTGTTAGAGGGTTTAGTGTATTCTATCGCGCGAGAATGCAAACATCAATTACTGTGTTCATTTTTAACTCGTGAATGGCGATAGCCAGTTACGAGTAGTAGTGTGTTGTAAGGTTATTGTCCCTTATGACCAATCCTAACAGAAGGCTGAATGAACATGTTATCAGGTCATATGGCTGCTCACTCGTTTGTTTTTGACTCGCTAGACGAGCTCGCCGGCCAAACTACAACAGCACTAGTAAAACGAACCACGATACTACTCACAAAATATCTTAAAAACGGAGATATTAATTTACACAAAAACAGAGGTGTACGTATCTTATCACAGGATTATATTAATCATTTAGCATTAGAATGACAAGCAAGGCTTTGGAATTTTTTTTAACAGACACACTTCGAACACAACTTTGCTGGATTAATTTCTTAGTTTAAATTCTTAGTTGCTGTGGTCCCATTCATGATTGCGTTCAATTTAAAAACAAAATGGCGAATTTTTAGTATGATGCAACATTGTTTGCACCATACTAAACAGTCTTTAACAATAAAACGAAAAATCGCGATTTCGCTGACAGATGATTAGAGACGTGAACATGATAATAAAATTAAATCTGGCTTACGCAGGACGGATTGCTTTACATGCCCGTACAACAGTCATAATTTCGTCACTCATCGTCTTGGCATAAAGCTCGTACTTATTTGCATGAAGACAGATTTGGATGGGATAATCCCCTTTCGGTCGTGCTTCAGAACCAAATACAGGATTTGAGAGAAAACGCTATGCAGCGCGTTATCCATGCAAAGTTAATGAAGAGATTGATTATCCGTATTAAAAGATTTATCTGTCTGGTATTCAGTTGGACACGAGCGAATTACAACATACTGTAGGGGACTAATTAGTTCTCGCTTGACTTCAACAACAGGTATCGGGACTCCGAGATTTGATCTGCGTTTAATCTTAAGTCTTCGACGTCTTCCACTACTACTCCTTCTTCTACTTCTCCTTATACTTCTACTTCTTTTTTACTCTACTGAATAAAACTTTGCAATGACCTTCCCTTTTATGCTTAGTCTAGCTACACTCGGGACTCAAGCTAAGCGTAAACCAGGTCGTACAAAACAAAGTACTCGGGTGTTAATCTTAAATAAACGAAGCTGACTAGATAACGCTGCAGAGTTTAACCGATTGAAAACTAGAGAAATACAATGATCTTCAGTTACAGCTAACTTGAGATCTATCTAGCGGAGGTAGAAGCCAAGGTCGCAAGAACGACACAAACATTTACACAGGTGAACTTCCAAACCAAAATTTAAGTTCTAGAATGCAACGTTTCCCGAGCAAACGGAAAAGCCGTTCAAGAATTGAGTGTATGTAAGTTAACCTTGGCTTGCCAAAAAAGATAAAAAAAGGATAACCTTTATTTACCCTCGGCAAAAACTAAGCTTTCTTAAAAACATAATTTCTAAATATTTGGCTCCACATGTAAATTTAATATAGAGATTGATTATCCATATTATAAAATTTATCTGTCTGGAATTCAGTTCGATACGAGCGGATTACAATATATTACTTGTCTCAATAAATTTAATTACCCTCTAGGGAGGATAATTCTCTCAAACTACATACCAGTCATCCGGGTCACAATCACGAAATCCTTTGGCGAAAGGGTTGCTTGCTATCTTCAGTTGCGTTATCTGCCAACAGATAAGAATTAAAAATATATGGTAGTTTTTTTTTTTCAGTCTAAATATTAAAGTTTCATTTCGAGGTATCGGAGAGCTAGAGCTCTGTGTAAGACGATGGGCTAGTCTAAACGCAATTGACCCTTGCGTAAGTCCTGCAAACAATGCAAATTCTTTCTTTGAGAAAACATGTGAAAGTGGGATGTTTTGAGAAGGAAGCGTAATACGGCGAAACCTGTATGTTAAGTGGACCCCATATTAAGTGGACACCCTCTATAAAGTGGACACCAGCTTGAGTCCCTAAATTTTGTCCCACGTTTATTGTAAAATAAACCTACATTCAGCGGACACCTCTGTTAAGCGTACGCGGACACCAATATTAACCCACTTTGTTGCACAAAACCTGCAATAAGCGCACACTTCAAGGGCTTTTTATTCTAAAAGCTCTACTCAGACTCCTTTAACAGTACTCAGCGATGTCTTTTTGAAGCTAAGTAGATTATTCTAGATTGATGCATTGACTGACTGGACATTGTGCTATGAGCAGTCTTTGATCTTACACTGTGTTAAAAGAAGGGTTAATAATTAATTATTATTGCACAATATATTTTGTGCCTGTTTTGAGCGGACACCCTGTATTAAACGGACACTGGTGATTGTTCCAAGGGTGTCCACCTAATACAGGTTTAACTGTATGTGTTTACAATAGAAGACCCTTAGCCGATGGGCTGGACAATGAGTTTTTGCTTTGAAGAATGAACGAAATGCCTTTCTTCAGGTCATTACTAAATTACACTTATAAGTTTCACGCCGGCCTGCTAATCACTTTGAACTCCACATTGAGTTGTCACTGGAGTGCTTCAGGTTCCAAAACTAGCTGAGTACATTGTTTTGTACTGTTGGAAACGACACTTTTAAACTAATAATACCTTTCTCTATCCAGAAATGCAAAGCGCGCGGGCGCACAAACGTTTAGGGCAACCTAAGAAAACGCTGAACAATAAGGCTAACCTACAACGAATTAGCATTCCATCTAGAAGTATAGCAATACTTGTGGTCTTCTCATGATCATGCTTCAGAAAGCGGGTTATCTGAGCCTTTGGCCGAGTTTCCAGTATATATAATTCAGATTTGGCTTCCCTTGGGTACTTGTAATTTTAACCTAACGCTAAGATTAATTAGGTCTCTAAGCACAATCAGTAGGGTATGTTTGTAACTGCAGTTTCAAGTGTAAGCAATACATCAGACAAATAAAAAATGTTACTGAGAGATCTGCCTTGATCAGCATAATTTGCCTATGTGAAAACTGTCTGAAATGACAGGGACGTTTAACCAGTAGGAAAAGAATGCTAAGATAAAACGGAGTGTATCTAGTTAAACATAATAGTTTCTGATGGAATGTCGGGAATCAAGTTTGGATTACAGAAGTCGGCTTTCAATTGTTCGTAATGAAAATACCATTTTAACAATAATTTTCTCCGTCTGTTTTTTCTTTCATGTTAACCGCCTTTTATTGAGGAAGATACGCGAGAATCACCTTTAATAACGTAACCACGCTCTTTTAAATTGGATAAAAAATATCAAAACGTTTTAAAATTTCTGTCTGGGACAGATAGATACCGGTTTTCGATGCATTTGTTACGTAACGAGGTCTATAATTCCCAGATATCCTCCGTGTTTGTCCTATACATGCAGATGATATTTCAGCATAGAATAAATATTTCATGTTATCATACATGCACTTTGCTTCCGAAAAATACCGAAAACGCTTGAAAGAAAAGGATTGAAGATGGTAATCCAAGAACACGAAGGGACATACCTACCACTCCTAACAAAATGTTTCGAGAATCGGTGATTAATGACACAAAGCAATGGGAAAAGCAAACTGATTAACTTATAATCTACCTACCATGTGATTTTGATAAGCGGTTACTGCCATGAACTGCGTTTCTGGAAACACGAACGTTTTAACGTGTTCTGTACTCGCTCCCAGGGCGCTGGTCATTGTGCTCTTCTCCTGGTTGTCAAGGACAACGTGAAAGCGAGGCTGGTATTTATGCATGGAGTTGAGTATAATCTAACAAGAAAAGATAGCATCAATGATCATTAGTTGTCGTTATCATCGACATTACCATCAGCATCATCATCATCATTTTATAACAAACAATTCTTATCTCACGTGTAGAGAGCAAAGTGATAAACAGTAAAGTTATTCATACCATATTAAACGACCTTTTAACGACAAACACAGACAAGACTTTTTCCACAATTTGTCAAGAACAAGAGAACTTGAGATACTTAATATGAGCTTTCGTGCTGATACATGAATGCTGTTACATAACGGGGACGGAAGATAGCAGTCAACGGCCTGGGTGAAGTCTGCATACAAGCTAAGTAGCCCATTAGGCTGGATTTTATCCCGGTTTCTGTAGCATGAAGCGACTAGGAATATTTCTACTCCTTCCCGGATGGAATGCTAGTCCATCGCAGGGTTACCCCCAGCACTGAATTCGCCGGTACCCACTTGTACACCTGGGTGGAGAGAGGCACTGTGAGAGTAAAGTTTCTTTCCCAAGAACACAACACAGTGTCCCCGGACTCGAACCCAGACCGCTTGATCTGGAGTCGAGCGTATTTACCATGAGGCCACCGCGCCTCCAGTCTACTAGCGTACTCTGTTTAAAAGGAATCAACACAGCGATACAAGGTTGTAAACTTAAAGCGACCAAAAATAAATAAACGTTCATTACTTACATGTCCGTTGTCATCCATGAGGTTGTTGGTCAATTTGAGTTTGTCAAAAGACACGATTTGTTTCATCCATTGCTGTCCAGTACAGGGTGAGTCAGGGTGAATGTGTACTCTCCCGGGTACACTGGAGTCTGCTTTGCCTGCTACCAGCCACTTGGAGCTGTGAAACGCGTAGCGATAACGTTTGTCGTCCACAGGTACAAAGTCCATCATTAGGATGTACTTGGACGAGGGGTCCAATCCATGTAGGCGCACCTGGAAAGGAGGAAACATGCGCCTAAAAAACAGAAAGAAGTAAATGAGTTTCTGTCTTGGCTTGTGCCGTCATCTTAAACTCTTTTAGCTCATCCGTCAACATACAAATCATCCATTTTCGTCTTATACATCTGTGATATGGTGTCAGAAAAGTATGAATACCTATGAAGTACGAAATTTACGTAAAATCTAAAGCAGTACTTTCACTTATTATATGTGGTACTGTTTTGTACAAGGAGTGCGGTCTTAACATTTTAGACTGTAGTCAAGGGCCTAACTTTGTGACCATTGAAGTCGAGAAGGCCATTGAGGATCGAGGAGTGGATCAGATGCACTCTCATGTAATACTATTTATTGTGCTGCATAAGTCTGCGTGAAACCCTAGTGTTTGACCATCCAAATGGAAGCTGTGTGCTGTCAGGTTTTTTTAAATATATATTTTGCAACATGTAATTTGGGACTTGTCAGAACGCGCCTTCACAATGCCATGTGAGGAGAGGAGCATGCTCGCAGGTTAGCTATCTTAGTCAACATGCCTTTAAAAGCAATTACTGTGTTAGTTTATTTTTACGGAACAATATTTATTTTCTTAAGCCAAACAAAAACAAAACGATTAAATAGCGTAGATTTAATATCCCCGCAAAGGAGGAAGTTTTACTGATGGTCAAATGAAAGGTCTCTCTTAAAAACTTTGATTTTATGTCAATGCATTATGCTTCTACGACTTAACCCGACTTAAATTTTAAATTGGTGCATTCTTGGAGAAGAGACCTAACTTAGACCAGTTATGTTATAATTATTTGTTTATTCGGAATTTTGTTCTCATTTCTTTCTGTAAATCTCAGAACGAAACTTAGTGCCATCTGAACAAATGATTCATGATTCATAAGTTGTAGTTTGTCAAATTTTGAATGAGACATTTGTAAATTTAGATTAAAACTGACGATCGTCCACACAATGAAGGTGGTCAAAATGGCGGCCACTATGGGCGGTTTTCTGACATGCAATGTTTGCTGACTTGACCAATACGTTTTCACGGTCCTTTCAACACCTATTGTGTAGCTTGTATGTTTTTACTGCCGTGGAGAAAGCAAACATGGACAAACAGTAAACGTCACCAGCTTACATCATACTTTAACTACGTTGTTTTCTTTCGTTTTGTCCTTAACAGTTTTTCAAGGACGTTTGTTCAGAAATCATATCACATGAGATTCCTTACTCTAAATTTTCCTGTTTAGCCAGCACGGAAGAGCGGAGACACAGAAGGGTGCCACCCATGAAGAGAAAGAAAATTCCCGAGCGAACTTTTTTGCTTACGTTGGAACTTCCCTTAACAGATACAAAATTCGCAGACCTTGAAAAAACTCGCACTTGTGTTTATTTTCCTTTACTTTACTGAATATATGGAAGACCATATATTTAAACTGAGGAGAAAGCTGCAAAGGCATGAAGGATCATCGCAGTTATATACACAACTTAAGCAGCAGTGAAAACAGAGCCTGAAAAAAAATTCAGGCTTGAAAGGGGTCCCGTTTTTTCAGACTTTATTTTCGCAGCTGCTTAAGTTGTGTATGTAACTGCGATTATCATTCATGTCTTTGCACCGTAGCATCCCTTGCTAGATTTATATATGAGAATCCTGATAAAATATCTAAGGTTTTTGCCAGCGACTGTCAGTGTGAGTTAATTTGCGAACAAGCACCGGCTCCAACCTACTTATTTAAACTGACCCTAAACTAGCGATTCTGTTGCTAAGGAACATTGAGGAACATGAGGGAGTCGTTGAACACTGTTTATGGTGAGGCAAACACTTGCTGTATATTTTTGAGAGCAAGCGCTTTATAATTTTCAAAGGAGAATACGAATCGATATCTGTTTTCCTAGTGACTGTCGCGTTCTCAAGATTGTCCTTACTGCATCATCCTTTTCCAGGTCCATTTCTATACATCCTTGCCATTGGACTTTGCTCTTGG
>Ga0126338_10002995_pt1 | contig 11767 bp, 9 predicted proteins | sample OrbCmetagenome_2_FD_92529 | JGI IMG/M metagenome (GOLD analysis project Ga0126338, IMG submission 92529) | Coral microbial communities from Petempiche,Puerto Morelos, Mexico - Orbicella C C metagenome | ecosystem: Host-associated > Invertebrates > Cnidaria > Coral | place: Petempiche,Puerto... | reverse complement strand
TTGTTTTTCTTTTGATGATTTTGAATGTTAATGCATATGTAAATGTTTTTCTTGAACGTTCCTTATGCGCAAATGAAGGTCATATTGGTGTTAATGAGAGTTTAATGATCATAATGAAAGAAATTTGGACACAAATGAATGTTTGTTTTCTGTAAATGAACAGCAAAAGGTGTAATTGTCTAATTACTTTCGACACTCAAATGAAAACCGCTCTGTGACCAGGTGCATTCCAATCCCACTCCATAAAACAGACACAAAATTAATTTTAGATCTATTAGTTTTTAGTCTTGAAGTGCCATGTAGTAGTAATAGAGAAAGAGATCTATGTATATACAAGAAAACAAAAATTTGTTAAATTTAGGTCTGAAATAGATTTTACACCATAGCTCATATCTGAAAATATTTTGTCTGGCATTGGTTTGTCTGCCAAAGTTGATTAAAATATGTTGGAGAATGTTGTGAAAAATCATAATAGTTTGGTCTGAAATAGGATAACAGTTCAGACTCTGAGGTTTATCCCTGTGATAATAACTGATGCATGTATTGATGTATACTTTCACAATAGGTCAAAAAATATACAAAGCCTTGTTCAGGAATCGACCAGCAGAGAGAAATGAACTGTTTCAACCAGGACGAATGGTAACAAACATTCACTTTACAGTCTTTTCGTCATTTCGCTGTTGTCATGTCCAGAACATTATTTATTGAAAGGTATTTTCATGACCAAAACTGTGTCAGAACATTGAACATGATACACCTTGGCAAAGATGCTCTGATTCACAGAACTAATAAATATCTAAGTGAATACTACATAATGTGTGATGATGATAAAACAATTTTCATCTTTTCTAAAACCCGGGAAAGTATACTACAAAATGCAGTCCTGAGCAAATTATGTGTGTTTGGTAGTTTGTAATTTAGTTCCATTGCCAGTTATGAATGTGTATGTTGACTAACACTGCTGGTGATGTTTTTATTTTATCATTTTACTCAGGCTTATGTGTTTGATGTCGAAGATGAATATGCTGAAAGCGATATCCCCACAACACTCATCAGGAGTAAAGCAGATTGTCCTGGAATTGAAGTTAGTTATTTTTTAATAGTCATGCTTTTTTTTGTCATTTGTGTGGTCTTAAAGCATTTGCAGCCATCATCCTTGAAATCAATTCAGACCAGATGCAATGTTTTGATGATGTCCTCTAAATACTAGTTTGTGCAAATTGTCACATCTTTTGATCAGTATCAGAGCAGGTCCTTTGCAGCCACAATGTACAGTGTCCTGTGACCCATGGTTTTAATCATTAAGGTGTATTGCAATAAGAAGAAGCCAATAACACCCTAGGCTATTTTTGAACTGGAAAAGACCCACTGCGCAGGTCTTTTGCAAGCTCTGCTTGTTAATGTTAGTTGTGTTACTGCAAATTGACAAATTACTGAGACACATTATATTTAGACACATTATATAATACTTGGTAAAAGCAGTATTCTCCTTAAACATAAATTACACGATAATATTTCATTTGTTTTCCTCCTAGACTCAAGCAACACTAACAACCAATGACATTGTTATCAACAAATTGACACAAATCTTGTTGTACTTGCGTCAAGGCACCCGGGGAGGAAAGAAGGTTAAGAAGAAGGAAAAAGGTAGGCATTTAAAATCTTTCTCATTATCTGGGGCATAATTAGTGGTCCTACTTCTAGAAGTTCCATTTTCGTCTGAATGCCTCGTTCCCTCAAGGCAAAATTCCTGCATGCAGTCCACATGCAGGGGATCGTGGTACTTACATTCAACAAAACAAGTAACATTTCAAATGCAACTCTTGCACGCATGTCTCTTGGGGGAAAGTGGTCATTTTTTCTGTAAATCACTTTTCTTGATTATAGTTCTTGCAGTGTCTGTTGTTTGTTTTGTTTATTTGAAACAAAAAAATTAATTTTATTTACTTTAACTCATATAATTTCAATGTCTTTTGTTGAATTTTGAAATACATAGTGCCATAACAAGCAAGAGTGGCATCTTGACTTTTAGGCAGTATTGGTCAAAAGAGTGTAAAAAAAAAGGTTTCATTTTAGGGGTGACAAATGGTTAAATTATGGGAGTCTTTGCACAAAGGCCAGACTAGCTTTTTTCTTTTGCAGCGCAAAAAAAATTGACAAGACGTTCAGATTCAAAGATGTTCAGATGCCCATGACTAGTCACAAAACACACTTGAGTCTGCGAGACACCAGAAATTGGACAAAAACTTTGCAAAACCCATAGTCTGTGAAGGAACATTCACCACTCCTCATTTTAGTTGAAGGGCTAAAATATGTAACCCGAGCCTTTTTTTAAATGCATAACCATCTGGCCTGTAAGCATTTACTTATTTGAAAATCATTGTAAAATTAGATACATATTGAGTGCTTCATTTAAGAATAGTAATTACAGCAACCTCCGATCTTCTTATTATAGCGAAAGAGAAGGAAAAGAATGACAAGCAAGGACAAAAGATACGCCCTGCAGGGGCTGATGACAGGTAAGAGGGGAGTGTTTGTCAGATATTAATAATATTGAAGAACAGCTCAAGTGCAAAGAAATCTCCCATCAGTTGGTAGCCTGTCAGTGGCACTCAGTTTTACTATCTGTATGATGTTAGGCTGTTAAACTGACAAAATGCCAGTGTGTAAAGGTATGTTTTGGAGAAAATAAAAGCAAAAGGAGGGTTGCCACAGCTAGAAATCTTCCGGGAAAAAATGTTTGGGTGGAAAAGATGGCTGTAAGGGGAGGTTAGAAACTTCTATAATTACATGTATAGTAAGTACTTTTTCTGACATTTTGTATTTATTTGGTCAGGGAAGCTTTATTTCAAAATGTTTCACTTTTCATTAACAGTATTTTTGGAGAAATTGGAGATTATGATCCCACAGCAACTACAAGAGAATATGAAAAGAAAGAAAAGGCAAAAGAACGTGACAGGAAGAAATCCAAAAATTCCACAAGCTACTTTGAGAAATCTGAAGGTGGAGTTGATGATGAGGTATATGTCATACAAAAATGTATCTTGTCAAGAATTGATGTTCCAGAGTTTTGCTGATACATTTTTAAACTTTTATTGTCATGGCAAAATATTTTTGGTTTTAGAACAAAATGGCAACCTTTTTGGGGGGTCTGTCCATGGAGTTATAAAACACGACGACGAGAATTGATGGTCATTATATATTTATATATTTCCACAGCTGTTTTGATTAAGTTCTGGCGGTTGTATGTATAGATGCTACAGAAAGCGATGCCACAGTTTGAATGCACAGTTTTTAATCATGGTTCGCATAGGCTCAAGAGTAAATAAGAGTAATTATGGGTGTGTGTGATGTAACGTGATGTGATGTGATTCAACTGAAAAATAAATAAGACAAAAATACCCAAGTACAAAGATATAACTGCAAACTAAATGCGGAGAAAAATAAACTCACAAACTGTGACGAGCCGAGCAGGATAAATCTCTTGACAACAATAATTCAGAACTTCACAACAGTGGAATTCTAGTTCGAAACGTGGTAGAAACCAGGAAAAAACTAATCGCCAGCCGTAAACAAGCACTGGCAAATGGACGCCAAATTATGCATAATGATCGGTTAAGTACTAATGTGTTGGTTACGTAATTCCCATAGGTAAGTGGCACGCAAAAACATGGAATTGAAAATACTCAAAGAAAATTCTAGTTGCTACAGCTGTCATTCACAGGGTTTTTTTTTTGTGTGTTTTTTTTTTATAGTTCTATAGAAACACCTTCTTGTTTCCTAAGGGGAACAATTTGAGGCAGTACAAATATTTTTCATGAACTTCAATATATAATTAATAGCACAGCTTTTAGCCAAAGTGTACGTGTAATTTATATCAAAATAATTAATGCCCTCATTTTCAAGACCAACTGTTTGTATATATACCATTGTTCTTGAAAATGAGGGCATTATTTTTTTTTATATAAATTGCTAAAATCAAATTTGAGGATCTTTAACTGGGGAATGTTTCTGTTACATTTCTAGTCATTTGTATGTTTTTCATGAGTTACCAGTAGCATGTTTCGTTGATATCTTTTAATGTTCTTATATAAAGCCATGTTCCTTTGATTTTTTTTCAGGCACAGTTTAGTAAGAAAGGTAAGACAGTGACACATGACCGACTGTGTAATATTTAAAACAATGGATTAACACTTCTTGTTCGTGAATTTGCAGTAATCAAATGGTTTTTATTGGTCAGTTTTATTTATAGACTCATGGCTTCACTGCAAGTTTACTTAAAACATGTTTGTATTCAATGACTCAATAATTTTATTTCTTTTTAAATTTAGATGTGTCAGCTGAAGAGTTTGCTAAGTCTGTCACTCAAACCTTTGGAAAAAAGGTATACATGTGTGAATTTTGCAATGTACAGTTCACATTTATTTCACCTTATTTTATTATAATTATTTTTTATTTTATTTAGCAGGAGATGGAGGAGAGAGCAGCATGGGATTCAGTCGACCCAAAGTATCCTTTGATATTAGTCAAGATTTAAATTTAGTGTCAATCCATATTTCTATGTGTAATGTTGCACAATATTTTTTTGATGTGAGATTTTTGCCTGTACAAACTACATCATCCTGATTAACAAGATGACTACTCAATCACCTGGTTACTTGTCTCCACCCATGTAGGCTGACAGCTGGAGATATGTCAGTGAGTTACCAAGAAGCTGTTGGTAATATTTTTTGTAAACCAATCTCTATTTAAAGTTTTTGTGGAGGTGGCTTGGCCGAGTGGTTTAGGGTGCTGGATTTGAAATCTGGAGGTCCCTGGTTCAAATCCTCATCCCTACTGCTATCTGGAATTTGTTCTTGGTAGTCCTGAGTTCAACTCTTTGATCGTGTTGTGTAATAGCCAACTGGTCAGCCTCAAGCCATTCTTTAATAATTTAATATGTTCTACTTGCAGTATTTGTTTATTTATTTTACAGTGTCCCCAGTTAGCACAACAGTGCTCAATAGATTTGACAAATAAAGTTATTTTGTTTTATTTATTTTTCAGCCAGCAAAACTTGAAAGCAAAATATACAATGTAGTTGCAAAGGATACCTATTTTCTCATTTGTACTTTCCAGCTCAAAGTTTGTCCGCAAAGGAAAAAAGTGTGGCTAGAACGTTTTTTCTTCCTTTAAATTAATAATAACATTGCTATGTTTAACATTGTTTTTCCCTGAGTAGGTTTGTAACAGTTATCAATTTGTGATGCAGTTGTTTGTAACTTAACTCTTTCAAGGCGAAAGAAAAGGGATCGACACTCCCGCAAAGTAAAAGATGTCAATTATGTTCCAGACAGCTATTCAGAATGTTATCCAGGGTAAGGTATATTTATTTAATTTATTTTTGGCTTGTAGCACTGACTGATATCAAGATTCTACAAGCAGTACTGTATGATAAAGTGCAAAAGACTCTAGACTGCGGGCAGCCAGTCTTTTCTTTTAGGGATCAGTGAGTGTTTATCTGCCATTGTGAATGTAAAGAGGTGCTATAAAAAGGGGTTGGGATGTGAGTGATTGCCATGCTCATGTCTCATCCCAATGCCTTTTAGGCAAATGTATATCGCTTCATACTCCTCCCTACCTTACTTTAAGAGGAAGACATAAGACAATTGCTTGTGTTGGAGGAGTTATGGTACATTTTGTACATGTGAAACCTGACAACTAAGTTGTTCAAGTCTTTTTTTGGTCTTTGTTTAGTGCTGTGGATATGCCATATGACAGTGATGAGGAGGCTGATTACAGTAAAATGGATTTGGTAGGTTCAATCTTGACTGAATCATACTTTAAAAAATCATTAATTGACATCAATTTCTGTCTTATATACTCTGCCTCCATTAAGATGTAACAGATTTTTTTTGTTGTTGTGAAATAAAAATAACATAAAATTTTTAATCATCTTGTACTTGGCAAAGAGTGGCAGTCACAGAAAGGGACATATCTAAATTTGTTACCTGTCAGTCATTATTTGCATACATTACATGTGTACATCGTGCAAATCCAGATTACATACTGGTAATGTTTTATCAATAGCATTAAAAACTGAACCGTCTAAAAATTTCTTGATTCAGGAGACTATAGTCCTTTACATGATAATATTAGTAGAGGTCTTGCAGAGACTCTGTTTGCCACAGACTTTGTTGGATTAATGTATTCCATACATTGTCTCTTTTGTAACCCAAAGAATCACATTAATTTGTGTGGCATTTGTTTTTTTTGTTTGTTTTGTTTTTTTCTTTTTTTTATTTGTTGCACTTTTTAATTATTATTTTACATCACTCATTTGTAAATTGTCAATCCTGTCACTGGTATCTTTTTTTTTTCTCGATGTCACGCAATCATTGCCAAATCAAAACTTACTGGAATTACCTATAGACAAGCTAACAGAATAACAGTAAGACAGTGTAACATACAGTCAAACTAACAAACTCAGTCTGTGAAATTTGCCTTTAAGCTGAGTAAAATGCTTCATTTTTGATTTCACAACATTGGTTTTTCATCATGGCTCACACAGGTCCTGAAGATCCTTGAAAATTACCACATCCTTGAAAAGTCCTCTAAGATGATTTCAAAATTTTGGTTTTCTCCTTGAATTTTTACTAGCAGTTCTCTGCTCAAGACATACTTGTAAATTCTTTAGAAGACAGAAAAAAAAGTAATATTTACTAGAATTAAAAGTAATTCATTGATTTTGATGATGACATGTGAAGTAGTACCTTACAGCAGAAATAATCCTGCTTCACGGGGGTCTTGAGTATTCCGTATTTTGTGTGTAACCCCCCCCCCTTCCTACCTAAACAAATTTCATAGTCAAATAATTCTTAAGGAAACAAGTCCTTGCAATTGAATATTGCTGAATCCTTGAATAGTCCTTGGAAAAGAACATCTGGTGGCTGTATGAACCATGTGGAATCATGTGTACAGTTTCTTTATTAATCAAAACTATAGCAAAATTCTCAAATGTGACTGGCTATCAGCAGCCCGATTTGAACATTAATTGGACAGTGTATGCATCATGCTTGTAATTGGACAGTACGCGTCATTTTGCGTGTGCTGTTGCGGTGCACTTTGTTGAGTAAACTGCTGTGTTTTTCAGCATTCATAACAAAGTTTTATCGTTCAGTGCTCAATCGATGGTTTGTTCGTTTCTCGAATATTGTCATAGTTTTGATTAATTGGTAACAGGACATTGTGTTGTCCAATTCAGTCTGTAATCATACTCGTGATTAACAAATCGGGCTCCCACTTCGCAGTCGTCCAATTTTGTTAATCACTCGTATGATTACAGACCGAATTGGACTCCACTCAGTCCTGTTACCATTATTAACTCTAATTGCAAATTTTGAATGTAAGGATATTCCCGTTTTTTTTTTACTTTCCCTACAATCTACTAATCTGTATTATAATTTGAATTTTTTTAAGAAATAATTTCAAGATGTATGAAACTATTAAGATTAAAAATTAACTTTCTGTAGTAAAGTAACATTTGTTTGAAGGCAATATATTAACTTTTTAAATGGTGACAGGATTGTACAGTTGGAACTTTGCGTGGCCGAAAATACTATGCACAATTTGTTAGTACTTTTGGTTTCTTTCTTGTTAGTTTTAGTTTTTCTGTTGATTTTAGCTCACTTTATGTAATTTTAATTTGCAGTTTTGTTGCCTTCTCGGTTATGTTTGTTGTTTGATGTTAAGGTTTTCATTTATTTTTTTGTTTGTTTGGTTGTTTGCCTGTTTGTTTCATTAGTCAGTCAATAGAACTAGAACTTGAGTTAGTGTCCATTTTCATTGTACTAGTGTTGAAACTACTATACATTAAGATATAGTTAATAACAAAATGTTAAAATAATTTAGAACTGTCCAGAACTTTTTTAAGTTGTTTGTTTGCAGTTAAATAAGTTATTCATTGGTGGACATGTTTAGAATTAATAATATAATAGTTTTAATTTTAAATTCATATATCAATTTTTTTTAAGCAAGTTTGCAAAGTTTTTAACAGTTTATTCTTATGTGGTTATCATATGTTATTTAAATATTGGCTTTAGGGTAACAAGAAAGGTCCCATCAAACGGTGGGATTTTGAAACAGAAGAGGATTATCACAGCTACATGGAAAACAGAGAGGCCCTTCCAAAGTACGTATATTAATATTAGTTTGTTAGGACTTCTCAAAATTATGTCTGTTTTTGTCAATTCTTTCAGTCCCAAGTTATTATATTCATTCTGGGGTTTCATTAAGGTGTTAAGCAGGAAGGCAATTTTGTTTTTCACATGTTTACCTAACCTCCAGAATCCCTTTGCAACTGTTGGATGAAGCCAAGAAGGCTTGTTCCCCCCCCTGCCCTGGCCTTCCTTACCCCCCCCCCCCACCCCCAATGCACACTCAAGTAAATGGCTACATTGTTTTAGTAACACCAACCTTACAAGCGAGTGAGAACTCTTATCTTTTTGTTCTGCAGAGCTGCTTTTCAGTTTGGTATCAAGATGTCTGAAGGACGCAAAACACGGCGTGCAGGCCCCAAAGACGAGAAGGCTAAGCTAGACAGAGATTGGCAAAAAATCAGTCAGGTAGGGACTTGTATTTCACTCATTGAGAAATGCAACTTTTCTGAGGTGGGTGTTCTTTCTGCCTACGTTATTTTGTGGGTGCACTTCAGCCAAGAATGTTTTTTTTTATGGTTTGTCACAGACATGTTTGATGACAGTGCCCTAAGTATATACTCTTTTGATTGAGAGAAAAGTATGGATAGATATTTCCTAAATTAAGTGAAAGAACTAGCAAGAGTTTAAAAATTCTTTGAGTCAATATCTTTTAACTTAGAAAGATTACAAACTAAATTCATAGTCGTGTAAAAATGTGTACTAGCATAATTTGACTTCCTATTGTTTGCCATATATGTACCTGTAAAAGTCATTTGTCAATTTTTTATGCCCTTTTTTTGTCAGATGTTGACCAAAAGAAAAGGAGATGAAGGGTAAGTAGTACAAAACTAGTTAACTGTGAAAAAATGTCACTTAATAATCATCATTAAACATGGTACAGTATGTTTAATAATGATTAAATAATTCATGTCGTACCCAAGTTATATATTTTTGGCAGATTGCATGCTATTTTGTTTATGCTTAGTTTGGCTGACTAGCGGTGAGCGCTCTGAAGGAGAATATACAGAATGAATTAGCATAAGATTTGTTTGTTTGTGATGATGACCATACTTAGGACACCTTATGATTCTTGACATATTTTAGTGATTACTCAAAATTGAGTCTGAACAGCACAAACAAGTCTGTGTTCATTGCTTGCTCGATAGTGTCACATGTCTTTGTAAATTATAACATTAGTTCCCAAATCGGGGAGGACCTGGTCAAGATTAGTATCACTTCAAAGGTATAGTTTTCTGAGTTAAATAATGAGACTGCAGCCCAAGCATTTTCAAATTCAGTTAGTGCCCTGAACTATTTTGGATCAGCCGATCTGGATTCAAGCCTTGGCTGGTGTCATTGTGTTGTGTTTGTAGGCAAAACACTTTACTCTTAGTGCCTGTCTATTTAACAATTAGACCCATAGCCCGCAAGGGCTACGGGTCAATAGCCCATGAGGCGAAGCTGAATGAGCTATTGACCCGTGGCCCTTGAGGGTGAAGGGTCTAATTGTTTTAGTATCACCCAACTAGTCGGACAGAAAAGGTAATAATAAAGTTAGCAAATGCAAGTTGAAGAAATATTTATTTAGGAATAAAACGAAAGAAAACGTCACGCTTGATGGCACCAACTTCGCTACTCGAGGACTATTACTAATAGTACCCTAGTAGCGTAGCCAATCAAAATGCAGGATTTGCATTAGTCCACTAGTTGGGTGATACTAAATTCAGATATATAAATGGACACTGGAAAATTAAATGCTGGGATCAAGTCTACGCTGGACTAGTATTCCATCCAGGGTGGAGTAGCAGTGTTCCTACTCATTTCAAATCGAAGATAAGAGCTGGCATAATCAGCTGTCATGCTTGATCCTCAACTTTTCCTCAAAAATAAATAAACATAATAAATATTATGTTAAATTATAATGGGCCACTCATAAGATTACTTCTTGTCTGTATTTACTTAAGGCGCACAACAAGCTATATTAAGTAATTTGAATAAGAACTAACTTATTCAATCAGTGTAATAATTACGACTGTTTTTCCTTGATCATATTTCAGGAAAGGCGATCACTCTGATAGCAAGAGAAGAAAACACTAAGAACTGACAGCAGCCCCTGTAATTTGTATAATTGTATACCTCCACACAACCACATGCATGCTATTGCTATCTGGCTTCACCATTTTTTGTTGTGTAAAGATGATGATTAAACCCCTGTTTACTAGTTTTTACGTTCTAAAATTGTGTGCCAACTTCTACACCAACATTGGCAATTGTTTTTTTCTAAAGGTGGTGTAAATCATTTTTGAAACTTTGGGGGTTTGTGAGTAAAGATTGCTCTGAAGAACGGACTATCTATGTGAAGGCATCAATGATCATTGCAATTATATACAGAACTTAAGCAGCTGTGAAATGTGAAATTAAAGCTTGGGAAAAATTCAGGCTTCAGTGGGGTGCAAATCCATCCAAATCTGAATTTTTTCCCTCAGGCTTTAACTTCACAGCTGCTTAAGGTGTGTATATAACTGTGATGATCCTTGATGTCTTCATATCTTTCTCCGCAGTTCAAATATATGATATTACATATGTCCATTTGCAGACTATATGTGTATAGAATTAAGGCTTGTAGTCTAAGGAGACATCTAAGTTGTTGGCTGTTGGCAATGACAATAGCTTATTCCAGGTTCTCAGATAAGTTGATCAAAATAATAGTGGAAAAAGTAAACAAAAAGGGAAATGTACTTGTCATGACGTCCACCCTTTCTCTCTCTCCCCCTGGTGGCCCAATTTTATTTCTTTTCCAGAATCCCTGAGCCTTGAACAGGCCTTTTACAAGTTATCAAACTTTGGTCTTCTAAGATGTTTTGTGTCATGTAATAATGGCATTGTACATGCACCTTTTGGTAATTAAAATTAAAAGCACAACTGAGACCATTGTGTGTGTTTTTTATTTTAATTTATGTCAAACTTACTCAGTGGAATAACAGAACTGTATTGCTGCATCAGAAAACACCCAGTAAGAAAGGGTGGGCTAAAAACTGTACTCTTAGTACATGTATTTAACAATAAGATTATTCGCTCTTGATATCTATCGTGTAATAGTATAGATCTAGTATAAATTTACTAGTCATTCAAAATTTTATTGAAATCCTCTTCACAGACACTTCTAAAATGCAAAGAAGCCACAGTCATTTTGTTAACCGCACAAAAATGCTAGCCCACTCACTATCTTCAACAAAATAGATAGTGAGTTGAGTAGCGTAGCCAATCAGATAGTAAAGTTTAAATTATTATAATTTAGTTTTACTTTCATGACTGTAAAGCAATATAGAGCTTTGTATATACTTGCTATATAAATGAAGTTGTTATCATTATTATTATTATCATTATCATTATTGTTATTATTACTATTATTGTTGAAATACACTGTTGAAATAGGTTTTAATAGTTTATTTCTTTTATTTACTCTCACCTTGTAATATACCGATATTGACGTTGAAACCCAGGAGGGAGCCATTATGTAAACACTGTTGAAATAGGTTTTAATAGTTTATTTCTTTTACTTACTTTTACCTTGTATATACCAATTTGTA
>Ga0126338_10002994_pt1 | contig 11767 bp, 4 predicted proteins | sample OrbCmetagenome_2_FD_92529 | JGI IMG/M metagenome (GOLD analysis project Ga0126338, IMG submission 92529) | Coral microbial communities from Petempiche,Puerto Morelos, Mexico - Orbicella C C metagenome | ecosystem: Host-associated > Invertebrates > Cnidaria > Coral | place: Petempiche,Puerto... | reverse complement strand
TTTCCAAAACTCGTGCTTCGTGTTTCATCGGGGTATCCAAACACCTCGAAACAATAAAAGCACGAGGCCTACGGCCTCGTGCTTTCATTTGTTTCTCGGTGTTTGGATACCCCGATGAAACACGAAGCAAGAGTTTTGGAAATAATACTTCAGATATGCGATGTATTTGACGGAATATTTCATACGTTAGTTTTGTCGTCGTATTTTCTTTTCGGTTATCCCTTTTTCTTGTGTCCACCAGAATTGTGAAAACAAAAAGCATAAAGTAGCAAACAACATAAGGGCGGTTACTAGACGATGCTCATAAAAAAACACAAAAGCCTTCTAGGAGGACATGTGGTTACTGGATAGTGTGTAACAACAATGGTGCAAAGAGGAGTTGCGGAGTTTTCCTTTGTATTTATATCTGAGTTCTCGACATATCTGTTCTCTGTACCATTGCGCGCAACACTGCAAAGCTGGACACGCTGACCCTTGTGCGCAATGTTTCTTAAAAAGTTGCGCCATTGTACGTATGGGCTCGTTCAGTTTAATTTTGCCAAATGCATTTGTTATGTCAGACCCTTTATCTATACCAGAAATCACGAATTCTCCACTTTTTTCTATGCATCTGGCCTCACAAAGTAGCAAAGCAGCAAAGCAGCTCCATTTAGGGATAATAGGGCACAGCATGTTAAATTATCTCCAGGCATGGTGCTGAATCTGCAGAGATGATTACACTATTGTTTTGGTGATCCTGATGCAAACTGGAATGTTAACACTCTTTGAACGGTCCAGAACTTTGCTAAAGAAAGGAAATAAAATTAAAAAGGCCACATGGTCGTAGGATGGTCATAATTGAAAAATTGTAAGGGAAATTCTATCTTTGGAGATGGTAATTTCAGCTATATTTGTACAAAGACGTGGGCTTCGACGTTCACGCCCGGGTTGTTCGAAAAGTGGATAACGCTATCTACCGGAAAAATCGCTATCCAGTAGATAGCGTGGTTTGTTTTGTTACACTTAGAGAGCAATTTATCCGGCGGAGAGCGTTATCAAGCCTTCGAACAACTGGGGCCAGAAATATAAAATGTCTGTTTGGTCACGAAGCTGTGAGATACTGAAATTGAGGCCTAGTCTTTTGACTGGTTTTTGTTTGTTTAACCTACATTTCTTCTTTCCAACGGTGTCTTTTCAGATGAAACTTGCCGGGATAACAAAGCATATGAACCCTACTGCAAATCGTACCGAACAAACGACTTTTGCAGCTTGTATCCTTACGGAATGAACAAGCACTGCTCCCTCACTTGTGGCTTTTGCAGTAAGTACGTAACGTTTTTAATGGAGGCGCGGTGGCCTCACGGTTAGTGCGCTCGTCTCCGGATCGAACTGTCCGGGTTTGAGCCCTGGCCGGGACATTGTATCGTGTTCTTGGGCAAGACACTTTACTCTCACAGTGCCTCTCTCCACCCAGGTGTATAAATGGGTATCGGCGAATGTAATGCTGGGGGTAACCCTGCGCATTCTCGTCAGCAAGCCAAAATTAGTCTAATGTTCGTGGGCTGCGCGACAACCATGAAACCGAAGTACAGGGAAGCCCGTTTAGAGTGGTACTAAAGAGATCTCAGAAAGTCTCCGTTTAAAGCGCGCCATTTGCTAGAAAACAAAACCACTGTCCGTGAAATAGAGGCCAGAAGGAATAGTTAAATCAAAACATAAAAAAAGCCGACAGCAAAATCAGGAGCTAGCTGCCCCGTTACCAGGCGCCGTTGCGTTTCGTTGGGAAAAAGCTGAACGCTGGACAAGGAGCGCAGTGTTCGATGCATGGTTAGACGGCGAAATCGACTGATTTGGTCATTAAAATGACAGTGAAAGGTTCGTTCTGATTGGTGAAGAACGTGACAGGAACTTTCGAAATCAATTTCAGGTTTTGTTGAGTTGCATGTCCAGAAAAACCCTAGGATGACGTTAAGTTGTACACGGTTTAAAACAGTTTCAAGCAAGGCAAACTGTTGCCTAAGTTACTCAGGTGTATTAACTTTTCATATCTATAAACTACACGTGAAAGCCTCTGGAAATTTGGGATATTAGGGAGTGTAAGGCCCCTTCCACACGCATCCAGATATTTTTGAATTCGCAACTTTTTCTTTCCGGATACGGCTTCCGTCCACACGCATCCGGCGAATCCGGATATTTGTGAATCCGCTCTCCAGGGTGGAAAAAAATAAATCCGTAACGAGTCCGATAACGTAACGACGGTGATTGCGGATGTTTTCGAATCCGATGACGTAGCAAAATCGTGTCCAGTTTCTTACCGAACAATAAACCAATATGGCGGCACAACGTGTAGGCCTAGTTTCTCTCGAGTGAATCCGGATACCATCGGATGCGTGTGGACAGGCGAATTCGATTTGAATACGCTACGTGTGGACGGGGAAATTTTTGAATCCGGAAAGTAAAACTTGCGGATTCAAAAATATCCGGATACGTGAGGGCGGGACCTAAAGCCCTAGTCAAACGGCCCATGACAGTCGATGATAGCTGACGATAGTCGGTGATAGTTGAAGCTCGCGCTTCCGTTTGACCACTAACTATCCCGCCCTATCATCGACTATCATCAACTATCATTCATTTTGAGCTTGTTCAAATTCTTCATGATAGTCGATGATAGTTTTTCTCGTTTGACCACGCGTATGATAGTTCGTGATAGTTTTTCGGTCAGCTGTTTTGGTAATCGCAGGCCCCATAGCGGTCAATATTTCCTCAATGTTTCACAGTTCATGCGCAACATTTCCTTGTAAGTGGCAGTGTCCTCCGCTCGCAATTCTTTCACCAATTTCAACATCCCGCTTTCGTTTCTCCGTTTGATCCATTCCCTTGTCCGTCCTCTCTTCCACCAAGGCCCCACCAAAGCTCTTCAGATTCATCTTTCGTACATTCCTCCAACAAATCGATTACCACTAGACAAGCTGCCGCCCTCTTTCGTCGCGAAAAATTCCTACTTTTACAAGTTTGTCTCACGCTACGCCAATTTAGTGTCCACATTATATTTTTACGCGAAAATTAAGAGCCTGGAACTAGCTGCTTGCGTGACTTTGCTCGCGCGACTGCCGGCGAACTATCGTCAACTATCACGAACTTCTTTCGCCGTTTGACCATGTGAATGATAGTTAAGAAATAGAAAACATGTACCGTGTTTCTATCGAGTTATCGAAACACCAGTGGAAGTTTGAGAGAACGAGAAATGCTGTGGGAAAACGAGCCGTAGGCGAGTGTTTCCACAGCTTTTTCGAGTTCTCCCAAACTTTCACGAGTGTTTCTGTAACTCGATAGAAACACGGGGAACATGTTTTCTATTTCTTTTAGAAAACACAGCGACGAAAGAAGGGAAACATCTTAGTTACTTTGATCATCAAAATGTAAATTCTGAAAGTGAAGAATGATCATCGCATGCGCAGTAAATTTTCCAATTTATGCAATTGGGAAGAAGAAGCCTGAAAAAAATCAGGGCTTCAGCGGGATCATTCTTCACTTTCATCTACTACCGCAGTTCAAATATGAATTATTTCATATATGCTTCACATAATGTAAATTCTCTTTGCTCGCGCCATGATTACGTCAACAGCTCGTGCTAGTTCCGTGTTTCTATCGAGTTTTAGTATAAATCTACTAGCGTGCCATCGCGAATGCCGTCCTCTGATTGGCTACGCTACTCACGTTCTATTCTGTGATAGACAGTGAGTAACGTAGCAGCGTGCGCTAGGGGCCGCTTCTTTCTGTTTTCGAAGTGTCTGTGAAGTGGATTTAGATGAAAGTTTTGAACGACTAGTAGATTTATACTAAAACAATTAGATTATTCGCTCTCAATTTCTATACGTGTTAGTTGACTTGGACTGCGCCCTCGTCAGCTATCACGCGATAGAAATCTCGAGCTCATAATCTAATCTAATTCGAATTTTACACGGTTGTCCATAATCAGTTTGACAAAGGAAAACAAACTAAATGACTCAGAGTATCGCGACATTTGTAGGTGAAATATATAACTTCATTTTTAATCGACGTTGTCCTCGGCGTCGCCGTCGTAGCTACTTAAAGTCCCTATTAAGACTTTTTTTTAACCCCTCAGTCGAGAGACTGACATGATGCTATTTTCGGTTTCTATCACCTAGAATGCAAGGCCAAGATAGATATTGGATTTTTGGTGGACAGTTCGGGTAGCATCGAGAAAGCTGGTAAAGGAAACTACAAGAAGTGCCTGGATTTCATTAAAACTGCGGTGAATGGTTCTGTTATATCCGAGAACTTCACACACGTTGGATTGGTTTTGTTTTCTTCCAAGGTTTGTGCTATTATGAAAGTTCATTACGCAAGCATTATAAACTTCCTCTATAACCCATTTCACTTATGACGAAACTCTGATTCTAACACAAGGCGATTGTAACATGTTTAAGACTTGAAATGATTTCAGAGTAGAACATAGTAAATGCAGAGTTGCAATATCAATGAAAGGTCGCTAATGTTCCTATTACCCCCATATATCGAGTCATTTTTGCACTAAAAATTATATTAAGTTCAAACAGGGGTTATATGCTTGTGGTTCAAAACAATAGTGCGATAACTAGGTAGGAAACCACCAATGGTGATAGTGATACTTGTTAGTTTAATCGACAGAGCACTTTTCAATGGAGTGTCGTAACACCAAAACCAAAGTACACACTCTGGCCAAACACGTATTACATTGACTATCCAGTGAACCAATCAAAAGTCAAAGCTGATACATGTAGCCACTGCAAAAGTGTGCGCTAGAGTCACATTTGGTTTTCGTTTTACTTCTGATGGGTGATAAAGTGACGCGACTTTTTTTTTCAGCCAATCGCTTAGCGCGGTGATACAATACCAGAGCATATGCGAATTAACTGTCGACATTCAAGTGAACACTGCTCTATTTCACACACTGACAGACTTCTCTCTTCACAATCTACTTTTCAGCGCCAAACAATCTTTACATTAACACAGTATTATGCTGCAGAGCCAATGATGACAGCAATAGACAAAGCCCCCTACCTCAAGGGCGGAACCCTGACAGGAAAAGCGTTAAATTTCGTCAAGGTAGAGCTATTCGACAAAACAGGCCGTCCAGGCGTTCCCAAGGTTCTTATTGTCATGACAGATGGAAAATCAACTGACGACGTTATAAAACCCGCCAAGATGCTGAGTGATGCAAACATCACGGTGTTTGCTATCGGAATTGGAAGAAACTATGACATGCAGCAACTGCAGCAAATCGCTTCTAAACCGGAAATAAAGTACGCTCTCACGTCAGACTTCAATAGACTCAAGGATTTATACACCAGTATCAGGGATGATGCGTGCAGAGGTGAGTAATGATGATACTGAGTGGACTGCCGGCCTGGAGTCCAATTTTGGTTCGCAATCATGCAGATGACTGGTAAAATCTTTGACTTTGTTTCACTGGCTTGCATTATACAATTCCAAGTCAAATAGTTTCCAATATTAGTCTTAACTATAAATTGAAACAAAAAAGGTCAAACTACTCAACCCTTTTGGTGAATAAAGGGAAAACATTTGAGTTTGTTTTCAACATCCAATGAAAATGAGGGTTAGCATTCCGGCTTGATCTAATGCCGCTTACCTTTATCTTTCCTACCATACAAACGGCAACGAGACGACTCCCATTTATTCAATCAATCCGGTACTGAACTTAGTAAAGCCAGTCGCTGCTAGTTACAGGACAAGCGAAACTTCTGTGCATTTGCATCCAGTTTTCACTAGATTTCTGCAGAAATTCTCGCGCGCTCATTGGCTAATTTCCTTTGTCAATAAGCGGACAAAGACATGAATTTATACTTTAAGCGATCCGTCAACGAGCGAGAGCGAGTGCGGGAGTGAGTGCGAGAGTGGACAATTTGACAATTTGTTATTGTAAAAAACAAATTGACGTCAGCTTTTCATACGTCTGTCCTGTTATTGACAATTAACTTCGTCATAACATTGTCCAAGTAGTCGCTATCGCCTGGTGGATCCACAGCTACTATGGTAATGTTATGACGAAGTTCATGATCAATAACAGGAGAGACGCATGAAAAGCTGACGTCAATTTGTTAATTTGTCATAACTGGCCATTGTAAGGGCTTTGGTTTTGGTTGTAGGCCGACACTTGGCCGAGAATCTCTCTCACCAGCGCTTTATTCCGTTTCTACTGACTAACGCTTTCCTCTTCTCAGTTTCTTTTCCATTTTTTTTCTTTTTTTTCAGTGAATTCAACCTTTTCTGATCAAGGTGTGCTACTCAACACTCCAGTTCACACTCCAGTACACACTCCAGTGCACACTCCAGTGCACACTCCAGCGCATGACAACGCAGCGTTTGCGCCACACGGCAGTCACACTATGGTACCACAGATAGCTGTCCTGAAGTCGAAGTCCCGAATAGAAGAACACCCACATAAACACACACGTGGCTGATCAAGGTTTATAAATTACCATGTTCTATGACGAGAATAAGTACTTCAGTTCTTAATTTCCAGTTGATGGTCAGTTCAGCATTGAACTGCAAAGGTCAAGACCAAGGAAACGTTGCTTGGATCTTCTAACAGTAATATTGTGATCTGATTTGTAAATGTAAGGTAGTTGGGATACGAAAAACAAAAGTATTAAATTGATTCTCATTTCAAGAGGAAGACACCCTATTTTTTCCAATCTTTTGAGTGGATACTCGGTTCATGTATTCTCGTTTGTGCAAGCTATAACAAAAATTCCCCTTTCCTTTGTTTCATGTCTTCCATTTCCCAACCTCTATCAAATTGCGCTTTCAATCACCTGCTCTGATCGACCCCAGGAGCGGCTGCATTTCGCAATGGAAAACAAGGATAACGTGCAGGGATGATGTAGTTCAGTCCTAAGATCAAAATTTTAATTTCTGCATACACATTGGCGTGCTTTTCTTTTGAGATACAAGTATGTTTTGAGAACATGCCATTACATCAAGAAAATACCCCAACGCTAACTCTCTTTTTACATGTCTGTCTGTCTGTCTGTCTGTCTGTCTTTGTCTGATAGTATATTTTGATGTCGTAACGGAAGGATATAACGTGCCTTCCTTTCGAGAGAGTAAGGTTGGCCCTTAAATAAGAGTCATAAACATAACAGCGTTCCACAATGATTTTTTATATTTTTGTCCAAAAAAAAAAATAATAAGTCGAAACTAAATACAATTCTAAAACGAAGTGAAAGAGATTAGAAATGAATATCACTTCATTTTCTTCTTTTATTCGTTTTTTCTTCCAGTTCGAGAAAAAAAGATCGGCTCAAAAATCGCAAAGGCACGCAGTCAACTCATGTAACAAAAATAGAATTTCAACTCCTTGCTTATGAGCCACTAGGCATGGAAGTAGTTGAACCCCGCCCTGCGGAATAACTTTTTTACTGCATCACGGTACCACAAAAAAAAGATACCCAAAGGGTACATTTGTGGGATACGTGAATCCAGAGTGCAATGCAATCTTTGCAACTCATTTGCATTAACGGACACGAGCCAATGACAATAGTGTGGGATACCACAGGTATCCCACACAAAAAGCTTGAGAGCATCGGAAAATACAAGAACCACGCACAGATGGTTACCGCAACCAAACAATTGAGTACCACGGTGGGTTTGCTTAAAAATCTAAATAACCCTATTTTAAAATATCTGTGCTATTTAATAGCGCCTAAATTTGTTTCTATTTGAAACGATAAATATTTACCTACTAGATAGTTAATTCATACTTATCCGTTATTGAGTTTTATCCCTAAATATCCACCGTATAACACAAACAAAGTCAGAGTATTAAACTATATGGTATAATAAGGGGTTACTGGCGTTCGTACATCGAGGACTGAGAGGAGAGAAAAAAATCGACCGAACGTTTTAAGCTCGGGTCAAACAAATAGTTGAAGAGATAAAAATTAACATCTTCAGCACAGCATTGGAAATAGTATGCACGGGCCAATTCACCTGGCTATCGAACAAATACGATTTAAAACTGTGAATAAGGTTTCGAGTGTCCGCTCGTAAAGAAGAGCAAGTTGAGAGTAAGTTTATGTACACCGGTCTACAGCTAAAAAAGTTAAATTAAAAAGGACAAAGTAAAAAGGGCAAGTTGAGATGGTTTAAAAAAAAACTATTCTGCCTGGTCGGTGGACAAGTAAATTCAAAACCCGTTCGTTTTGACGCCAACCTTTAGTCAGAGAGGGTCAGTTGACTGTAGAGCTTGTATGTGTTTTCATACTTTAAAGTGAAGTGGAATTAGTCTGACAGAACGCTTCAGTAACGCAAACTGGTGGACGCAAGTCAGAAAGGCTCTGACAGCAATTGAATATACAAATACGACTGGAAGACCAGGTCAAAAGTCGGATTGGGCTTTAGACCTCCATAGACTGGTCAGGCTCGCGCCCAGCTTTCCTCATATTATCTTCTTGTTTCATTTTGGGGTCGGCTGTTTGCGTGTGCCACACGAGAATCTGTGTTAAAACAAACAAGGGAATAAAACATTTAATCTAAGAAACTTGAGTTCCGGGATAAATTTAATGCATTAAAACACCTGAGGTGCACCGAGAGCCGTGTAAAAGCAGTGAAAATTACAAAGTTATTACGTTAGTGTTTAAAGAAACTGAAGCTTGTGTGGTCGTTTATATTAAAACTAAATATCTGTACAACTATATTTAGAAAATCAATAACAAAAATATTAAAATCAAGTATATATAAACCCTTCAAATCTAAAACTACAAGTGGATGGAGATAATGATCGTCTTAAAATTAAAGTCATTAAAAATGTCGAAAGATTTAGGATTCCACCTAAGGTCGCTGTATCGAGTCCTATTCACCAGGCCATTGTGTTTGTATGTCGCAGTATTCCAGAAGGTTGAACCTCTGTACGCTACGGAATCTTCCATGTAGCGAAAATTGAAGCGCGGAACTAACAAGGAGTCGCTTACCCGAGTTGCATAACATGAGACCCACCTCTGTATGATTTTATCACTTAGAATGTTTGGTAATCTATCATTATATGCCTCATGTATACAGATAAAAATAGCATATTTATAATGAAAAAGTGGGTGGACCATTGCGCTCGTTCTAGGACTTCTGCCGACGCCATGCCCTTAGGCAAGTTATAAATGAGTCTTGCAGCCCTGCAGTGAAGCCTTTCCAGGGACTGGAATATGCCAGAGTTGCAACTGACGGGCTGCGTCGGCGCCGGGGCAAGAGAAATACTAAATAGCTATTTGTCAACTTGAAGTTGGTAATAACTGCCGTAGCGACTTTGCAATGCTGAAGTTTTGAGCGTTAGCGCTTAGTCAGAACAAAGACAGACACCCTGCTACTGAGGTAATGCTATTTCAGCTTTCACAGTTGCTTGCACTGTAAGTTGTGGGATACGATAACAGAGTTAGATGGCCGACTGCCCACAGTATTTTTTTCTCCATCTTTTGCTACTGACTTTCACACAAAAAAAGTCTAGATTTGTAGCCTGGGAAAAAGCGACATCTTGCAAGCCGCGACGGAATCTGCGATCGTTGAGAGACAAGAGCAACCACTTAAAAGAAGTTTTGACAGCGTTTAAGAGAGTTGTGGTCTAATCCAGGACAAAACCAGTATCCAGAGTTGTTACACCACACCTTGACGTGGTCAAGATGAAACGCAACAGATTCCTTTTTTAAAGGAATAAATTCAGCCTCTGCTACGTCAGAGCAAACACTGATTTTGTTTAAACCTCAGTTCAGACATAAATCAACTCTAATTTAGGTGGAACTAACTGAATTGTCGAAATTTGCTTTCATACCTGTTTACAATTATCCGCCAGTGGTTCAAACTCATCTCTCTTGGCCAGTTTGCTGATAATGGAGGACTCCAGATAGCCTCTGTTAGCAAGCGGATCCATTTCTACTTCTGGATTATCGATGAACAGTTTGGCGTTTATAGCAAAGCCCGCCATGTCTACAGGCATGGGGCGTTGAGGTTTCCAGGCTGTGTAAAACTTAACCACAACGCCATTTTCGCAGATTGGCCCTTCCCACCTCAAGCCTCCCACTAGTCCGACGGGCCACACAGATATCCTCTTTGTGTAACGCATCTACATAACACCACAAAATGTCCGGTTAATAACAATAAATATTGGAGAGCTTAAGCAATGATGACGGCGACCCCGAGGACAACGCCTAGTAAAAATGAATTTGCATTTTACCTTCAAATTTCCAAATTGTTTAGATCTGTACAGTGCACCTATTGGTCTCAGAACTTGCTCAAGCTAAATAAGTAAAGCCAGCATTCAATTCCAAATGAAAATACGAAAAATTAGCCGCCGTCATTCGTATTCCCCCTTCACGTGGTTGTTTTACAGAGGACGCCAAAAAATATATATATATATATATACAAAGATTTATAATGCACGTGCGTAGCCATTGTTCTCGTTGCCGTTAACTAGACATAGCTTGTAGTCGACGAGAGATCTCGTTGTACACTGCTTAGTGTAAAACTGTTACAGCTGCAGCATGCAGCAAAACAAAACCATGCAGGGAATGGCGGAATGGGTCAGGCATTTAGATTGTGTAACAGAACAACTAAGACAATCAATAAAATAATACAACAGGCGACAAAAGGGAAAAGAAACTGATTGACTTCATCAGTGAATGTCAAAATTGGCACGTTGTTAAAATGAAGGACAGTGTCTATGTTGCAGGTTAAAACGAAATTACTTTGTCTCTTAACCCTAATTATTCATGGATCATGAATAATAAGGGTTGGTTAAAATCATTTCAACCTGAATTTCATTTTAACCTGCAACACCTACATAAATTTTAACACAAGGTTTGCGTACAAAATTAATATAATGATTAAGGTACATAGTAGATCATTTCCATTGCATATAGACAGGTATGACAATTTACATGTCGCCCAGCTCCAAAGAGGCCTACAAGTGAGCAACAATGTTGGATAGGATCTGTCTGGGATGACAGATTCCATTACATAAGTGAAAAGCACCCAAGGAGATGACTGTAGAAGGAAACCATCATAGGAATCTTCTCTTGGTGCATGTCTAATGACAATGTACATTTCAGCAACTGGAGACAGTCATAATTTTACTAAGTAGCTTACCTGTTCAAATATTCTCACATCATAGGTGTTATCATCATCTCCAAAATAAACAACACCTTTCATGTCTCTTCTAAAATGTTCCCTGATCCATTTAAGGCCTAAATTTCTCTGATCAGCTCCTCTCGATTTTAGCCATCTAGGTTCACCTTCTTTAGTTATAAGTTTTTTCTGGGTTTTAACTGCAAGATGTGTGTAACTAATGCTACAGTTTTCCAAGAAACGGGTGACAAGACCAGTTTTCTCCTCAGAGTCTTCAACTATTATCCAATGGAGTCTTGGAACATGTAAAAGCGTTTGCGAAAGTCTTGTCAAGTCTGCTTTCTGTGTGTGTCTTTTGTAAGTGGGAGTAATAACATAAACTGTCGGCATTTCAGTAAAGCCTTCCTTGTAAGAACTGTTAAATTTAGTAATTCCTAGAATCTTTAGTTTCTTGTTGATTTCTTCTTCCTTCTGCTGCATCATAAGTTCTCTCTTTATCAGTCTTTGGTGGATGAGGTTAATTTTTTCTATCACATCACTGGAACTGTCCAAGTCTGTAAGACAAGAGGAAACATCTCTCACATTAAGAAATAAAAAAATTAAAAAAATAAAAAAATAAAAAAATAAAAAAATAAATAAATAAATAAATAAATAA
>Ga0126338_10002993_pt1 | contig 11767 bp, 7 predicted proteins | sample OrbCmetagenome_2_FD_92529 | JGI IMG/M metagenome (GOLD analysis project Ga0126338, IMG submission 92529) | Coral microbial communities from Petempiche,Puerto Morelos, Mexico - Orbicella C C metagenome | ecosystem: Host-associated > Invertebrates > Cnidaria > Coral | place: Petempiche,Puerto... | reverse complement strand
TTTTTTTACTGTTAATACCATCCTAACAAAACCGAAAATCAAATTTCTAAAATCATACGATTTTTGACAACATCAAGCTTTCTATTTTTCTAGATTATTAGCCTTCCTAGAATAAAACTGAAAAAAAAATAAACCAGAGGGACCGACTTAAGAAGGACAGTATGGTTAAGCAAATTCCGGGGGGGGATAACAAAAAAATATTTAACTTACCATATCTCAAAAAATAATAAGCATACCAAAAAACGGTTTGCGGCATTTTACTCCTCAAGTCAAGGCCTTTCTAATGGCGTAATCTTTTTTATCAGAGTTTACAAAAAAATTATAGCACGTTTTGGTGACGTCATCAATTATGACGTCATAATCTGACATTTTGTCACAACTTCCAAAATTGAAATAAACTGAAGAACAAAGAAAGCTCATCTGGCAAACTTGGTTCAGAAATACATAAAGTAAGCAAACATAGCCTTCATGAAACATTAGGGGGGTGGTTTGGCCCCTACGTGTTTGTGGGGGAGGGGGAACAGGGCCACCACCTGTCTCCTTCTGTTCACTTTTAACAGAACTGAACTCTCTTTTTGCGTTGCTCTGAAGATTTTTCCACTTCTCCTGTACCTCCTGCGTTGTTCTAGCGGTCACGCCGACGGCGTTTACGGCCTCTGTTATCTCTTCCCAGAACTTGTTCTTCTTGCGATTTTTTATTGTTTCCTTCAAATGTTTCCGTTAAAATGGAAATTTCTGCAGGCGAAAAGTTTGCTTTGCGCACTTCTTTCGCTGGGAAAGTCATATTGAAAAAAAGAAAGAGAGAGATTTCCAGCAATTTTATGGCGGAAACTGGCGCCAAAAAATTATAATTAATCAACCTTGCCGACAACATGCATGGGAGGTAGAGCAGAGAGACCCTGGGAGCAAGGTTGATAATTAATCCATATAATTCATTTTACGCTTAATCGCGGATTAGTAAATCGACCGACTAATCCCCCTTTAAACAACCGTTTCTTAACCCGTGATTAACTAACTCACGATTAGGAAATTTATTCGACCATTAGGCTTAATCGGTGATTAGTTTAATCGCAGTTTTGAACAACCCCTGGTCCCCTCTTGCTGTAGTGAAGACAGATAGGCCTGCAAGGCGTCCTTGTATGACTTGCTGGCCTAAGAAATTAGCATGCTGTATGTAGCGAGACTTGAATAAACATTATTATTTATTTCTTTATTAATTTATTTATTTATTTATTTGTTTGCTTTTTCTTATTTATTTACATTGATTTAGAGCTAGTTCATTTTATATTCACAGCTCGCAGACGGTTTTACAACCCAGCTTATCGTCATGAGAAAGTATAACGAAGTTGGATAAATATAGATACAAATCCATAAGGGTTGTGTCAAGTTCTTTCTCCCTTTCCTCGGCCCTTCGTTGTTTATATGGTACTTTTTCTGCTGTACTAGAGTTGGTTACACTTAGACTCTAATGGACATAAAAGTTCAAAGAACTTGGTTATCATTTTGGACAGTGCTGCGAAGGGCTACATTTCAGTGAGTTATTTTTGTTTTTTGGGGTCTCGGCCACATTTCTTACATGAGCAGTCATAAATCATTTCCACAAGCTTGTCCACTTGAGAATTCTTCCTCCCGGGGCAGTTGAGGCTCACTTTGGTCCAGCTCTTCAGAGAAGGTTTACAGACATCGCAATACTTTGTTCTTTTTCTTGACGCGTACCTGACTGGAAAAGTACCCGGAGAGTAGTATGAAAAGCACTGGCCAACACAAGCTTTATTCTGAATGACTTTAGTCTCGCAGCCCTTTTCTTCGATCGATTGCTCTATGTCTGTTGCCGAGCACCAGCTTGTTTTTGTTTCAGGCAAGAGGAGAAAGGACCTTTTCCGAGATCCTTTTGCTTTCGCGTCAACGTCGTCGATCTTCGAGAAAACAAGCGATACCGTGATAACGAAAATGAACCACTTCGTGCTCATGATTAGCTCAATCTAGAAGAGGAAAAAATGAATGATAAAAATTTGTGTAATTTCAAGCAGGCGAAAAAACAACGTTCTGTCCATTCAATTGTTCGCAAGGCTTGCGTGACGGCCCAAATAACTTACCTCTTCGAAGATAAGTAGCTCCGGGTGAATAACCTAACACCCTGTTAGTGCACTTAAGGTTAACTTATCTAATAGCCGGTTATTTCGCGATGACATTGTTTACATTTTACAATTAGCATAATTACCCTGTCAACAAATAAATTCTATAAGTGAAAAGACCATTTAGAATTTGGTTATACGGGCCACCGTTGAAGGAAATAAAAGGTGATCTTGCATTAAACCACCCTAAACATCAGGGCGGAGATTTGGTTGAGGCAGAGCTCTCTTCAGGGCCTGCGGTTTAGTGCTGGCATGCATATCTAGATATTGAGGACTAATGGATGAGTCAATATCAATTGATATCCACTGGGCAATGTACAAGTGCTAGAGTACAAGCGCGTATAAAATGAACTCTCAGTTAGATTTGATGAACTACCATCCTGTTTCTTTCAAACTACTCAAAATCTCTTCATCTATTAATTTAGTAAAGGTGTATTACATGATGCGATAAATGAAACATGTTCTCCATGCGTGAAATTGGTTGTTCTGTGGCTTGTGTTTATCGATATTGTCATTCTGGCTTTGGCGGTCAGCTGAACTGCTTTGCCCGCAGGACACTTTGTACTTTTTATAAGGTCACAGGAATTTTGTTCAAGCATTACCCCATTTCGCGTGCAAAGCTGACATTCACAAGATGGTTTTTTACGAAACGCGAAATCTCCTTTATTTTCAATGTGTTTGCACGTAAATCTAAAAGAAGATTGCCAATTTGAAAGACTTTATCCCGTTGCGTGCCGTAAGTCACCGATGCCCTATGCACTGTCACTGTCACGGGACTTCGTGAAATAAATGAGCAAAAATAAACTTGTCACTTTACTTAAAACCAACGTGAATATTTAAAAACGTGTTTATTAAATAACTCAAGAAGTGTAGAGGAGATGAGTACCTCGCTCCCTTCACCCAATAATTTCAAATTTGGTACAGTAGCATAATGAGGGTTTCGGCTTATGCTATTTATGTTTCGTATAAAAAAAAAAAAACAATAGTTACCAGGAGAAGAAACGACTACAATAAAATAGGTGTTTTTAGAATTGTAAATGAAATCACTAATGATACGAAACTGGCCACTTTTCGCCAGCACGTTTCAGCTCTTTTGGTTTATTGTTCGATGATTATTTCTCTTTCGTCAGTTTGTTTTGCAAACTCGGGTTTTTTTCAACGAAATACGCAAGTCAGTTTGCTTGCTCTTAATAAAGGCTTAAAGCTCTAACTGTAAATGAAACCGGTCGTGTTAAATTCACATACAAAACTGCCATAGAGACGGTGTTTTATCCTCCAACAATTAGCCGGCAGGAAAAAGCCTCATTGACATACCTGAATCTTTTCTGGGGCGTGTCCTGGGGTTTTAAAGGCAAAATTGTTTGCTTCTGTTGTCGTTTAATTCTGATAGCTGTAGATCTCCGCCTTCAACAAGACTCACGGGCAGCTGACTTGCGCTTATGTTTTTAATGCTCCGGGGGGTGCTTGGATATTGGCTTGTTAACAACTTCCGCTGAGTGGGCCGGGTTGTAATTTATGAACAACAAAAGCTGCCAGGATTGAGAGTTTGAGAGGTATAAGTGTCTATTGTCAGTAAAAGAGTGGAGTTTACCATTACCATAAGTTTACCATCTGAATAGTTTGGTAGTTCTCACACTATTTCTGCTCTTTTGAAATTTCGATCAAAATCTAACCCCGGGCTTCAAGATTTGAAGTGCTGACAAGTGCTGACATAGGACACGAAAAATTTCATGATGACGTCAATTCGTGTAACACCTCTGATTGGCTAGATTAGAATAGCAACAAATCGGACACAAATCCGTAGTGCAACGCCATTATTTTTCCTAGTTAACGTTTCTTTAATGGGTTGAAGGAACTGTATATATTTTTCTTCACATATTTTCTCTCCGTACCTTTTGCTCGTTTTGCCAGCCATTTGAAGAGCGCTAGGAAATGGCCCTTCAAGCAGACAGTAGAGAACAATACAAATCCAAACAAACAAATAAATAAACGTTTCCGTGAGCAAACTATTAAATCTTCGATAGTACCATTTACTGTTTTAAGAGATAAGAACCAGGAAACCTCAGTGCGCAAATTAGATTTTCAATCAGTCTGATACAAACTGATTTTCAAATTCGCAGTGATGAAAAATTGTCACCCTCGATTTTTTAATGTAATAGAACTTTGTGCTATTTTAATTTAAAATAGTTTTAATCCTACCTGTGAAATATGTGCACAGAATCCATGACTAAATTGTTAGATGTGTTGTTACAAAATGTTTTGGGCAAAAATGCTTCGATCACGTTGGCTATAAGGTCCTATAGTCTTTTTTTTTTCTACAATTATTTGTTTAGAGTTTTAAACACCTCTTGACATAGTAAAAACTGCATGCTTCTAAAAATATCCTTCATTCTCATGACCTGTCAGTTGAAAGACTGTGACTGAAAGGTTATATGCTATAGATATCGAAAAGTAGCAATTAAAATTCTATTTTGGACATTTTTTCCTCAAACTGAGTTTTGCCCCCATGGATTTGAACAATGGAGTTTAAGCTTTGAAAATACTAAGTGCACCCTTAAATTGCCTGAGGGTTTTAGGAAATTGTCAGAAAATTGTTCTCAAAGAATACTTCATCTAACTCCCAACTCCACTTGGGTACAACACTTCAACAAAAATAACACCAAGTTAAGACTTTTAATATTGCAAATAGCAATAAGCAGATCTTTCAAAAACACAGGATTAACATTTCATTGCTACTTCAAGGGTCATGCTGGTCTAATTGCAAGCATGCTTCTTTGGAAAACATTTTCATTCTAAAATTAAAGTAATTTCCACACAAATAAGCCTGAATACAACTGGTAGTTTGGAGTACTGGTTTAATTAGCCAGGTGAATTAAAACTTACTACGAGGTCCTTCCTTTTGATAAAGTAAGACTCACGTTTTCAACTAATAAGATAAACAGAGATAATTTAAAATATGCAAATTATTAAGTGCTGTAATATAAAATATAGGTATGAGAGGTTGCAAAACTTCAATCAGCTATATAGACCCTGCGGGAAAAACAAAGACGGCCGCTTTGAATAATTAAGGTTTATTGCTTACGCCAGCTTTGTTCTTATTCTTAGGTGAGTTAATGACAAAAACTTGTGCTTATTCACGTATTTGTGGACCAATGATGATCCATTAAGAGTGTGTGTCTGTGAGGAAACCAGACAGGAGGTCAAACAACTCAAATCATCAATTGCGCTCAAACTTGACACAAATGTTGAGTTTGGTGAGTGAATGATCATGGCAAAAACAGTAGGTCAAAATATTTTGTTATACCTCCCAACTCAAATACATTTTCTGATTGGAGGAGAACATGTCACATGTCATGGGTCAAAACTCACTAACTCCCTAGGGTGAACAAAACTCACTAACTCCCTAGGGAATAAACAATTTGAACTTTCAACTCGTACATGATCGGGTCATGCACCTTGAAACCATGGCAAATGTGTGCACTTGCCAACATCAAGCTAAAATTTTTTTCTCCCAGTTTGTTTTATTTTTTGTGTTGGGAGGTATAACAAAACACACTGACTGGCCCCACAGGAAACAGGGAGTTTTGTTCCCCTCAACCCTCAATGTCCCCCTTGGCTTCGCCCTTAGGGCCAGCCTTTAAAGAAGTGCTTATTATTCCCTTCAAGTCAGTGGGACCCCCTGCAAAAATGGCCATTTGACACTAATTTATACACATTTAATAAGCTGTCTTTGGTTTAGTATTTCTACAACAAGAAAGGACTTATAAAAATTAAATCTACTAGATCACGTTTATTCATTTGAACTAGGCAATTAGACTTTTCTCCATGGCTCCATCTTAAGTAAGGGGTATATTTCGTAGTGCTGTGAATAGCCTTTAATTGATGGTAAATATCTGCAATGAACAAACGCAAATACACATTATTCTAACATGGATAGCGAGAGCAATCGCTTAAGTTCAAAGCCGTTTTTCTAACTCGAAATCAACAAGAACCTAAAAACTTTCCTATCAATTTCGAGTATAAATTCGGCAAAAAGAGGCACCTGATACATTTCTTTCAAAAATAGTTAGAGCCATATACCATACGCTATTGTTCAGGTTTGTGGCAGGTAAAAATTCTGCAGCAGAAGATTCAACTCGCAAGTTCCCTCAACTTACAATTTCAGGTGTAAAATAGAATGGAAACAAGAAATAAGTACTACATATATGTCAGTTAGACGCGATTTTAAGCTCTTTCTCTTGAATTCTTGAATTGCGAAATGTCCAGTTTTGTGTCATCTGTTCGGCTACTTCGACCCGAGTTCTAAAAGACGGTGTAAAGAGAATATCCATCGCCATTCCGCTTTCATCATCGCAGATATTATCAGGTTGTCAGCATCGCTACTCAAAACGCCGTTCAAAATCCACAGACAGCCATCACTGCTGCTATATAACATAAAAACTTCTTTCAAAACCCACCAGAAGGCCACCAGAATGCTCCGCCATCTTTGACGACGTTTAGCGTTGAGCCAAAGCCAATATTGAAAAGTCAGCGGTTATCTTGCAATGATTCAGTAGATAAATCATGTACAGTAACACAAATTGTACCTCATAATCTCGTTCGCAGATGTGGGCGAAGTCACAGATGCATTACCTCTGGGTGCTAACTATAGCCCATCCCCTTAGGTTCCGCCCAAATCAAATTGTTTGCTTCTTTCCATTTTTCATTCTTTAAAAACTTCGGCTACAAGGGAAAGGAACTTGCTATTCGTGCTACTCTAGGTAAGCAATTTACTTTATTTCACAAATTTACCGCAACCGCAACCTAGTCAAAAAAGAAGAGGGGCAAGGCAATTATAGTGATCAATAATTTCGTGCCTTTTCTTTCTTTATAACTCTGCTGTGTTTATAATCGTAAGATTTTTCCTGATCAGTTAGTTCCAGTCAGAGTGTAATAGTTTTGGACAACAGAAAAGCCAGGCGCGTCAAGTGTAACCGTGTTATAATACTTGAAAGCAGAGGTAACTGTAGGAATATGGAGTGCAATTAAAGATTCACACCACTAGTGATGTTAGAAAATTCTCTAAAAATTCTAAGAACCCATTGGAGAGTGCAATTTGAAAGAATTTTCAAATATGGCAAGTAGTGTAAATCCTTGATTACTCGAATTTTCGTATGATTACTCATTTATTATATGACTGAGAAAAATAAGAACGCTCCTGTATTAATTTGCACTAAAATTAAAAATTAACGATAAATTGGCCTGCTCTCAGCCTATCACAATGAATAAACTTCTCGGTCATATAATGAATTATTTAATTGTATTACGGTAGTGTAAGTCGCATTCGCGCACGGAATGGATGTCGATGGTATGTAAATACAAAACTATTATCTTTTAGTTTCATTGCTAGCCTTCAGGAGTTATTTCCCTCGTAAAAATGAAATATCTGCCGCTCGTGATGTTGTTTCTGCATGTGCATATCATTCGCTTTGAAATGGTTTTCCCTCATTCTCAGTGCATAGCTAAACTAAACTAAACTAAACTAAACAATTATCTCGTTGAAGCAAGGAAAGAATGAAACAAATAGTACAAACAAAATCATCATTTTTTTCCCGAACTTCAAATAAACCGCTGCCCGGATCTGAAAAGAAATTATGTCTCAAAGCCAATTATGTTTACAAAGGTGGTGTACGTAACGACAGCCTGGAAAACACCGTGAAAGGAGTCAATTGTCTCTTGTTTTTAAAATCGGGATTGAAAATCACGCATTGTAACTCCCATGCAATGTTCGTTATTTCTTAGCTTCAATGACAAAAGAAAATGTTTGGATACCGAATGCCAAGCACTGTGATTTGTTTACATTGCAACTTAGATTCTGGTTGAGCCAAGTTGAGTTAAACTTTTTCAATAAAATGTTACAGACGAGGGTTACCTGAATTTGTCTCGTTTTTCTTTTGATTCATACATTTATGACGGTCGGCAAAATATATTTTAATCGCGAATTAAAAATTACATACTAAATCACTTATTAAGTTTGGAGATAATTTCTACAAAATACAACTTTCTTTTTAATTTCCAAAAGCAATATTTCAGGATTTATTGTTGTGGTACATTAACGGAAGTGGAGAACACACCATAGACATAAATAATTTGATTATCAAGTGTGAAGGAAATTGAATAAGATGCCTCGAGAACTTGAGAATCACTTTGTTAATAGATCCGTTGGTAATTCTGAATCAAATATAAGCATCGAACCGATATTTATCATTTACCGGAATATCTCAAACTAATTGCTGGAGAAGGCGGTTAATAAATCCCCTGGTGCGTCGTGAAATCGATGCAAATCATGGAACCTGTGGCAAGCTTATTTATCTCTTTGTAACGAGACAGCTAAAAGTCCTGAACGAAAATCATTTTTATATTCTTGCACACATATAAATATAAATTGAGCCTTGAACGATAATTTTTTTCAGGCGCTGAAACCTTCAGCTTCAGTCTCGCTTTCATTTTTGAAAGTGATTCTCTTGCTTTTTTACGACGGAAAAATTTGCTAGGAGGATGCTTGTGAAAAAAGCTATCAGTGGGCACTACCGATAAGTTTTGGGCTATTGTTTTTCCCGACCAATATAAATTTAATTCAGTTCTTGTTATTGAATGATATTCATACTTTAGCGCCATTAGCTGATTCTAAAGCCAAGCTTTGTCTTATCAGAATATCTCATTATCTTTAGTGTTTCCACCTGACCATATAGCTTCAGTATATCAAATTGACTTCTTCTTCTACAAACATTTACTGCAAAAAATTTCGAACAGACGCAGACACGATATCCAAGCAAAAACATGGCTCAGCTCATGGGACGAAAACTTACATTTGAAATAATTATTATCTACACCAAAATGTCAACTGAAATATAATGGTTCGCGCTCTCAAAAGGTCTTCCCGCCTGCAAAGTACTCCCGAACAAACGATGAAATATTATCGCCAATATGCTAGGATTATTTGTAACGAAACTTTCCATCTGGCGTTCCTAGCTAATTAACAAGACAGAAATTTCGGAACTTTGCAATTTGTTTTAATAAAGGTTGGAAGGAAAAGCCGTGTAGGCGTAGAATTTTTTTTTTTGTTATATATATATATATATATTCATCTAGCCGCATTTAAGACGCCCCGAGCTTTATTTAATCAGGAACTCACAGAATTTACAAAGTTTACGCGACGGATAACTGATTCGCGTTTTGTTGGAATAAATTGACAAAAGCCACACTGAATAAATGTAGTTCTGTTATTTTTGTTTGCTGAAACACTTGACAAAAATATGCCGTACAGTTATTATTTTATGACGAGTTGGATTTGAACGATAGACAAAACAAACGATAGATCGAGAGAAGAGACGTTGAAAGTAAAAGTAGCTGGCTTGGGAAAGAAAATCAGTCACTCATTGCAGGTATTCACTTGACAATTTCGTTTCGTCCCAAAGTATTTCATTGTTCGGTTTCAATGACAACTGAGTTTTAAAGACTTCTTTTACTCTCAATTACAATACATTTGAGGTATACCCGAATTCTCAAGCCGAGGAGCTCAATAGCTCGCCCGCTATACGCCGGACATTTTGGAAAGTCTTCGATCGAGTCGGCAATTACAAATTAAACCACCCACCGCGTTTACCATTGTAGCGTTGATTTACTTAAAAATATATTTATTCTCCTTTCGTAATTTTCTCTCCAGGGAGCTAGAGGGGCAAATACTGTGAAATTTCTTCGGCTATGCTTTTTTAAAGCTCAGTGTTCTCATAGCAGTGATTTTACCTTCGTGTGTGGTGTTTTTGTCTGTAGACCTCTGTACTGTAAAGCGTTTACAAGGCTCGTTTACAGAAGCATGACCCGGTGAACGGTGGGCAAAAGCAATATTATCGCATTCGAATGTTTCATCGATTGAAAAAAGATCGTCATGCCGTAATTTCCATTTAATGTTAGCGGGGACAAGGTAGTGGAATTATATTTTTTTTGAGATCTCGAGGGAAGAATCCGAATATAAATGTCGTTCTGGGATATTGCCTTGAATTTTAAAAACCTAATGTACGAGTCCCCATGCTGTCCCTCGTACTTCTACGCCATCTTTTCTCGATAACAAAAAATACTTCTACTTCGAAAATGTGGTGTTTTTTTCCATGCTAATACATATTCTTAACGATTTTTTTTTTCATTAAAAAAGTAAACAGAAATGCAAACTTGATCAGGAGGTGCTCTTTATAGAATTTATACCTCAAATAAAATGAAACTGAATTCCGTTTCTCTTAAATTTTCTTACTATTTTCAGGTTGCGTTCAACTGCGTTTTTTCAAGTTCTTCACCGGGGGGTGTACTCTCCGAATTTTTTTCTAGGGTTGCACGGCGAGTTTAAACCCCTCACGCTTTTGTAGACCAAATATGCAGTTTATCGCGATACCCTATTAGTTTTTTAATCAAAAGATTACTTTACGTCTCCAATGCATGATCTCAGTTGGCAAGGAGTCACTTCCATTTTTCGCCAATATTTTAGGAGGGCTTCATATTTTCTGATTTACTTGAGAATAATCGCGCAAATATCACACTCATTTTCCAGGCCAGAGTGAAAAACATATCCTTCTTCAAAATTAAAATGATCAAACTCTGTGCCGTTTCTTTCAATTCAAATCGGCTCACAAACGATACTTTTTACGCCGAAAATACCTGTATGGCTTATTTAAGGGAGTAGTCCGGTCCCCCCTGGACCCTGGACAGTTCCACGACATCTCTAAAACAACAAAGTATAACTGCTCGTGGACAACTGTAATTTTGAACTACACTAATAGCTAGTAATAAAGGAATGAAGGAGAAATTTGATTTCTTTAAATGCTTTTTGTAACCAGATGCGGCCTCTCTCCTAGATAGAAGGTTTTTGAGACTAAAATGGATCAAAAACGTTTCATAGCGCATATATATATTAGTATTTTATCAAATAGTTTTTAAATCCCGTCGACTAGTTCTTGTTCAGTTTATCTTGCGATCTCCGTTACGATATCTGATTCTGATAAAGATTTTGTCGGTCTTCCGTCGCTATTTCTTTTAAACGTCACAACTTAACAAATTTGATGGCATTTTCTTTCCCAGCAAAAAGGTTTCCAAGGACTTTTAAGTAGCTATGACTATGCATTTCAGTTTTTATTCATTGCGGGTAATGTTCCCAATTTGCATATTTCCGTGACTGTTTTTGCCGGTTGTTCCAACAGGTTTTCTATCGAAAAACACATGTCTTCAATTCATTTCTTCAAAATGATCGAGTGGAAAGCTTTGGTTTACCGGATGTCGCTGCTGTTGAGCGTTACAAACGGCGAGTTTTTCACTTCGCTCACTCAGATGAAAGGCCTGGTTCGATTGGAGAGCGCACTGTCCAAGTCTCTGGACATCTATTTGGAACAGAGATCGGAGGCTCCGGGAATTATCCGACAATTTGCCGATCATGTAAGAAAGGAAAGGAACCTCGCGGCGGGTGATATTGAAAAATATGTCTTCCATCCGATTAATTCCTTTCAACTTGTGAGGCGCTTTATAAGACACTGGACAGAATTAGGGTCATACCTCGCAAAAGAGTCTCCTAACGGTAAGAACAAACCAACTTGTTTTAAGCTAAAAAC
>Ga0126338_10002992_pt1 | contig 11768 bp, 4 predicted proteins | sample OrbCmetagenome_2_FD_92529 | JGI IMG/M metagenome (GOLD analysis project Ga0126338, IMG submission 92529) | Coral microbial communities from Petempiche,Puerto Morelos, Mexico - Orbicella C C metagenome | ecosystem: Host-associated > Invertebrates > Cnidaria > Coral | place: Petempiche,Puerto... | reverse complement strand
TTTTAACCCCTTAGCCCCCGACCAAAAATTTTAAATTTTGAAGAATAAAATAAAAATTTAGGGAAGGAAAATTTTTATAATTTTTTTTGCCACCCCCCCCCCCCCCCCCCCCCCTCCCCCCCCCCCAAAAAAAAAAATGACTACATTTGTCGGTCTAGAAAAGTCTTGGAAGATATTATCGATAATTTAAAGTTTAAAACGAAAACAAAATGTTCCATGATCTACGCCGATACCTGAACGATGAATCAGATCAGTAATGTTTATCCCACGCACGTTCGACCGGATGTGTAGCAAAAATAGAGCTACCGGATGCTAAACACGAGGGATGTTTATCTGTAGTTTTAATATTGAAAACGTAATGACTGAGAAGTTATATTTATCATTGCAAAAAAGCATGTGATAGCTAATCACCTTTTACTTCGAGAAAACTCAAGGAGGCGGACTCTATGGTACCTTTAGGCATTTCAAATCAAAATATCGCGTCGGGTTTGGGCATATGTTTCACGGGGTTCCAAAAATATCGCAACAAAAAGTCAGCTAGCGAACAATACAAGAGTGTCAGGAATAACAATACGCAAAGGAATGTTGGTGACTGGTGCGTGCGCATATCCTAGAAAATCGACAAGCTCAGCATGGCTGGGTAGTTTTCCAGCAGCTGACAGACGCGATGATGTTGCCTTAAACATGGATTTGATCGAAGGGAGAGTACGTTATCGGAAAGGCAAAAAGGTTAGGCGTACATTGGAGCTAAAGTTATGCGCGATTTAACGCTAACTAGGTTGTTTTGATTGCAGTGGAAGGTTCGATGGGCTGTCTTGAAAAGGGTCAATCCCGCAACAGGTAAGTTGCCCACAAACACTGCTAATTCTTGTGATTTGCGATTATTTCCTCGTGTATAGGAGTAATGGCCGCAACCTCCTGTCGCTAAATGGCAGTCCTTGTGTAGCTGGTGTCGCAGATTCCTTTCATCAAAAAGAAATGTCTTTTGTACTTCGACGTGCTTCACCATTGCACCGATGCATGCATGTGTATAAAATCCAAACAATGTTCCTCGCAAATACACCGCCGCGCTGTGCGCATAGTCTTCGATGCACCGTTAGAAATAATAGACTGTAGTAATAGCACAGTGGACTAACTAGGCTAACAATTAGAAACCGATTCAGAGCTACGTTGCTGATCGTAATTTTTCCCTTGGCTTTTATGAGCCAGTATTTTTTGTCTATAAATATTCCATGGGCTCCAGTTGTGTTAAAATGAAATGAAGTGCTATTCACGGCCAGAAAGAATCATTACTCTGAATAAATGCCGAATTAAGCCAACAAGACTCTTGGAAATGGTAATTGCAGACATAAACAGTCTCGTTGTAAGATTCAATCATGTTGTATTTTGCATTAGTTGGAATCTCGCGCTTCATCGATCGCGTGTCGGCTGTCGATTTCACTGCATTTGATGGGCTTCCACCCCGTTTACTCGCGGCTACATGGCTTTTTGAAAGCTGTAAGCTGCTCGTTAACACGTTGACTTTCTCTCTCTCGATTTTCGTGCGACATCTTGGTCTGTCCAAACATAATCTTTGAACTTTTTAAGCTTAAGGCGCCGCTATGCTTTTTCCGCTTCCTGACAATTCAGTAGCGAAAACGATTTTTAATTTGTATGGCCCGTTGGAAAATGACTAGGCAACATTTTTATCGGTTCATAATTCGAGCAGGGAACGATTTCGGTTTTTCGGTTTTTTGGCCGTATTTTAATACTACTAATTCAGTCATACGTTAATCTAAATGTCACTTGTCACTACCGTTTCAGCATAAAATCAATAGACTACTTTACTTTGCAGATCGAGAGACAATCATAATATTTATATGTGCTCGGTTTACGAAAGAGCCCTTGATTTCTTACGTCGTTCCATTAGAATATTGTTTCTAAATTTATTTTCTTGCGTGATAACATGAAAATTGCTGACTATCTACTCCACTAGCTAATTACTTAGGAGATCATTTATTTCCGTTGTTTAAAAACGTTGGATTTTTCTGTCAGAAAGAGATCGAGATATCTTTCAGGAAGAAATATCGCTTGAATTTTACATCGTAAAAATAGGAATATTACCACGCAATACTTTTTTTCATTTTTGTACCTCTTGTTTACATGTATTCAATGAAGAATTACTCTCTGTAGTTTTCGTTAAAAGGTTTTAAAATTGTGGCAAGCAAAGAACGTCACTACCTGTAAATGGAATTTCTGTGCTGAGGTTGATGCATGTATGTCAAATTGCTTTTGTTAATTTAAGAAATTAAATGTACCGCATTAGTCTAAGTTATCTCTGCTCTATGTTGCATCCATTAATTTTTGTGACCATGAAGATTATATGCCCCCTTAGCTTGACAGTTTTTATCCATCTGCGATATAGTTACATTTTATTGGTGGTATTAACATGACATTTTCAATTTTTTTGTTGTTGACAATTTGAATGAGAAAAGTTGTGACATCCAAAAATAGCTCATTGATTTACATTTTGAGGACTTTTGGAAAGTGAAAGTGTTCATAGATCATGAATTTCAATTGTGCTGTTAAACTTCTGTAGTATACCTTAACCAAACGGGTGCATAGTGCTGCGTTTTGTTGTGTCTTTTTGGCCAGCTGTATTTGGTGAAGTGGTAAAACAATAGTGTGAATACATTTATGTCTCACATATCGTACAACTCTGCTATGTTATTATACAATCAGTCTTCCAAAAATTTATGAAGGAGATCAAATGTGCGATCGTGTGAATAAATTGTTTGAACATTTGACATGTTGCAATAAAAAGGCCATTTGACGTCAGACATAAAGAGGGCTAAAAATTATGGTGAAGATCACACAATAGTTGCCACCTGTACTACTGGATATCTGTTGTAGTTTTGTCTTGACTGAACTGTGAATTTAAATGGAAATGACCACTGTGGTTTGTGTTTTCATTTAACTATTTCTCACAATTTAAAATGGAGCAGCTATAATAAAGATGGTCTGCTTTACTTCATGTTTGTAATTATTCCCAGATTTGAAGTAGTGTGTAAATAAAGGCATTACAGCTGGTAGTATTTGGTAGTATTTGTATTGGAGGGAAGGAAGGATGGTAACCTGCCCTGGACTAATACATGTGTAACCAAATAAGCATTCAATCCAGGGACTAACATTACTCCCACTAAGGAGGACAGTTTAAGACCCATGGCTTGGTAACCACCTAATCTTGAAGACAAACTCAGGGGTTTCATTGACATTTTCAGCAGGAGGACAACTGGACTTCTTTTATAAAAAAAAAAAAAAAAACTTCTCTCTAGATGGCCAAACCAGGTGGGAAAATTGTCTTCACAGCTGGTCAATTTGCCCGGTGCTTGGTCTTTAATGGAACCCCTACAAACTTGAAGCTTTTTATCCTTATCTTCTTCTTACAAACACTCAAAAACAAAAGGAACACTGGGCAACCAGTTATTTTAGTTCAGATGCTGTCTTGTGGCGTAATGTGATTGATGTCTTTTTTTCCACTTGTAGATGTCTTGAATCTTGTTATGTATCCTGATCGCCATGCTGATCAATCAAGTGCTGGAGTGCGTCACAAAGCCCTCCTTTCCCTCAAGGGGTTTAGTGGGTTACAGGTACTCAATAAGATGGACAAGCATTTCAATGTAATCGTTATCATAACAACAGAGGAAGTCATTCCACTTAGCTTTGAGACAATCGATCAGCGGGCTGAATGGCTAGCACTTCTACAGGGTTACTTTGGAAAAGGTGAGTCTAAATCTATGATGATAATGACTGGAAATCATAAAGCACAGATTCTATAAAAAAAATGATCAAAATTAATGTGCTTTACAAGGATACATGTAGTTCTAAAGAAAATAAATAACATGATAATATAGACAAAGTTTAAAAACATTACATGATGGTAGACATTCAGATAATAGAAACTACATTTAGAAATTTAAAGAGGTTTATTAATAGATATATATGATTTCTTAAAGATGAAGTTAAACACATACAATGTTTCAAGGTTGCTGATTTCACTGGTTAGCTGGGCTGTTCAAAAATGTAATGTAGCTGACATCAGAGTGTTCTAGCTATCTTCAAATATTGAATGAGTTTCCCAAATGGAGCTTCTAGTGTAATAATAATGTCAACAAAGCCACACTTTTTTTCACTAAGGGTCTTTTTCACTAAGGGTCTTCTCATATTAACAATTTATAGAGTGACATGTAAAAAATAATACACTTTTCTTTCCAAAGTGGGTGCCCTGCACACCCATCTGGCAAAAAAGCCCACTGGCAGACCTTCAGGCATGTGGCAACAAGAGGTTGATTTGTCGGTACTTAGGAAGATAAAATGATTCTATATCACAAACATGAGCTGTTTAGTTGTTGATAGTGACATGCCTAAGGGAGACACTTTTAATTTTAGTATGAAGAATATGAATACATTTGTGTAGAAGCAATTATGATAGGAAATTAATGTGCACTTTTTCAATTTGCAAGACTAAAAACTGATGTGAGCAGAAAGCAAAATCAATTAAGATGCAAGTGAAAATTTACAATATTTCCTGATGAAAGATGTTAAAACATGATTAGCACAATAAAATCTCAGATCATGATAGCAGGAACAATGCTGAACACAGCACAAGATTAGAGATCCATACATTTGATATGCAAGGTACAAAGATACTGAGAATGAGATCACAGAGGAAGTTGATTAGAAATGTTATACTTTAAAGATTGATAAATTTAAAGATTAAATAATCATGCTAAACAAGAAAAGCTGTTGCTAAATGTATGGTTTCCTGATACCTATAAGGAGCGGATGATTAATAATTTTCAGTCAAAATACATTAGCAATTAGTGCTGTGGAAACCGAGGCACTTCTTTGGTCTCTGAAAATATTCCTCTTTCAGTAAATTAAATGGAGCTAGAATTTTCTATGAAAAGGTACAGTTATTTGAAATGGGGGAAAGACGTATTTTGTACACTGTTTATAAACTAGCCAGTTTTTCCAAATTACCCAACAACATTAGACCATACATTCCTGTTTTCTGCAACAAAATCAACAAGCATAGCCCATTTGAAAATCACCAGTGCTTTCAAATAACAATATCACCTGACATTCTGGCAGGCATTCTGGTATGAAAGTCCAGCTATGACATTGTCAGTTCTCAAAATTAGCCCTCTAGTAGAAGTTGTTATAGTCCTCCCTTATTGAAGGATGGGAGCTGCACCAGGGCAGGCCAGCTACATGTACCGACTAATTAAACCTTATTGAAAGCACTGAGTTGTAGCAAGTACTCTGATAATAATAAAGAGAGGTTCTATTAAGACAATTATTGTCTTAATAGAACCTCTCTTTATTGGCTGTCACAATAGAGCAAATCAGGCAATTACTTAATTGGTTTTGGCTTTAAAAATGGTTTGAGGTTGGCTGTGTAGTCTAATTGGTAAGTAAAAAAGTTTGGTTTTTGTGTTACGACACTCAATTGAAAACCGCTCTTATGTCAAGAGGGGATAAATAAATGAATAGATAACTTTATTTATTGAGGGAAACACTTTACAGTCATGAACTAAGAAACCTGTGGCCCTCACCTAAATTACAACTATAAACAATGGATAAAAAATATATAATGATATCTTGTGATAATGTATTTAATTGGATGTCCTTTGATACCACTAAATTCTCAGAACTTACACTGAAAGAAGTGCATGACAATGAGCTGGGAGAATTTATCTTTTGAACCTAGAACTGAATGCATTTTTTTATGTTCTCCTCCGCAGAAAAATCTTTTGAAGGTATTGTGCCACACAAGCAGAAGATCAAGGCAGGAGAAGCTGTTCTGCGTTTCTATAACACTTTCTTCTCGTTGACTAAGAAGGACAACTACCGTCTTATTGGTCACTGGAAATTTACAGCGTTACCTAAATATGGTGCCGTAGAAGGAGGATTTGCCTTTCAGGCAAGGCCAGACCCTCTATCAGGAGATAAACTGCTTACCTACTTCTTTGCTACTCGATCAGGGAGGGAAATACAGCAGTTATTTGACAGTGTCTGTAGAGCAGATGAGATGGTACCTGGTCAAGAATACCAATCAGGTATATAGCAGTATTGATGCTCTATTGAGTAGCCCAGTTGATGACTATTGCATATTAAGAATAAAACTCTCCCAGATGTATGTGTAATGAAATGGTGATGAGTGAAATTAGGGAATAATTTCATGCACGTTTTGTCCAAATTCTGTCCAAATTCATGAGTATACTGTTTGATTACTTTTTAATATCATGGGTGACAAATAATATTATTACGCTCACAATTACACTCGCTAGTTTATTGTATCAAAATATTTTGTGCCAAATATTGCCATTGCAATTTTGTTATTTCACATGAGAAATATAAATTAACACTAAAATTATAATAATGCTGAAATTTCACTGAAATTAAGGAGTAATAGCCCTTTTCATGGTTACCTTTGCTCATTCGCATTACGATAAAATCTAGCAGGTCTGTGAGGCAATTTCAGGCTATTTTGTAATTTTAGCCTGAAATTGCCTGACATCCATGTTGGATTACATTGTAATGCAAATGCGAAAAATTAACTGTGAAAAGGGCTATTTATTAGCCATGATATTTATTTGGTCAGATAACTGCTACTTGAAACAAAGCATCAGCTTTCCATGAAAAGATGTCTAGAGGCTGCATGTTCATTCCGAAATTATTTGGGATAAATTGTGAACGACAGTATGAATCGAAAACTCTTGATTAAAAGTTTCCGGCAGCCGAACAGCATTTTTGAAATAATATACCATTTCTGGCAGTCAGAAGATGTTCCACTTATGGCTTTGCATTTATTGTGTTAACAATATGGTTATTGAGAATTAACCAATAACATGCTAACCGATGTGAGGCATACTGGTCTCATGGTTAGTACACTCGTCTCCGTATCGAGCAGTCCGGTTTCAAGCCCTGGCTGGGGACATTGTGTTGTGTTCTTGGGCGAGACACTTTACTCTCACAGTGCCTCTCTCTGCCCATGTCTATAAATGAGTACTGGCAAACTTAATGCTGGGAGTAACCCTGCAATGGACTAGCATCCCATCCAGGGGTGAGTAGAAATACTCCTAGTGGATCAACTCTGGCTTGATGGACCACTTGGCTCGTATGCAGACTTAAACTTTACCTATGCTAACCGATGCGTTATTCAGGTTATTATAAGTTGCGCTTTTCAAGCTAAGCTGAGTGCTATTCAGGCTAACCGGAAACAGATTATTAGACTTTGCTTAAAAAAACTCCATGTCTAGTTAGCACTGAATAGCACTTTGGTTAGCCTGAAAAACAACAATGTTAGTCTGAATGGCAAACCAGTAAGTCTTTTTACGGTTACTCATCAATTATTTAAATGGTAAAAGGATAATTTTCTGACTGCCGGACACAGTGTATTCTAAAAACGTTTTCCGGCTACCATGAAACTTTTAGCGAGGAGCTTTCAATTCATACGGTTGTGTACAATTTATCCCAAAGAATTTCCATTGTACATGCAGACTTGAAATGGAAGGGTAATTGTTTCCTTACCAGGAAATTTCTGTAAAGAAAGCAACACCGTCTGAATTGTGGAGAATTCGGCACTTTTCCTATTTCCTTCCAGCCATGTTTCATATTTTCAGGCCAACGCGTGGTTACTCAGCTCGTTTCCATGCGAAGTTCAAAGACCTTTTCCCGGCGGTTGCCTCAGTTTCAAAATGAGGCTTATTGCAACTATGCCTCAGCATAAAGCTTCTCTCTGCTTCTTCTTGCAGACACCAGCCAGCCCGGAACAAGTGAAGAAGATAATAAACCGCAGCCTGGCTTTCTCCGGCGTGCTTGGCTTCGAATGAGCGGAAAACGGTCACGCAAAGGAAAAGCCCCGAGACCTCGGAGTCGAAGCATGCCATCTACTAGCAAAAAGAAGGCTGAAAACACTGAGCTGAGTTCTAGATCTCCCACAGAGCAAGGAATTCCTTCTGTTCGAAGGAATGAATCGGTGCCTGCAAATATAGGAGCCAGTCGTAACCGCGCTGACAGTTTAAATGAAGTGTTTTTGGGTGAAAAAAAGCCTTCTGCCTGCTCACCAAGAAGCCCACCGCCCGGGTACCAGAATATAGCGGGGGTCACACCCGAGGGATACGAGGTAATGAACCCGGGGGATGATTATCCCCTCAATGGGAGGAAAAGCAGTGGTACGAACTCGTTTACAAGGAAAGAATCAGCGGGACAAAGAAAGAGTGATGCAGCACACGAACAGCCTGATGGAACACAGGCCAGAGAGTTAGAAGGGTATGTGGTGGTCGAAGGGCGGGACGAAGAGCTCCTGGAAAAAATAAGAACGAACTCATACGCTAAAGACAACAGAACATCGCAAGGGTCCGAGAGTGGGCGAATTAAGTCATCTGCTTCAGAGAAACGACAAAGCGATCGAACGGAGGAAAACTGTGCCATTCGAGAAGACGAGGAACACGAAGCGGAAGGGAGAAAAATGTCCGAAAATGAAAAACCGCGTTTGTCAAATGGAGAAGTCCAGTGTCGCATTGTTGTCACTACAACTGAGGAAATCGACGAAGAAAGAACTAAACATGACAAGGACGTGTTGATAAATGGCGACGATGTTTTTGATACAGTTGCAAAAGGAAATCAACGTAGCCGAAGTAACACAAACGAAAAGGCTGCGAGAAACGCCGACTATGTCAACGGAGATATAACGCAAAGCAAGGATAATACCGAAGCGGACGAAAAACAAGCTAATGGTAAGTCCAACAGTGTCTCTACCCGGCGAGGCATGAAAATTCCGCCAAACCTTTCTCTCCCACCAACCACAACTATTGGTAGCGCCGAGCATCTTTATGTGAATTCCCCCAAAATCGTTGATTACGTCAACGTTAAGGGTGGCAGAGCAGGGCCTGGGTCGGCGAGATCTCGCGTCCTAAGCGGCGCGTCGAAGGCTCACTCAGGCGGAAAATCAAAACTAAACCCGTACGCAATGTATGATGGGAACGATGATTCGATTTACCACAGTGTGGAGTCTCTAATGCCGTCACATCCGGGATATCAAAATGTCTTTGCTGATGACCCGTCGCGAAGCCACAGCTTCGAGAATATCGCCGGCCATTCGTACGCCAATGTGGCAGGCGGACACCCTTCGTATCAGAATATCGGGCACATGGATAGGTCGTACGTGAATGTAATGTCGAGGCCACACCAGGGGAATTTAAATTATATAAGACTCGAGGGCGTGGATTCGCCGCACGCGCCAAGCCCGCTAGTAAATACCTCGCCGAAATCGGCGAAGCCTTCAAGCGACTACACTTGGATCGACGAGAGGAAAACGAAACTTTTGAAAGACACGGCTAAAATGCACTCTGAACGAAGGCAGGAGAATCTGCCGCGCGTTATGAAGAAGTAATTTTGTAAATAGTTTAGACTACGAACAATTTCTACACGAACTTGCGTATAACCTGAAAGATTCGCGCGCGAGAAACGAGCAGTAAAAATGCCGCGTGAAAATTGGTGCTGGCGCAACTCGCACCAACCTTCCGCAGTTATTTTTCGGCTTACTTCTCTTCTCGTAGTAAAATAGTTGTTAATTCCGGTTTTATTATTGAGTATGACTTTGTACTTATTTTTACACGGCAGGTTCTGTAGTTGTTAATTACGTCATCTTCGTTTTAGGGAAGTGTCCTCTTTTTGGAAAAACAGTAAAGGAGTGCATGATTAATATCAGGAGCCATAATGGCTCCTGTTAATATTTAAAAAAGTATAAGAGCTTATTTTTGGTAACGAGAAAAAGATTCAGAAAATACTTAGAGGTCTACTGTAGTGGAGAAATAAATAATAGCTTTGTCAGACTACGAATTATCGTTTTTTACTCGATATCAACACGATGTCAAACAGACAGCCGTGGGAAATTATCTTGATGTACAATCAAGTTCTCAGAACCTACATTAATGAAATACATTACGGTCAGTAATGAGAATTAAGATTGCGAACCGTGGAGTCACAGGTTAATTTAATTCTCACATTCTAGTTTGCTTAACTTTGTTTTTCCAAGAGACGAACAGATTTTGTATCAGAATTTATCAGAGTATGGGATGTACGAGATGGGATGGGCGAAGGGTGTCACGAATTGCCTTTAATCTGTAATCATTCGCGCTTACCAGTACTCGTTTTAAAAGATAATTAGATCCGTTTTAATTGCTACCTTGGGAAACTTCTGTTGCACTGAATATTCAGGATTAATTTTTTTAGGACGCATGAACTAGACAAATTATTGTGCTTCTTTACATATTGCGAGCTTGTGGTTTTTATCGTCAGCAGTTGACACGCCTACAGGTCGACTATCAAATTTGATAAAAACCAAGAGTATAGTTTGAATTTTTTGAGAAAAACCCAGTTGCTGATCTTTCTAACATGAAATATTGATGACATTCATTTTGTTTAGCGCTTTCGGCAAGGATGCCAAAACCCCGCGCGCGTTCACAGAGCTGAGCGTAGAAGGCCCCTGTGTAGGCAGTCAGATTGCGAGTTTGCAAACCATCAAACTTTGGTTCAAGCCAACTTCTTACAGTTAGACGTGTGTGCATCTAGGCTATGCATGCAAGGCTTTTGTATAAACTCAAGTTGAGGTAGACGTTTTTTGTAAAAAAAGAGAAAGTTTAATCAATTAAAGGGTGTCTGCAATTTTACCAGTATAAATTGTGTATCCTTGCAATTGTAGTTCGTTGTTATACCTCAGTGCAAATCCAGACCTCAGAAATCACTAGGAAAACAATACAACAAATACCGCTGCAACTGTATTCGTCGAAAATGTCCACTCTTAGCGCCAATCGTGACTGGTGAGATCACGTTATTTGGACTGTCACGCAACACTTCCAGGTGCACCCGTCCATGAGCAAAGAAATATTCCCGCTATACCCACCCATCCCAACTAGGTTCCACCTCCCAACACCAGCCGAACACGAGCCCTTTTCGTATTTTCAGAAACGTTACCTCCAAACACTGAACTCAAAATGGAAGTAGAGCCAGATAACAACGTTAATCAGAGTGGCTTTCTTACAACATATCCTTCTATTCATTGGCTTTCTTGAATTCTATATAGTCGTTTCTTTTCAGATCCTAATCCAGGCATTTATTCAGTACTGCTTAGTAGCCCCAACCAACCCCCCTCTTATGCTCTGGCTTAGGGGAATAAAACAAAAGAAATTGATTTTTCATCCCTCATCCTTGATACGATTTATTTTATTTTATTCCCCCAAGCCTCAGAGACAAGTTTGAATTTTAATATACTGAAGTTGGCTTGTTTCAAGCCCATCCAAAATCCCCCATAAACCTGTAGAAGTCGAGAACTAATAACCAGGAACTTATGGTATGTGCAGGAAACCTGGTTTAGGTGCATTTGTATAGCCACACAGAAATCAAAGAAACAAATTAATGCTTCAGGCCTGGGAGACACTATATAATCGAGAAAAGATCTTTTTCTGCATACAATTTATTAATAAGAAGATATGGTACATCACAGCTACAACCTAACACAACAGTAAGACTTACTGTAAAAATTCTCACTTTTGGTTCCACAATTAAGGGGTAGAGACTAAGACAAAAACTAATTGAGATTCCCTAAAACAGAATCCAGGAAGGGGGGGGGGGGGGGGGGGAAAACAAAAAGGGGAGGGGGGGGGGGGGCGCGAGGAAGCAAACCCAAAAAAAAAAAAAGGACAAAGGGGCGGGCCCCCCTC
>Ga0126338_10002991_pt1 | contig 11768 bp, 8 predicted proteins | sample OrbCmetagenome_2_FD_92529 | JGI IMG/M metagenome (GOLD analysis project Ga0126338, IMG submission 92529) | Coral microbial communities from Petempiche,Puerto Morelos, Mexico - Orbicella C C metagenome | ecosystem: Host-associated > Invertebrates > Cnidaria > Coral | place: Petempiche,Puerto... | reverse complement strand
AATCTCAATCTGTTTCATGACTTTTAACAAAATTGCCATTATCAGTCAGCTGCCACATTACAATCTTTCTTCTGGGAGATTACATCTCGTCTTTTGAAATAGCATATATGCAGTTAAACTTTCATCAAGATAAATATTATTTCAATTTGACAAACAAAATATCTATATCCATTCAGCGGTGAAGCTTTGGAAACATAACAAATCTTTCGATGCAATGAGAATTACAAATACTTTGAACAAACTTTTGACTGTGGCATTTGACTGCTTTTAAACTGACTTGGTCCAATTAGCTGCTCTTTTCACAGCTCTGATCAACAGATTGGTCACAGTAATCAAAATAAACAATCTGCATTGTTTTGCGAGCAGTGAGCTTGGAAATTTTTTTTAATAATTCTCTTTCTTTGATTCATAAACTGTTCATAAATACACACAAACAAAATTAATGTAGTAATGAAAGAGCAAAAATCTTAGTGGGACTTAACTATCCCAGATATGGAAATTATCGATTCAAACAAATATACTGAAACAGCAAAAAAATGTTAGCCACTAAACTGGCCCAGATATGGAAATTATCAATTCAACCAAATGCACTGAAACAGGAAAAAATCTTTAGTTACTAAACTAGCCCAAATATGGAAATTATCAATTAACTCCTACGCAACGAGGATAACATTACTTGACCATTACTGTAAACATTTAAATAAAAAAAATTGTGCTCATTTGGAGCTAGTATAGAGTGCTTGTACCACACTCCCCTGCCCTCAAAAAGAACAAATCTCTGACCTAAGTTCTTCACATTTCATCCATTTACAAAGATCCATGCTTGATCAGCTTATAAAGAGTTCAAGGCAACTGCAGTTCTCCTTGAAAATGTCTTTTTGACTGCAGCTATATGCATCTTGTAATGCTATATGACTGACCCAAGTGATCGTCACGTGACAGGGCTAAACAAAGCAATCAAATCCTTGGTGAACTATCTCCTTACAAATAGCTCTAAAAAATTCAAATTATTTGACTTGTCCAATAAGTTCACATGTAGATCTTAATAGCGCATTTTGCAAGAAACAGAGTCCAAAACAAAATTGTTTTTTACTTCGAAAATATAGTTTAAAACAAGAGGCTAGAAATCTCCTGACAATTCCATGACTTTGCAAGATTTCCTAAACAACTGTTTCTTCTTAGCATTATTTTTTGAGGTTGATCATGCAACGTTGTTTTTTTCTAAGGCTGAGCACATGTGATGTTCAAGTGACAAAGCTGATCAGTGTGTGACTTTCTGTTGTTTTCACAAAAGCATGCAAAGTTTTCAATACGACTTTCCATAGAGTTACTACTGTATTCCTCACAAAAAAAGTTTGTCGCTTTGAAAATATGGCTAAAACAAAAGGTGATGATTCAAGCCAAAATATCAACTCTAGCTACATGTATACCTGGCTTGACAAATCATGCAGTTTCTGGTTTCTCAAACATGAAGATTAACTGAAGAAAAGGTTACAAGATATTACCTAGGAGAACAGAATCACGAAACTACCAGGTGAACTACAAGCAATATCTTCAAATACTACATAAGAACAAAATTTATGCTGATATCGTTAAATTTTTCTACAGCTTAGTACAACATTCTGTTTATAACAGGTGCACGCCTTGTGAAGTCCAAAAGGGTTTGTCAAGAGCTCGCTCCGCAATCAGCATAGTTGGGCTAAATACAGTGTAACATGAACTTACTTAACGGAGTTAATAAAAACTGATTTGATCTGATTTGAATCGAAATGAATTGCGCCGAGGAGACAAACCAAAACAATACGAAGGCGACAAAGCGGTGTCAATAAACATTATCATACTTAAAGTGCATGACCAAGAAAGGAAAATAATTTTGTTAATCGAGCAAGCAGATTGAATGGGCAGAAATATACTGGGACATCTAAAACACTGAATAACGAAATAATAAAGATTTGCTGCTAAGAAAATAAGACGAAAATCGCAGTTGCATGGTTTTTCGCGCGAACTTTTCGTAAAGTTCCGTAAGATTTTGGCGGGTGATAGTGATAATGAATGCGACGTATAAACTTGTACTTCTGGAAGAAATATTATCTCACTCACACTTTCTACGCTGAAAAAAGTACTCACCAGTTCCCATCGTCGCTTCCACGGACATCTTCCATCAGTTGTTTTAATTGTTTCTCGTTGATCAAAGGGCCGATCGTGGGTTCCACTTGATCCGCCATTTTGTTTAAATCCGGGTTCGTCAAGATCTTCCGGAAAGCTTCTCCGGTAAATGTATACCCAGGTCTAAGTAGAAACGACGATGAAGCAAATAAATCTACCAAGAGACGATTTTTGTTTAACTGCAAGTTTTGTTAAGTTCTCGCGATATGAGGCATAATATGAAAATCGAATTCCTGTGGAGTTCGATCGACTTTGACATGTAAACTTAGTCACATGTAAACACGCGAACTATACAAAGTGAAAACCGAAAGGTCGATGTACGTACATTCCAAAAACGGCAATCTTTAAAGCTGTACAAAACCTGGTAGACACCGGACGTGCCGTGGAGGAGCAAAGCAAAAGATTAGTTCACATAATCGCTTCGGATTTCCTGTTTGAGGTCGTTTGGCAAACACCCCTGAAGATAAGTCAACCGGTGCTAATATTGGCATGAATAGCAGCGCATCACAGATACTTCTTGAGAAAGCAAAACCAAATAGCGTTCAAAATCAACAAAACTGCAGCTTGGAAACTGATTACGACAGCATTGCAATTTAAGCAAAATATTACAAAGCAGCGACGCTCATTGTTAGTTATCTTTGTTTTATGACCCCTTGCAACTCGGTCGTGTGACACAGCCTCATTCAATATGCGATGAAAACAACAACCTTTCCCCGTCATTTTCAAGCGCATTAAATCGAATTCACACTGGCTTCCTAACTCATTCTAATTTCCCGCAAAGTTTAAAAGTATTCATAGATGTTTGACTCATATTCGAACGAAGAAACCTTGGAAAAATCTCAAATTTGACACCCTCTCAAAGATCGAACGCCAATGGCTCCGTCATGGCTTCAATGTTGACCTACGCTCAAGGCTCGACAACGCGACAAAACACTCCAAAATAACGGCAAAAAAAGATCTCGAACACAGCAAACAACTTAGTGGATAAAGATTCGATAGCATTCGCAGCTGTTACGCACAAAACATCACATATCATACCTTTAGAAGCTCCTCTGTCTACAAACACAAGCCACCATACACCATAAAACACGCGGTACTTGACGTTGATTTTGATGACATAGCAGGAAATGCGAGCGAGTAATTCTGACCAATCAGATAGCACGAATTAAATAGTCATCGTTAGTGTAACCAATCAGCGTTTCAGATTTTTCATTCACGGAGTAACTGAATATCAACCAATCAAAACAGGAAAGAGATTCGGGGATTCCCCGTTTTATTTAAAATTTCCCTCCCTAGTAAAAGCCGAAAAGCCCTTAAACTTTACGAGACCTAAGCTTGGAATCACATAAATAAGATGTACAAACAAAACAGTCCACCTGTCCTTGGGTCCGCATGTAACCATCACATTACTGTCACGCGAGACAGCCGTGGAAGGAGGGTCGGCTGGCGGGGAGGTGGAGGGATTCTGGGGCAAAAACATTACGTCAATTATTTTTGGAACCAGTGTTAGGAAAATATTATTTCTATTCAAATTTGTGTTAATGCCAGGAGCTGGAGACCAACTTCTTTCCCTTTCAAAAAAAATATATGTATGTATAAAATGTTTGGTCTTTTAAAAAAGTAATTGTGGCATGGCTGGTAATTATTATTCGTGTCACGCCCGCGACACGCGAATTTTGACCCCGGTCAGGAAAAAAATGCGTACGTGCTTTTGTACTTGTCACGAGATTGTAAATTAAACTATGGGAGGTTTCTATATCGTTTTTAGCCCTTTGCCGGAAGACCTACTAAAAAAGCTGATGCAATATACTAAAGCTGTTGAGTTTTTGACTTGTCTTCTATTGTTTTTGATTCCAATGTAATTGGAACGCTTGATCATTGATCATGCATGTGAGGGATTGGCTTTTCAATACAAATGAACTTTTGTAAACAATAACGACTGAAGAGGAAATATCTAAACGCTTGATTAGAACAATGGCACGCGACACTCTAATTTTAGAAAATTGTACGCCTTTGTCAAAGGGAACACGACGTAAACAGCGACCGAGATTAAATTTTTCGCAAACAAGTAAACTGTTCTTCTCTTAGCAAAATAAACAGTCGTTTTCAGAGGCCAAATCTTCTAAAAAAAGATAGAAAAATCACAGATTGTTATTACTCAACCAGATCTGTACATCCTTTAGTTTAGAATGTTTGTTTATGCGTCTACCATTCTAAATTAGAATTCCAAATGGCCTATAGAGTTTTGAAACGCCAATACAACTTTGATGGCCTCAATCTCATATCACCATAGTGTCAATTTTAGACAGGAGAGATATATTTAGAAAAAAAAAATGCATTTTATGATATTAGTAAGTTTGAGCAATTTAGTTACGAAACTAATTGTGATCACAACCTTTTTAAATAATAAATCGAAAGTAGCATTTTGCTTCTATATCAAGTTTCACCCGATTTTCTCGATCATTGCACTATCTCAAATCTGCATATAGTTTAAAGGTATTTTTTGTGATTGTTTGATGTCAATATTACTTTATCATTAACTGCTCCGGTTGAAATGACTTATTTTTGTCACTTCTGCATTCTTGTTCAATATTGAAGTATTTAAACAATCGATTATGAAAGCAAGCAATCAGATATATTGCACATGAATGCTGAGGCTTTGTTTTTCCAATATCTACTCGCCGCTCGAGAAAAGGCATGCAGACTTTAAAAAGAAAGACACGCCTTTTTCACGTGAATTTTTGCTGAACAAAGAAACTCATTAATTTGGGTGTGAGTACAAGACCTTTTCAAAATAGATCTTACTTTCGGCATGGCAAATTGTGCAAAGAATTCCATGGGAATTAGACCTGTTATGTACTTCGAACTTTTAACATAATAACATGACTGCGGTATGATAATTTTTACAGATTACATTGATGTTTTTACTTCTTTATTTAACAAACAAAGGATTGCACCGAGAAGTTTTTCTTCGTGTTTGAGATGTTTTAGTATAAAACTTACGACTTGAAAGTTAACGATTGACCGCAAATCCGGTTTTATTCTAAACAAATTAGTTCCATTGTGAAAGAAAAAGACTTTGGTAGGGCGCAGAATATTTGACACATGTGAGGAAAATATTTGTGGTTAGAAACAAAAGAAGTCTGTGAATGTCCAGGTTTCTATATGTGGATAAATGATTCAGAAGACCACGAAAAAGAAAAAGCCGAGAAATTTTACCGAAACATTGAAAAAAAATAAAGATTATGTAATAATTGTTCGTCCTCACAATGTTGTCATTTGAGGTGCAGATTGCGACATTTCGACTCTCTGTTTTTAACAGGAGACGGGCTCAACTGATTGTCATATTTGTACCACGACTGTCTGCTGTGATTGGTAGATTTCAATTCAATCCTCACAATTTTCTCAGGCGCGCTTCAGTTGTCACCGTCTTTCTCCAGTTGTTCAATGTAATTTTTGACTGTGAGCTTTATACTTTAGGAGATGCAATTTCATTATCCCGGTGGATGTGTTTCCAGAACGAATCTCAAACAAGAAATTTTACTTCGTGCCAAAGTATATAGGAGGTCGATCTCGTGGGCGTGCTGTGAAACGCTGGAGGTCAGAGGGTCCCCGATCGAATTAAGGGAACCACCCCAAACTTGGGTTATGAGCGAATTAGGGAAAGTTCTCAAACCGTAACTAATCGATTTTGACTGCGATGTGCGGCAGTATCTTTCTCGAATATCGAAGCAGTTAGGTCGAAAATAAACTCTTTGGTGGAACAAGGTAGCGCTAAAAATTTCTTTAATTTCGAGTTCACTATTTTGAGACTGGAAAATATTCTTCGCCAGATTCCTAGCATACTGGTGGAATATATCGAACAAGCGTCCGCAATACTTCAAATTAAGATCCGTTACCAAAAATAAATAACATCATGCGGGCTAAATAAACAACGGGTTATTGAAATGCCAGGCATGACGTTTTGAGTTTTCACCCCTTGTTTGCAATTTGCATGTTTGTTTGTCCGTTGAACTTAAAGGGCAAAAAGTGGACCGACTTCTCTCTAACTTACCTGCTGATTTCTCTCAATAAACTTTTATCCGTATTCGTTTGCAGTTTAGTTAGTACAGAAATGCAATCAACTGTCTCTCTCTTGCAGTAAGCGTTATAAAAGTGTTACAGTGTGTAAAGATCGAGCGATCTTAATCTCTGCTATTTTTAATAACCCTGAAAGTTAATATAAGGCTGAATATTTCACGTGACACATATAGCGTTAAATTTGCGAACTACACGTGCAGAAAACATTTTTTAACAAACAACGTGCCCTCATTGCCACGCGTTCATTCTAAATCTTGTGATATTTCGTGACATTTGTGGTGTTAAATTTGCCGAACTACACGTGGAGCGATATTTTTTTAAAAAACAAGGTGCCCGCTTTGCCACGCGTTCGCTCTGAATCTTGTGATATTCACAAGTTTTAGGTCTCCTGTTATTTGTTTTTAAGAGCAAAAGCTAAAAAGAAACTCGGAAAAGCAAATTCTCTCGACAGAAAACTGAATTTGCTTGCAATGTATTTTTAGTGACCAGAAGTGAAGTAATTTCCCAAAATTGACGCAAAATTGAGTCCGGCTTACATTTTAAGCGTCGAGGTTCGAGTTCCCGAGACAACAATATAAGTTTGTCTCCGGTAAAAAGGTAGACACACGAGGTTAAAGACATTGTTTAAAGGGATATCACTTTAAAACATACTGGCTGACCAACTATGAAGTCAATAAAGGGCCCCTCTACGTCGCGTTTTTACTTTTTACTATTCAAGCCCAATTCATATCACATACCATTACTTAGTCTCGCTTAGCGGAGATGTTTAGCAATTCTGGTATGGTTTTGACTTTCTCCGAGTAAACTTACACAAATTAAAGTCATGATTTACCACAAGAAAAAATCAGAGATTTCTTCAAGCACATGCAGCAGGCTTCAAAGCCATGGAAAAAAAATCAAAAAGTTCCATTCTCGACGCAGAAACACGCAAATATTGGCCTAAAAGAGTTCCAAAGCAAGGCTAAAACAACGCTAATTTACGCATTAACGAATTGAGGACATAGTTATTGAACGTACTAAGAAATAAACGACATACTTACATTTCAAGGATCCAGTAAAAGATTTAGAACGCTGCGGAAACTTCACAGTTGCTCGAGAAATTAAAACATTGAAGAATGCACGGCTTTATTAATGAGAACTCAGTCGATCACGTGTGATTTAATTTTCCGATTCACTGATCATAACCTTCATTGTAAACATTTTCCGTTTTAATCACAAATCGATTCGCAAGGTCCTTTTAGTTCGATTAGACGGATTGGGTCGCTTTAGTTAATCAGTCTTGATGGTTGAATCGAATGGAACAGCAGAGACTTTCATTCACCGCTGTAAAATTATCCTCTTTACTTCTGCCCTTTTTCCACGACTTAGAAGCAAAATTTACCACGCAAATATGCAAGCATTCCGACGAAAAACGCTTCTTTTTTCGACCGTTACATCATCATACTCACTTCGATGCGTTGATATGCAAAGTCTATTTAAAGAGCAATAAACCCTTTCACTTTCCAATCTTTTGTTCAGGAAATACAAACAAGGTGCTTGGAGATCAAAAGGAAAATCTGGAGGCATTCCAACAGTCAATAATTGTTGTCAGACGTCAGATTCTATTGTCGTGTATAAAACCAGGGTCTTAAATTTTTGCTGATTTTTTCAAAACATATGTGTTGTTTCGGATGAGGCATTTTGTTTGCCAATATTGTGTTTTGATATGACAAGCGCGTGGTAGATGGCACGGCTCTAACTGAAATCTCGTTTCTTTGCCAGTAAACGTTATATTTCTGTTGGCTTTTTCGTGATCTACTGTTTTTCACTTTGGCTCTTAGTCAATCGGAAAAAAAATTCGGTAATTAACCAGAGACTAGAGGATGGAAATATTGTCAAGATCCACTGCCAAAAATACTCATAACCAACATTAGAGAAATGTGTAATTAGAAGAATTCTCAAATTATAAGACAATCGTATTCGAACGAATAGTTAGAACCATTCGCGCCAAATCTCGCTTCGAATACCATTGAGGTTAGTTCGTGTTGATTGCCATTCTTGAACACATAGGCAAATTTCGATTTTATTTTAACTGAAACTCAGAGGATTAGAAAAATAAAACAAACAAACGGCCAGCTTATTAAAGTTGTTTTGTTGTAGCGTTAAGTCTCACAACTGGAAAATTTCTTTTCTATTTGATTGAAAGTCCTAGTGTCAGATAACGTGTGGACAGTTCATTGTCAAGTATATTCTATAAAAACGTCTTGCTGCGAAATCACACAGTGTTAATCCAGAGATCCGAAATGTTCTCGCTTCAAGGATTAACGAGACTAATGGACTAAAAGATAAGCTGTTGATTTTTGGAGTGCCGACTTTTCCGAAAACAGCGCATAACTAAATATGACAACAGCGAGAAGTACCGTACCATATCTAAACTGCTGAAATAATTGCTCCCATTTTGTCTCTCACAAAGCGTATAGGCAGAAACATTACTCTAGCCCTGAAATTGCCAGTTTAGTTTATCAGAGATAAATGATCTGTTCTCAAGATTATATCCTAATGAAAATGCTGTTAAGAGGGTGGTAAAAGAAAATATTCTTATGTTGTTGGCGCGTGCCACGGGGCGTACCTGCCGTTATATTGCGCGCGACAGAAACAAAGGCCCCGCGATGTGACAAATGGAGTCTTGAAAGGATTAAAACACCTCTGGGATTTTGGAATAATATCAATGCACTGGCAAAGAACAAATTAAGGAGCAAGTATCATCAAAAAGCAAGATGACATCAAAGATTTTGTTATTTATTTTGGCACTTAGTAGAACATTGTCAGATAATGGTTTAGTAAGATTGGGGAAAAACAGCTGGTAAGTTAGCACCAAATAGATTATTGTAGAATGGAAAACGCAAAAGATTTTTGATGAAATTTCGGGAAATACATCAAGGACTAGTATATGTACTTTTGTGTACATTAAAATGTGTTTTACAAAGTTTCCTTCTACACCCGATGCAATACAAGTGTTGCAATAAATGTACCTTGGGCCCCCTAAAGGACCTGAAGAACGCGATATTGCGTGTCTTTTATGCATTACGCAAGAACAAAATACGGCACTTGAGAGCTGTTCGCTAAAAACTGATAAGAATTTGGTCTCCATCACTTAAGTTATTTTTGGAAGGACTTTAAAAAGTTAGCCAATTAAAGTTTTAAGCATAAGTTACTCTACTACAAGTCCCTGCTGCTAGCCACAACATGGAACGTTTCCAAAACCTAATTTAACCTCTCTTCTAAGATTATAAACACATTTATCAAAGAGCTTTGTAGAAATGGATTCGATTCAGTATCTTTTTAATGCTAAGCGGCCGGCTTTAATCCGGTATATTGTAAAAGCTTTTTGAGTTTACATGGAAAGATTCCCAGACCGAGGTTTTGTCCAAACTCTGAGAGAATCTCTAGTATAGCGGCAATCTTTGAGAAAACGACATCAGTCATTTTTAGATCCATTCACTGGAACGAGCTGATATTGTGAAGTCTGCTACTGTTAATGAAAGTCGAATTATAGTTAGCATTCTATTTTTTTCGACAACAACAATAGTTGTTTTCGTTTTAAGTGAGTTTGACCTCATCCGAAATCTGCTCAGTACAGAGGAGTGACAGATTACCAAATGACCTCGTGATAAATGGTCCAATTCTCCACTCTCGATCATAAAGCAACGCATTACGTTGCGTGCCTTCTAAAATGCTACAAAGTATACAGGTCCATTTCCAAGCTACTTACAATTTCAACGTCCAATCTCGTGGTATCCGCTTTATTTTTGTGTCGTCTTACTACACTCAGTTGTTTTTTTATGGCTTTCGTCAAGTTGCTGCCATCTTTGTTGTTGCTACACTGCGGTTGTTGTAGTTGTAGCTGTTGTTTCATATCAATAGTTGTCAACCCGATGAAAACCTTCGCGTGTCAAGGTAAGCTGAACCGGATCCGAATTCCTGAATCGGCGCTTATAGCTTAAACTTCCTGTCAACTCCGTTGCCTTCCCCTCAAAAATGTTTTGCGCAGTCAGCATAAAAACAACTTAAAAGGGAAACTGAAAACTTTAGTTGTGATTTGTAACAGGAATCATTTCTGGTATTTATTCTCTTTAGTTAAAGGGGGCCCCCTTTCACTGTAACTGTGACTGGTGCAGACCCTAACGTTTTGCAGAAGCATTAGACAATAAAAACGTATTGATTCAAAATTATCATTTTCAACTTTTCAAATGGTTGTTGTACCAAATATTCCATCCCTGTATTTGGAGTGACGTGCCATCTGCTGTTTTGTTATTGACTTCGTGTTTTCTGGCATGATGTTTTGATCACAAAACCAATAATTGGTAATAGGAGTATATATACTTTTAGACATTCTGTTAACATTTTTCGGTATAAAGTAACTAGAAGTAGTATTTACCCAAACCGCAAGCAAACACGGCTTCGGGTTTCTATCGATAATAATCGTGAGGATTTTGGCCATGCTGGGATAAGCTTCTGATCAGCTAGGTGTTGAAAGGTTTTCCTGATAACGACACGCGCACAAGCGACCCCCACCGGGAGAGGATATTATCTCCGGCACACGCGCCTGTTTGCTAGCCGGAAATTGCCAAAGCTACAGGGATCCTTCAACACACTTCGAAAACAGCAACGAAATACATCCAGATATCCTTAACACAACGCAGGGAGCCTATAAGTTATGAACACCAGCGAGCTACAGGAGTGAAAAGGGGCGTGTTCGTGGGTATAGCCTTTCGCGTCTCATTCGTGACTTCAGCTGATGATCGTGCTAGAATAATCTCTGGCCTGAGTATAAAATGTTTTAACATCGGGGAAAAACGGAAAATAACACCAGTAAAATCACGGATAATTTGGGAACACGTTGGCTTACTGCCATGATTATGCTATTTTGACGGGATCCGGCGATTCGCGGTTCGTCTGATCCGAGACGTTGTGGAGTCAAATGAAGACGCATTATATCAAAGAATGGGTGTAAATCGGCTTTTTACCGGATCAAATCATATAGATACACTTCTTATTACAATGCCCCTTGTTGTTGTTGTTATGATTGGGTATGACCTTGAGCAAATTGACCAAATCCGTCATGGGTTTTGATTTCTTAAAGCAACAAAAGCGAAGAAAAGATTAACAGCTTCTGAAAGAGGAAGTTCGCAGCTGTTTTGTATATGTTATGTTCCTGTTGCATTTTCAACATCCTGCTTTCATCGACCGGAACACTTTGAAATTGTACTAATCACGCTACTTGAAATTCTGCTTAAACAGCACTCCTTGTCAAGTAAGCGAATTAAAAAATGCACCACAACTGCAAAATTAATTTTGAAGAAACTACCACTTCATCTATTTTGAATATTTCCTTTCAGAACTAAACTTAAAGCATCAATTCTCTCTACTGATTGCCAGCAGATTTTACCAGCGAGTTTTTGCTCGTACATCAAGACAATATCCCACAGTTTACGATCGCCTGTTCGCTTGGCAATGTATGGACATAATGCGAGCAGAAGCTT
>Ga0126338_10002990_pt1 | contig 11769 bp, 7 predicted proteins | sample OrbCmetagenome_2_FD_92529 | JGI IMG/M metagenome (GOLD analysis project Ga0126338, IMG submission 92529) | Coral microbial communities from Petempiche,Puerto Morelos, Mexico - Orbicella C C metagenome | ecosystem: Host-associated > Invertebrates > Cnidaria > Coral | place: Petempiche,Puerto... | reverse complement strand
GGTATAATTTTCACTTTGGCTTGGCACTGGGTATTGTGTTTACAAGGAACTATTTTTTCCGCGTCAACATTGATAAATTTGTAGCCCTTTACAAATGTTTACGCAAATGAAAGCCATTTCTGGTTAGCTGCGGTTATATATTAGAGCGGTTTCTAATTTTAGAGGTCTGAAATGCGGCATCAGTTTTTCGGTATGGAAAACCACAGATTTAGGTCTAAAATAGGGTACAGATTTGAAGGTTCGGGCCGTACACCCCCACCAAAAACTTTGGGGAGTATTCTCCCCCCGGACCTGGGTCGTTTGAAAATTCTTCACCAGAAGCTTTGTCACTTTGTCTTACTGTCATCAGTAACGGAGTACTGACATCTGGCCATTTGTCACTTGATTTATGTATTCAAAGAATCTGCAGTTTGTCAGGTGACACAGTCGGCTTGTTAAAGGAAAACCACAATTTAAATCGTTTTAAACATTTCACGCCATTCATTTTTTGGGGATTAAAATATGGAATTTGTCTGTTTGGCTGACAAAGTTAGCAAAATGTTTCTTGACGTACAATTTGCGCAATTTGTCAGTTGGAAGTTGAAACTGCAAGTATTTTTGCAATTTGGATGGTGAGATTGACGCATCTTTTGTGAGTTAGCATCATCGGCTCGGGCTATTTGTCTGTTGGAGTTAACATTTCTAGCCATTTGTCAGTCATCATTTAGCCGCATATAGACTCTCTTACTGAGAACAATGCGTTGATTGTAAGTACGGCACTCGTTCATCTAATTACGTTCTTCTATTTTAAGATCTAAGACAAGGCTAAGGACATGCAACGTTCCATGAGGGAATACTAAATTTTCAACACCGATCGTATTATTTGAGCTATTTATGGCTTTTAACCAACGCTGAATAAACTTTTACCTAAATAAGATAGGAATTGCATTTCAGGAGCAAAGAAAACACTTTGATTTGGCTGTAATGAATGGCTACTCACATTTTCACTCTCAGAGTCAAACCTCGCGGAAATCAAATGAAGGTTCTTAATTCTAAGACGATAGATGAAACCTCTAGTGTGGGAACAGTAAAATCAAAGCTAATGAGCATTACTTTCATGTGGTACTGTTTATTATGCTGTACAAGGTGGGGCAATTTTTTACGTTTTGTGGATGAAACCCTAATGTGTGACCATTCAAATGAAAGATATTGAGCAGTTCTTTCATGCGGTACTGGTGAACACTGTACAAGGTGGTGTAACTTTTGGTGCAACTTTAGAACTTCAATATTGAACGTTTTCAATCTAAAGTCCAACGGTAAAGGTAGAATTGTTGGAATTTTATACATTTTTATCAATTAAACTGAGCTGGATCGTTAATATAGTACAATATGATACAATATCATAATGGAAGAACTGAAGCGTTTTCTATTTCACTTGAGTAACTGGTGCGATATTGATTCTGTACGCATTGCGATCCTATATTTTTTTGTATTACGTCCAAAGGACATGGATTGATGCTGGAAGACTCTCAATAAGAATCTCAATTGACCAACTTCACGTGAAAAAATAAATTTAGCAATACGTTTTATATCGTTGTCACAATGTTCTTTCCTTATTCCTGGTTGGTACAAAAGAAGAATTTCAGCTCAAGCCATGCAAGTGGGCTGCAAATGTAATATAGCTCAGGGTGTCTTTGTTTTCGCTCAGCAACAAATATTTATAAAGAAATTATTGGTCAAACTGAAACATTGAGCATTAATTCTACATTCTAAACTTTCTAAAGGCCTTATTACTTCGGATTTTAAACAAAATGTCATCTTACTTATCTAACCGCAAAGTTCCGCAAATTAATAAAGGCTGGGTTGTTCATCAGAAGATACATCTCCTTATAGTGGCTTATACCCCTCATTCCTGCATAACTGTTTACTTTTGAGTTATTCCCTATTGTCGTTAATGAATCTATGTTTGCTTCAGCAATGATTTTAAACTGCTGTTAGCTACCTAAAGCAATCGCTGGCGTGCATTACGTTGTAAGACTGTTAATTACTCGAAAGAAGCCACTTAGACCACTTGTTTGGTATAGATAATTTGTCAAAACTCAAGGCAATATTTATTTACTTACGCAAGTCACTTTTGAACATGAAAGCACCTCGAAAAAGCTAATTTCACTTCAAAAAAACACCGCAAGAGCGTTTTTTAATTAACGGAAGTTTTTGAGGCGTTTGTTTCGACGTAAATATAGAATGGTGGAATTATGACCTTTTACCGGCAATCCTGTGATGTTCTGGAGAGGCTTATCACTCTCAAGATGAAAATATCAATTCTCTTAACTGAGTACCATATATTTCTTTTAATGTTAGTTCTTAGAATTGAGAGAAACCTCGAAACAACCTCTAGTTTTCGAGTTTCTTATTTCCATTACATATTTGCTTTCCACTGTGTTGTCCAGTCGACTGTAGAAAACATTATGAGCTATAATACCTGATTTATTAGCCCGGCGTAATGACAGATGAACCTCTTGTGAGCTGTCGTGCCTTTTTTTAGCTCTAAAGTGGATCTTGATGGTGTTGATGGCCTCACAATGAATCTTGCACAATAGGCCTGCCTCACACGAAAGCTAGGTGAGCTAAAGTTTTGATCTTTTTTATAAACCGTTTAAGAAATAGACAACATTTTCCCGTTTTTCTATCAAGTTTGAGTAGAATTCTACTAGTATACTATAATGCAAATGCTGTAATCTGATTGGCTGAGCCATTGCATACTATCGGCCATTGGTGTGCAGTTACTTGGTGTGGTCGACAAAATTGCAACGTTTCCTCGTTTCTCCGAAATTTTGAAAGAACATTTAGAAAGAAATGGATAATACTGAGAAGACTAAAAGGAGGACATTTACGGTTTCTTGAATTAAAAAAAGCTCGAAATTTTTAAATGAAACTGATTAGCGCGAGTACACAACTGCAAATGTCAAATTGGCAATTCAGTCCGCACGAATTCTCTAAAACGTAAAATTTAGTACTGATAGAAGACCAGAAATAACTGGAATCGTTAGTTGAAGGAAATTTCAGTTAGAAGTATACAAAAACAATTAGGTTATTCACCCTCGATTTCTACGAGGCGATAGCTGATTCGGCCTTCAGCCGAACTATCACCCCAAAGCAATCTCGAGCTCATAATCTAATTGTTAAATAGAAACACGACTGGAAGATTGGGAGAACGACAAATGCTGTGGGAACACGAGCCGATAAGCGAGTGTTTCCACAGTTTTTTCGAGTTCTCCCAAACTTCCACGAGTGTTTATATTTTAAATCGATAGAAACACGAAAAAAATGTTTTCTATCTTTTTTGGAAAACATCCCAAAGAAGGAAGTTTTTACGAGTTCTCCCAAACTTCCACGGGTGTTTCTAAAACTCTATAGAAACAAAGAGAACATGTTTTCTACTTCTTTTAGAAAATTCCGCGACGAAAGAAAGAAAAACAACTTGATTACTTTGATCATCAAAATGTAAATTCTCTTTGCTCGCGCCATCATTACGTCAACAGCTCATGTTACTTCTGCGTTTTCTGTCGAGTTATCATGGTTGTAAAAAAAGCGTTTTTAACCAATGATCATGCAGTGCGTGTATCTTCTTTGGACTATTTTCTAATACATTTTATACATTACGGTGATTGTATAACGCTCCTTCTGATTGGACGCCTGAAATTTAATATCACAATTATAACGTCATGACGGACCAGGTATTTTTATTCTTCAAACGAAATCACATGCAGCCATTATGTTGTCAAGTTTTACACTTTCTCAAGCCTCGCGATCGCTACACAAGAGGTTCTTAATTTGAGAGAACAGAAAAGAAATAATAAGTTGACTGATAAACCGTTACCTGGCTGAACAAAAACAACACTTGTGTTTCCACGTGATCGTGTTTTTCTTAATTGGCTTATGTTGACCGAGTAAGAAAAAGAACAAAAAAATATGTGTGATTTATAGCTCTATAGGTCTCTTCCAGTAATCACTTTGATTTTGATAGCAAACGTTCCCGGATTAAAAATAAACCGAACTATGAAGTGTTTATGAGTGCCAAATGCACTTAAGAGAAAATTTGTCAATAATAAACACTCAAGTTAAATAATTTGATGGCCGGCATAGTAAGAAACAAAAAAAAATATTCTGGATGATTTATAGCTCTACAGGTCTCTTCGAGTAATTACTTTGATTTTGAAAGGAAATGATCCCAGATTAAAAATAAACCGAGCTATGACAAGTGTTTATGAGTGCCAAATGCTCTTAGGATAACATTTGTCAATAATAAACAGTCAAGAAAAATAATTTGTTATGTAAAGTTTATATAAAAATAGTTTAGGACAAAAGAAAGTCCTTGCTGTAGGCTTTTTCAATCAAGCCTGTAAAACGACTGACTAGACCTCTTTAAGCTTCAAAACAAACGAATAAGACTTGAGCAGAAAATTCTTTCCAATTTGACGACGAAGAACCAGAGACATCCGTATAGTGTCACATTGGTTTTTAAGAGCGCACAGGAAGCCATCATCGGATGGAAATGAGTGAGCAGTGGGAGGTATGTTCCTTTAGCATAATCCGAGAAATAAAAACATACTTTTTGCACTTTCTATTAAACAGTTACATTGTGAGCTCGAGATTTCTATCACGCATAGAAATCGTAGGTGAATAATCTGATTGTTTTAGTTCAAATGTCACTAGTCTCCAAATCCTCTTCAAAGACACTTCGAAAACGCAAAGAAGCGGCCACCATTTTGTTAACCGCAAACTGCTAAGCTACCTACTAGATACAGCAGAATAGATCGTGAGTTGCGTAGCCAATCAGAGAAGAGCATACGTGATAGAATAGTAGATATCTACCAATAAAAAAACAGAAAGCACATTCAGAGTTTTACATTGTCATGGTTGTAACACGAGTTACTCAGTGGAGTAATGACGAGCCAGAGGCGGGTATTTTCACAGCTCTTTCGAGTTCTCCTAAGCCTCCACCAGAGCTTCTACAACTTAGAAGAAACAAGGAAAAAATTTAATATCTATTTCTATTGTGAAATAACAACACTTCATATAGTTTCCTGTTATCATAAAGTTTTAGTTATGTAAATGGCTTTCAGCCAATTACTGAGAGCATACTGTTTTGTTTATTTTATAAAATAGTATTATAGGTAAGAGGAAAGAAAATTTAGTCAAATGGTAAAAAAGGAAAACTTGGTCAATCTATGTCCAAGAAAAATCAATCATGTTACGAGTAACCCTTGATTCATAACTCAAGCCGCTAATTTTGATAGAAACGGGTCGAAAGGAAAAGGATGCCCCAAGAAGAACAAGAGCTTGTTATTTATTAGTTGTCATATATCTCAGCTTTCCCTTTTTATAACCTAGTTGACTGTATATATTTGTTTTATTAGTCTAAGAAATACATTGTTGTAATTATTACTATGTTTTATTTAAGGTCAAACTGCAGGCTTAACTCACTCTCTTCTCTGTCTCACCACGGTACCTCAATTAGCGCTTGCTATGTACAGAGTCTGTACAGTAAAAGCTGCCTTATGATAAATATTCACTACACCACGAAAAAAAACAACAAAAAAAACACTGTTTTGTGCGCCGAAAAGGGCTTTAAGGGGGCCAGCCATTAAAATCCGAGTCCGTTTGAAGTACTCTGACACCTGACCTATAATGATGTTTACAAATTTCCAAAGTTATTTGCGGTTGCTTAAAAAAGTAACCAAAAAAAAAAAAAAACCACTAACTAATGACATTAATGATTCATTATGCCAAGTTGTGGTGAAGTGAAATCGTGATAGTAATCATGTTTATCAGTACAATGTCACAAAATTAACAGTAAAATTTTATGGCAGTAATTTCAAAGGAGATATGTCACAGATGGTGTATCTTGAAAACTTTAACCGAGAATATTCAAAAGATCGTCGTTAATTTTGAAAGGAGCGTCAGTCACGATATTTTGAGTTATTTTGGCCACTTAGAAAATTACCTTTAAATTGAAGGAAACGTGAGAATAGAAGTTTAATAAGATAGGAAAACACCAAAGAGATAATAAACAATAAATGAACAAGAATGGTTAAGGATGGAGAAGATTAACGCGGATTTCAAACGACGAATTTGACACATTTAGGTTAAGCTTTTCAAGATGTACAAAGCGTGATGTAGGCTCAATCTTGCCCAGTCTTAACCATCTTGTTTCTTTTTGCTTTTAATCAGTTTGTGGTACTATCTCTGCCATAGTAATGTTTTACTTTGCAGTCTTCCTCGTTTTTATGGTAAATTTGTGTATCGTCCTTTAAAAGTCAGAAACAAATCTGAAAAATCAATTAAAAAGTAAAAACGTGTATGAGAAGGCGATTTTTTTTTTCTACCAGTGACACAGGCATGCTCGGAAAAGGAGTTCCGAGTTCTCCAGCTAGGATTCAAACCTAAGTCCTCCTGATGTATAGTGTGGATGCACTAAGGTCATGTGATACTCATCCGACATACTGCTAGGAATGGAATATCGATCCATAACTGGCATTTTTCCAGTCATATAGTAATAAAAGAGATGGTGGGCTTTTAGTGCGGTAATTAGTATATCAAACAGGAAAGACCGTGTTTGACCACATTTCCAAACACCGAGAAGAGAATTGAAAATGCGACGCGCTGCGGAGTATTTTTGACGAACGTCGAGGTGTTTGGATACGTGGTCAAACACCGTCTTGAGTGTTTGATATATCTCGAAACTAAAACTGAGGAGAAAACGGAGAAATAAAGTCGTAAAAATCTATGCTTATTAAGATCAGATATCCAAACACCGTCACGGTTATGGTTTCCTTTGTTTGAACTTGATGAATTATTAATGAGTTTGAAAAAATTTATAAGATGGTTCTTTTTCCGTCAGTGACATAGAAAACGTGCATGATGGCCTGCACGCTTTCGGCGGCAGAGTTACATAAGCAAAAGAGTTAATTACAAAATTAATTGCGTGGAATTAATATACGGAAATGCGAAAGCATTATAGCAAACACAAAGGACAACTTCACTACTCTAAATAGTCTAAATTGATCGTTAATATTCTTTGTCAGCTTTCTTAAGTTTAAATAAGTTTAAAGAATACTTACGACTTCGAAATAAGAAATCAAATATGGCAGCAGTTATTAGAAATCGAATTTTCCCAAACTGGCTTAATTTCATTCTACGGTTGCGGTATTTTCAAGAGGGTGGAATTTTCTACAAAGGGCTAATTGCCGTTTTGGTTTAGTCAAAACTGCGCAACACCGGTTTTAATAACCTGTTCACACACCCAAAAATCAGCATTGATCATTTTCCGTGCTTTAAAAAGAGTAATCGAGGATAGCTAACCGTTGGTGTACAAAGATCCAAAGCTTTTTTATCTTTAACACAGTTTCAGTAAAGAACCGAGCGAAAAACCACGTAGATCATAGAAAAATCAACAATCATGGTTTCGTTTTGTAAAACTCTTTAGCGAGAGAGAATGGCTGACAACAGCGAGGATGGAAATAGATTTCAATATGGACTAACTTGAAAACAAGGCTCAAGTTTTGCAAAAAAAAAAAAATATACGTTATTGCGAAATAGTGCCTTGCTATTTTTACTGATGCTTTTATGCGGGTTTAGGAACAGTTCTTGCATTTAAGGTTTGGTTTAGACATATCATCCTTCTTCCTGTAAGCCAAACCGACAAACTTGAAAAATAATTAAAGTAAAGAGGTCACAATCTTACTGATAACTGTTGAAAACTACTTTATCAGTAAAGTTTCACAGTGGCAATATGCAAAACTACACACGGTCAGATTGAGCAGAAAGTAAGTCCAATATCTGCATAATTAAGTTGCAGTATTTATCTTTCACGGTTTCCGATACTTTAGAAGACCCGGGGGGAGGTACTCCCAGAAAAATTGGGTGGGGTGTGCGGCCCGCTTCCCAAAACCCTTACCCTATTTATGACCAAAATCTGCGATTTTTCCTACCCTATTTATGACCTGACCAAATAATCGATACCCCATTTATGACCTAACCCTTAATGAATCAGTAGCTTGTTTCAGACCTGCCATATAATTAGTTCCCTAGTTCAGACCAATTTTAAATTGCTGTAAACATAATTTGTAAAGGGTTTTTGCTGATGGTCTTATTGATAATGATGAAAAAGTAGCTTCTTAAAAACATACCTTATTCAAGACTAGAGTGCAAAAACCATACCCTATTTATGACCAAAATGGCCAAAATCGATACTCTATTTATGACCAAAAAGGCTGCAAAACCCTACCCTTTTGGACCGCACATACCTATATAGCCAATTTAAGGGAGTACCCCCCTCCTCGGTAGAGGACCCAGCTTCAAAGTTCAAAGTGTTTCTTTCACGTGACGATATTGGAGTTAAAGGCAACACGAGTAACGTTTTTGGCCAACGTCTCTTGAGCATTTCTATCTGCTCCATTACACTGCAAAGCATTTAACAGCCTGCACGAGAAAGTTGAGCACACTCTTAGAATTAAGGGTTTCTCTTAGAAGGCCTTATTTAAAACTATTTGGAATCTTCCAGACTGCAATTACGACTTGACCTTGCAGATAACATCTGCAGGACACATTTCGTGTGAATTTGACTCCTGCGTTTCCAACATTATAATAAAAGATGCAATATCACGTGAAAAGAAACCCTAAAACGGTGAAAATAATGAGACACATTAACTGTCAATCATTGGTTTCTATGACAACTGACGTAATACTGAGTCACTTGCAGAACACTTGGCTTTTGATACCCGGAGGTAATTTTAGAACCAGGGTTGAAACTTTCACCGTTGGTGATCAATATAATTTGAAAGAAACTTTTGAGTTGAGATTAAAACTTCACTCATATTGACAGTGTTTTCTAGTCTTCAAGGGCCTCTTTAAAATCGTTAAGTGTAAAATTTTAATTACAACGAAAGCTATAGCTCATTAGGACACTAATTATGCTAATGTGTGATTCGTGTCCAACGAACTTTGACAGGGATGTGTTTGGGATGGAAATCTGTGGGTGTGTCGAAATCGGTGGCTCGCTCGTTAATTTTCACCACAAAAACGTTTGTTTTTAACCCACGCATTCGCCGCTTATCAAAGCGTGAATCGAACCTACTCTTCCCGTACACACACATATTAGCTCGCATGCCATAAAAGCTTTAAGCAGGCACGGTCAATCATTAGATAATGCTCCTGATTGGAACCGCAAGCACTTTATTAGCGATAACTTTGTAAAATCTACTGAAAACAATCTAGCAAGCAGTTCAATAAGGACCAAATAAGGTTATGGTTGTAGCTTTGCTTACTTACACGAACACTCACACGATATAGCTATTGTTTGGTGTAACTCTTGGGAAATTTCCGTTTTGCGCTGACCACCACAATGGACTTTAAATTTCACAAAGGAGTGAACGACAGCTCACGGCGTCTGTTTCAAATGTAGTGCTCTCAGCTTTATTTAAATAACAATAAAATAGTTCTAAAGATTTGAATGATCATCGCTGTTATGTAACAATAAACATTTCTAAAGAACCAGAGAAGCACAATCTTACCCTGAGGCAATCTATAGCAAACGGTTTGAACCCAGGAGTATCAGTAGTTCGTCAAGTTTTGTGATTGTCTGGGTGAGGGTAGTTCTGAAAAGAACTGTTGATGGTGACTGACGTTTCGACAACGTGAGCGGAAGTCACAACAACAGTTCTCTTCAGAACTACCCTCACCCGGACGATCACACAAGACGAACTAGAGACAATCTAACCGCTTAAACTACATAAAAGTACCTATTATTTGCGAACCCATACGAACACAGCTTCTGAGAGAATGCGTCTAGCATGCAGTTGTACATGTTTAGAAATCGCTGCCCACAAACTTGGTATTGAAACCATCCCTAGAATAAAATATAATTTCTCCTTAATGATTTTCATATGAATCTTTCAAAATCACCTTTGAGAATTTGCTAGTTCATCAATCTTCATTTTTTCTACCGGTCTGCTTGGCATATATAGTCGGCTATAGCTACTGCCTACTCCGCAACTGTGTTCTGTTTTAGCTAAGAAGGAGCTTTGATATTTCCAGGTCATCTCAGTTTGTTTAACATTCTGCGTAACTGAGCTCGTTGCAGAGAGTTATTATTAGGTCCGGTTTTAGAAACTGGACAAAGGTTAATTGGAAAAAAACAAGTAAAATCTCCAGTCTGATTTAAAAGGCAAGAACTTTTGACAATACTAGTTTAATATACAAGATCCTCTGGCACTTAATATGCAATAAAAAATAACAGCTACTGGAGTCCACTGTATTAGCATCCATGCAATAGCGGCCTTGTGGGCAAAAAGCCAGTTCTAACAGGGTTTTGAATTAGTATCAAGCTTGCTACAAACGTGTTCGGTATAGACTGCCTGTGTATCAGTTTACAAAGAGGTCTGACCCGCAAACACAGATGAATTGAGCACCCACGCAGGTAAAAAACGTTCCACATTTATAAAGCATAAGCCGTTGGCCAAAAGAAGAGGTACTATATAGACTACTTAGTGAGCTGTACTCCAGAACAAGAGGTCCATGCAGGTTTGAGCAGGCCCGGAATGGATCCTTGTTCTTGGGCAAGACACTTAACTCTCACAATGCCCCTCTCCATCCAATTGTATAAATGGTTGCTGGTAATCTGTTAGAAAACCTGATAGAATGCTTGACGGTAACCCTGCGATGGACTAGCATCCCATCCATGGAGTGTACCAATGCACCAAGTTGCTTCTTGCTACAGAAACTTTACAGTTGAACCACACTATCTCGTACTCAAACCACATGATTTTCCTTGCATGTAATTTTTCATCGAGGCACTTACTACGGGCTGTTACGAGCGCTAGTACTCTCGAACTATCTTTCTTGTTTGAGAAAGTGGCTTTTAGCTGTAAAGTCGAGGGCACTTCTGATGAGCAACCTTCAGTGCTTTTCAGACCACCAGGAGTTTAGTCACTAAACTAGGAGTGAATTTAGCAAAGCTCTTAGATGAGCTGTTTTTGTTTTGTAGATGAGGGTGGGTACCCCTCACCCCTCATTGATCAATAGCGTGAAACTGTCCAAGAATTAAAAACGCACTAGCCATAATTTGACTTTTACTACGAATAGAACTGATCCAGGCTAATACAAGGTCATTTTGGCGGATCTTTCTAGAAACATACACAAACTAACCTCACACCACAAGGGCCACTACAGAGAAAAGGCATTTTTCATAAGGAAGTCGCGTTAATACTTAAGGAGTTCTTAACTAAACGGAACTTGACCTTAACCAAGCAGCTTACGAGCTTTCTAGAAACACTGACAAGACCCATATAAACGTTGATATCAAGTCTTGGGGTAACGGAACAAACTTTGTCTGAAGCACAAGAAATGTACTTGTTATAAGTCAAGCACTGGAAGGTCCTAGAATGTTTATTTCGGTATATAGCGTTTGATATGAGCAGTGAGTGGGGCAAAGAAAAAAAAACTTCAATTGGGCTACATACTGGACCGCACTGTGTTGTGTTGAGTTCGGTTTGGATCACTGATAAAATTGATTAAAAACAAAGCAATATAAGGAAATTAAAGAAACAACGGAATTAAGAAGTTTAGGGTTTTCGTCCACTGTCTTGATATATCATTCAGACGGTTTTGTTTAGATCACGAAAAATGACACCATGGACGAGATATACAACGGGAGCACATTGAAACTCGACGTACGACCATATCTGTGAATTTTTCACTCGATACTCACTCCATTAGCGACCCTTAAGC
>Ga0126338_10002989_pt1 | contig 11770 bp, 8 predicted proteins | sample OrbCmetagenome_2_FD_92529 | JGI IMG/M metagenome (GOLD analysis project Ga0126338, IMG submission 92529) | Coral microbial communities from Petempiche,Puerto Morelos, Mexico - Orbicella C C metagenome | ecosystem: Host-associated > Invertebrates > Cnidaria > Coral | place: Petempiche,Puerto... | reverse complement strand
CGAGAACTTACGAGAGAAAAGAAAGTTGATATGGTCACGAATCTCTCATCTAATGAGGGGACGCAAATGACTTCTACTGTAAGTATCCCTTCCCGGTGTTTTTTTGGTTAAATTCTATGAGAACAGGGCTGTGTTCCTCGAAGGCTGTGGGTGTAATTCGTAAAAGCACTAAGTTCTTATAAATCGTTCAGAAATTCTTCGTTCCAGTTCAAATTTATGTTGCTGGCACATGGGTGGTCACTTTATATTTAGACCGTGATGTAAGATACTTTAGACTATTTTTACTGTTCATGATGCACTGCTAGGTTAGTCTGCTTTATAAATATTTAACTGCTCTGGTCGAGTTTTTAATTTCAAGATGATTAAACGCTCTTTTTAAGCGTTCCTGTTAAAAATGATGTAAAGTTGTCAATTTTAGTAATTTCAATTTGAAGAAAAGGTCCTGTTAGTACCTTCTTGTTACTTGATGAAAATTTTGCGGGATTTATTTTACCAGGGCGTTTCATGACGCCTCCTGGAATAAGCTATACCTTTCCTAGTTGAATCGTCATCAGTTTATCGTACGTTATTCAGGTTATTGATTGGAAAAATAATTACAATTCTAAACCTTGGTTCATCTATTTTCAGGGGATGGGGGGTGGGCTCACCTCTTTCGGAGGTCGTTACTTACGGACTTTTACGATTTGTTGCGTGTACGAGCCATTGGCCAAGCGATTGGCCAAACCATTGGTAGCCGTGCATGGTCACATAAAGCACTGACAATCTATCTTAGCTCCATGTGCTAAGTTTCTCCTCGCGCTTTTTTTTTTTGCCCTCGGCTGTGTAATTGTGCGATATTTTCTACACAATAACTTCAATTGCCGAGCATGATAATACTGCACGTGGCTTCTACTGCCAACGACATACTCAGACAAGTATTCCAGATCATCTGGGTTTTATTCCTTAAGATCTGATATAGATTGATTAATCAAACGCTCCTTTACGCCCGGACAAGCATCTCGATGCAAGAAATGCAAGCTCAGAGTTTATTGTGATGGCTTTCATTGAGTAAACAAGACATCAACATCCATTCGTAGGCACTTTGGTAGCTTTAAGTTCAGTTCGTAGATCTAAACTTGGTTCAGGGGGAGAAGGAGAAGAAGGTTAATGTTGTGTAATTCGCTCATCATTGCGGGATTACTTGATTTATCGGCATTCCCCGGTTTTGTCCGCTCACGTTTTTTTCCTGCCCAAGTCTTTGTTCACATGTGTTTAGACGTGATCCCATATATAATGACCTTGTTTTGTTCCAGATTATTGGCGTCAGTGGAGTCCGCCATCATTTGAAAGCATCGGGAATGACTCCAACGCACTATTTAATTTTGAAGCACTATTAATATTGTGACTTCATTTTAAAGCTTCTCCCATGTTCCATCGGCCCTTTCTGGTTTATTTTTCATTTCATATCATCGACATGTCACTAAAACAGATTATGACGCTTCACTGGCCGCAAGACGAAGAACCCTAGTGAGAGTATATAAGGAATGCTAGGAGAATTTCCTACCATTTCTCTGCGGTACTTACAGTAGAAGCCCCGTGCGTCCCGTCATGGGTCAAATTTGGAAAAACGTAAAAAAATGGGTCAGATTTGAAAAAATAAGTCACACTTTGGTAAGGTTAGTAGGGCTCACAATTGAAAAAAATGGGTCACACTTGGAAAAAAGGGTCTCACTTGGAAAAATGTGTCACAATTGGAAAAATGGGTCACACTTGAAAAAATGGGAATAGCACTTGAAAAAAGGGTCAAAGTCTGAAAAATTGTTGACGCTTGGTAAAATGGGTCCTACTTGGAAAAAAGAGTCACACTTGGAGAAATGAGTCACACTTAGAAAGGTGGGTTAAGCTTAGAAAAATGAATCACGCTTGGAAAAAATGGGTCACACTTTGAAAAAAGGATCACGCTTGGAGAAGCGGGTCACAATTGGGAAAAAGATTTACACTTGGAAAAATAGGTCACAGTTGGAAAAAGTGTCACATTTGAAAATAGTGTCACACGTGGAAAAAAGAGTGAAACTAGAAAAAATGGGTCACACTTAGAAAAGTTAGCCACATTTTGAAAAATGGCTCACACCCGTAAACACGGGTCACACTTGGAAAAAGAGTCACTTGTAAAAATGGGTCACACTTGAAAAAAAGTGTCAGAAAAATGGGTAACACTAGGAAATATAGGTCAAACTTGGAAACGTGGGCCACACTTCGAAAAAAGGGTCACTCTTGGAACAACGAGTGACATTTGAAAAAGAGGGTCACACTTGGAAAAATGGGTCAAACTTGGAAAAATGGGTCACACTTGAAAAAAAGGGTCACACTTGCAAACATGGGTCACACTTAGAAAAGAGGGTCACACGTAGAAAAAGGGGTCACACTTTAAAAAATGGGTCACATTTAAAAAAAAATTATCACACTTAGAAAAGTGGTTCACACTTTGGAAAAAGGGTAGCAGACTTGAACAAAAGGGTGCCACTTGAAAAAATGGGTCACACTTTAAAAAAATGGGTCATACTTAGGAAAAAGGGTCACACTTGGAAAAATGGGTCAAACTTGGAAAAAATATGTCACACTTGGTAAAAGCGGTCACACTTGAAAAAATGGGTCACACTTACAAAAGTGTGTCAGACTTGGAAAACTTGCTCAAACCTAAAAGCTCGCGGCAAACTTGAAAAAAGAGTCAGACAGAGAAAAATGCGGCACACTTTGAAAAAGGGGTCACAAAACCAAACCAGAGAAGTGTGTAGTTACAAAATTCGACATAGTTTTCTATCATCAGGAAAGGTCGAGAAATCACTTTCAAAGACAAAATACGTCCTGCCCGCGAAGGAGGAAAGCTTGGGAAAAGTCTTACTGCAGCATTAGCCAATAGACAAAGATATTACGTGCTTTGTCTTAGGAATTGGATATACCAATTTCAGGGCAAAATTTGCTTCTTTTCGCATTTATAGTTGCACGCAACTGGTGGAGTTTTATTTTCATGATCATTTACATGGTCTTCAGAGAATATTTCCTGGGAAACTTCCGGTTGAGTTGAGGATGCATTTGTAAGAAGGGCCGCCAGAAAGCAACGACGAAAAGTTTCCAGTTTTCTTTTAACTTAATCGTAATGGTGTGAGTTAAAGTAGAATTACATTTTGATGATCGGTGCGGCAACCACAAAGCTTTCCAGCGAGAAACTAAGATAACTCTAGCTGAATGCAAAAGTGAAACGTTGTTAGGATTGTGATAGAACCGCAATTCAAACAAAATTCATTGCATGTTTTAGCTACCGGAATATTAGCCAAAAAAGGTGCATGATGGCGTACGAAAATAAGGCATAAAAGCACTTTTCACTCTTCATTTTGTTCAAGCGCAAAAGCTCTATGTTTGAACGACCAATTTTAATATTAAAGTTCCCATTCCTGGAATCCAAAACATTACTCTGAGTAAGCGCGCAACAATTTTCTTTTAAAGAGAAATTTTTGATAAGTGCAACTTGTTACGTTATCAAATTCTTTATTCAGAAATTTCAGAAATTTCCAAAATGTGGAATAACGTTTACACAAGTGGAAGAACAAAATTTCCAATTTTCCAAAGGTACAATCACATTGCAGAAGTATTTCGATCATTCTAAGCTCAAAGTGTTGTCATCTGTTATTTCAGAGAAATTAAATTACATCATAAATACATATACATTTTTATTATAACTCGGCTCTGCGAAGGCTTTAATCAGTAATATTAGTGGATCGTGAATGTCCTGCGGACAGCTTAAAAATAAACAATCTGGCCGCGCTGATTTTACTGGCTTACAATTAAGGATTTGAGATATAGTGAAATATCTTAAATGGTGGTCGAAATAATGAAAGCCACCCGTTCTGCTGCTTTTTTTGTATTTATCAGTATTATTTTTGACTGCAGATAAATTAACATTGGCCTGGAAAACTTTCTCAGACCTTTGATAACTTCCCAATCGCCTATACGTGGTAGTTTTACCAAACGTGTGTAGGTAAAGGTAAAGTCTGCATACGAGCCAAGTGGCCCATCAGTCCGGAACTTTTCCCGGTTTCTGTAACATGAAGCGACTAGGAGTATTTCTACTCCTCCCTGGATGGGATGCTAGTTCATCGCAGGGTTACCATCAGCATTAAGTTCGCCGGTACCCATTTTTACACCTAGGTGGAGAGAGGCACTGTGAGAGTAAAATGTCTTGCCCAAGAACACAGCGGAATGTCCCAGGCCAGTGCTCGAACGCAAACCGCTCGATCCGGAAACAAGGGCGACTAACAATGAGGCCACCGCGCCTCCCCAAACCTGTATAGACTGTAGTGTAAATTCTAATTGACTCCTCATTCCGAGGCATACAGAATGTGCGATAACCACTTGGCCACCGAATTGTTGTGTAAATACTAAATGCTATTATGTAGTAAAAAGGGCGGTCAGGAACGAAGGCCTTGTTCTCTTTAAATTCTTCTTTGTGCTTCTTTAACTGATGCAGTTAATTTGATTCTGAACGGAAACTCTTAGCCGTCAAATTGACGAGATCTAGAAATTCTGCTTCTTCAGAGATATAGTCAACCTCAATGTTTTCCGTGCGTCGGGTAAGAACAGATATCCGTTGATCCATTTTTGTCAACCTTTCCTCCGTGCAATGAATGATACTTTGAGAATTTAAACAGGAAGGCTCTGCTTCGGAACGACACATATTGACGAACGTGGTATCGTCACAAAATAACTTGAATTCAGCGCGCTTTCTGTTTTCCTGAAACATCTGCATGAAACTTTCACCAATAAAGCGTGCCATTTCAAGCTCTTCGGCACTTTCTTCGGCGTGTGTCTTAGCGTCAGTGTAGGATTCGTTTAATACCGAAACCAACATGTTCATCAGGAAAACCGTCATAGATAGCACGAACAAGAAAAGAAACGCTGGTGCAATAAAGGGCTTTTCATTACGAAGATCGTCAAGTGGGACAGCTTTTCCTAAAAGAAATTCAAACTGCGACATGACTGCCTGGAGGTAGCTTGAATACTGCAGGACTATGCCACCGAATAACTGCATTCCGGATATGACAAAAGCATTAAAGACGATCAAGAAGAAACCAGCGTACGATAGCTGGTAGCCCACGGATTGACGGAATGATGAAAATAAGAAAATAACATAAGGGTTAAAACGGATGAGATTCAAAAGCTTAAGTGTCACAATAAAAATGGCAAAAGCAAGCGAGGCATTTTCCCAGCTTGCCCAGTCTAAGGCCGTGTGAAAATGTATAATTTCATATGGATTAGCTTGGATGGCTTTGATGGTATTCAAGACACTCTTTGATCTTATCATGTAGAACGCCACTGACGCTACGGATGAGATTATCATAAAGAGGTCAACCATATTCCAAAAGGACTTGAAAAATCCGAGGCGTTGCCGGTAAAGGTGGAGTAACATCATGATGAAGTTGAAAAGCACCATGGCCATGAATAGAAACTGGCAAATGAGATAGAACATCAGAGATCCTGACTCTGTACTGTATAACTCGAGTGTATCAACCCTCTTTGTAGTGTAGGCAGCCCCAGTAGCGATCACCTCGTAAAAGTAGGTAGCGGTGCTGATCAAATTTGTGTTCACGTTGAAGACTGCGAACTCTAAAATAACCGCTCGAGTCTGGCGATCAACCCATCCGTGACCCAGGGTCTCGGTTGACACGCCAAGGGCAGTATCTTCTTTATATCCCATGACGGCAACGTAGCCACCCCCATCGTATGCACTGTAAGTAGCCCTTATTGGGCCATTGTTTAACTCCTCGGCTGTTTGGTAACGCCATGGTTTTGGACACATCTGTAGAGCTGTAGGCCATGAAGTATTTAAGGGGAGCGGTTTCCAACCTGGAAGACTCAGCAATGTAGTTTCTTCATGTGAAGCGGAATAGTCGTAGTAGCAGTCTGGAATGATCTGACGAGGGGTTTCGCATGGACCTAAAAAGTGTCACGTATAGCAAGGTTAAAAATTTAGACAGAGTATCAAATGGATTGACGATGTTAAACACATACCTGATTACGTTTAGAGGATACCAAACAAGGGAGATGGTGGATGCTTGCCCTGTCAACTATACAATAAAAAGGTTGATTTCTGCAAGGGGCGTGTGGTTGTAATAAGAAAAATAAAACCATCTAATAAAATTATTTACCATATATGTTAACTTATTTACTATAATGGCTATCAGCATTTCAGCCGTACAAGAATAACTATGGTAACAGTTCTAGAGTTTGCTGGAAGTCGCGATTTACAAGAAACTCAAGAAAAGAACCACAAAAGAACTTTCATCAGCTTTATCGAGTCAAATCCCACTGCACCTGGTATCCGAGCCTGTCTGTGACTATATAGACTATTTCCAAAAAGCATACACTGATTCAAAATGTGCTATGACCGTATGCAATTTTTAATAGAGTTGCCGTAACATTAGTTAAAGGCTTAGAGCCGCAGCTATTAGTTGACCATCTTGGTTTGCATAGCGAGCTACATACTTGCCACTAAGTATACTTCGTAAGATTTAATCTAATGCATTGATTCATTGAACGTGTTGTAATAACGAAAGCCGCTTCATGCTAAAGAAAATGATCGGCGCAAGGTTCCTTCGTGTTCATTAAAGTTACTCAATGAAATATCCAAGAGGCTCTGGTTTGGCTCCACTTAAGAACAACTTTTCTTAAAGGAATATATCTATATAGCTTTCTTTGAGACAGAGCTGTGGATTATAACGAAAAAAAATAATGTTTTGGGGCTTACTTTTCTTTATTCTCAGTTGTCGCATCGAAGGCATGCCAATCATTATGGACATCTTATTCTCAATATACAGATCTGCTTCCTCTTTAAGTCCATTGTACCATGCGCGGTTGTATATGTTTGGCAGGAACTCTTGCCTCAGCCAACCCCATAGTTCGTTTGGTTCAGTTACCTCAAAAACGAGAAAGAGACACATATAGTTAGGTATTCAATTGCTAAATTCATAACTTTTCTACCACCAAATGATTAAACGTTACGCTCTGTTTCAGTGATTTTTATGAAGTACTCAAGGATATCCACGATTAGTTATATATATCTGGTCGGAAAAAAAGGCACAGGAAATGTTAAATGCGGCCAAAGTATTCATTTAAACAGGGACATCTGGCCAACGACAGCGTCGAAAGGTGCCATGGAGATATCCACGATTTCAGTTCAGATGTTGATATAGTAAAAGATAAGGGATTTTTCTCATCGATACTGTGTATTATTTATTGTTTCTGTAAATGGGGAGTATTTAAGTACTATGTAATGAATAATATAACGTAGGTTAGATAGTCAGTCGTCGGTCAGTATGTCTGTCTGTCAGTTAGTCGGTCTGTCGGTCTGTCTGAATGGTCTAGATCTGTCCGACTTTCTGTCAGTCAGTCAGTCAGTCAGTCCATACTATTAGAATAGTTACCAGTTCAAACGTCATGAATGGATTTATCATTGTCCTTGTCATCAGGAAACGGCTTCCGTTCTTGTTACCATAACATACGATTGCCAGAAAAAACATGTATATCAAATGAAGGACTATGTCTCTAGTCATGATTGTCAACCGAGTCTCCTTTTTTCTTCGCTTACGTATCGCCTCCAACTTATCTCGTTTAAATTGGGCTTTAGGATTATCGCTTAGAAAATCAATTTCTGTCTTCCAATCATCAGCTCTGTCCCGCTCCGCATCTAGATCTTCACTGGCGTCTTTGTTTCTTGTCAAGAGCAATGAAACTATAACAACAGCGAACATAATCTTTGTTGGCTGTACCACGAAAATGTCCTGACCAGATGATATCAAAATTGATGCGAGCCATTGCTCGGCAATTTCTTTGCCCCACATTAAGCTGTAAAATAAGGTGAACGTTGCAGCCGTAATAGTTGTGACAAAGCAGAGAAACCACCCAAAGTATACACAGAAATGAGGCAACATGCAGCCTGTGTCCCTTATTTCATCCACAAATTGCTGGGCCTGGTCAATGTCTTTATATTTGGCGGCCTTTTTCCTTCTTGGTTTACTAGACTTAAACAGGAGGACAATCAAAATGTTTACAGGTGCAATTATTAGTCCGCTTTGCACTCCGATGACGATTTGTCTCCCAGAAAACTTGAATGGTCCAACCTGTATAGCTCCATCCGATTTGCCACCAAGGTCATAAAACATAGCATTAGCAATCATAGCGCTGAACAACAGTGAAAGACAACACGAGACTCTTTGTACACGGGTGAAAGAACTGCTACATGCTTTACCAAACACTGACATCCACAGGTGACTGTCGGCAATTTTTCTTCCAAACCGTGAACGAACCTGATCTGAAAAGGAATTTGTACTCTTAGTGTTGACAGTAACCTCTATTTCTCCATCATCCTTTTCCACGGCAAGCCATCGATTTATTGAGAACATCCACCTTTGCTCTGTCTGCCGGTCTTTGATGACAACCGTCTCTACAAACCAAGAGGGATTATCTCCTGAATTGTCATGCTCTAATGTTATTTCTTTTAAAGTCCCTAAGGTTTGGCTTGTGACCAGAACAAACCCGTCGATACTTCCTCTTGCAAATAATTCGCTTGATTCTCCTTTGCTCCTAAGTGGAATTAGCTTTTGTTCATTTATTTCGCCTTCTATACTGACGGACACGTTAGCTGTTGTTCCTGAATGTTTCCAAACACCAGTGCTGATAACCATGTCGTAAACGTAGGTTCCTTTTTCGACGACGTTTATACATTTTGGAGGACTAATCTAAAATAAAAGCAAGTCTTTCCTTTACTGGAAGTAAAATTTTACTTTTCTTTTGAATTGCTCATTATAACTTTTAGCCAACATAATTTCCCACAGGAAATACTCATTTTAATTAGTAAAACATGTTTTAATTTGGATGTAGCATCATATAGAGAATTGTTTACAGCCTAGAGAAGCATGTTCACTTGGATGAGATCACATATATGTACACGTTGGACCCCGCCAATTCGAATTCGCTTATTTCGAATTCCTCGCTATTTCGTAATCAAAACCAATTCCCCTTGGATGTGCCCTTTAGTTATTTACTGTCGGCTATTCCGAACTAGTATTCCCGGTATTTCGCACAATTTTGGTTTTATCCTGTATATAGAGAAACGAAAAAAGGCAGTGGGAACGAATTGGATGTTTTAAGTGCAGATGTTAATTCGACGTTTTTGGCTCTTTGTAGTACTAAATGTCAATGCAGGCGGCCGTAATACAATATTAACCAAAAATGCATAAGATCGTTTATTGGCCCACATTTTGCTCGTTAGAGACTTAGATAGGTCAATTGGATAGAATTATGGGGAAAACAGAAAGTTTTGGGGAAAAAATGTTCTTTTCTTTAAAAGAAAGCAGTTATCATCGTAAACGCAGAACTAAGATAGTTTTATGTCCAGAGGCAGACCTCTTTGTTATCAGCATGCAAAAGAGACAATGGCTATATGAGTTTATCCAAACCTTGTTATCGTCTCTTTTGTCAGCCCTCCTTGCAAAGATTAGCACTATGAAGTAAAGGAGAATAGCGCATGCAATTGTCACAAGTACCGAGATATTACCAGTTTCACCAAGCCGCGTAAACTCAGTGAAAACCCTGTCAAAATCAATAGGATTTGGTGCTTGAATGAAGTTTCCGCCAAATGATGTCAAATGATTGCAAAGGCATTTAAGGTGAGTGATGTTTGAGCTGGGGTCAACCTACGACAGAAGCATTCATAGTCAGCAAAGTGTATTTTCAATAATAATCAATCTTTATTTGTACTCACTCTTACTAAAGAAAAAATTACAATTTCAGTGAAAATATTAAATGTAAAAATTAGAGTACTAGCTGCCTGGAATAACCATAGGGGCTAGCGGAGCCAGGCAGCCAGTTAACATCAGCATTAGATAGAAATACAGGAACGTAATATTTACATATCCCTGTGGTAGATCAGAAAGAGATCCTCAGCGATACTGAGAGACCGGGCTTCATTGTGAGCTGATTTTATCAAGATTTGCAATCAGATTGAACAATTTTTGGACTCGATCCTGCTATACATAGATATAAATTATTGATAGCTCCGATGTATATTTTGCACACCCAGCTTATATGTGGCTCCAGAACCGCCCCTATGATTCTGTAATTTATGGCCATTTTTTATTCAATTTCTTTTAAACTCTGTAATACTAATGATCATCCATATCTTTGCATTTTTCTCCTAGTTTAAAGATATGATCTTCACATAATAATGCTAACGAAGTCTCAGCAAAAAGTTCAAATTATGATTGCTGTGTCAGTTGTCTTACCTAATCACATGGCATTAGTTTATAAGTGCAACCTTCCAGAACGAGAACAAATTGTTTAGTTAATGTGCAAGCATACTTTTAGCGGCAAAGACATCCTGAAATTTAAGGAAAAGATGCAGGGAGTCATCACTTCCCAATATTAATATAACGTACCTTACAACCGTCGGAGGTCCACTTTTCTTTGTCTTCAGACCAGTACAAACAACTCGATTGGGTAATAGTAAACGTGTGGTTGACATCTGTTAAAGGATCATACTTCGGAACATTCACTTTTGTGACTCCTGTAGAAGGGGGCTCTTTAACTCCAACACATGACCGTTTTTCGCGGCCATGGCCAAAACATGACCGTCTTTTTCTAGCATGATCGGTGACATTGTTAGCATCTAGAAGCACCAGACCGACATAAAGAAGACTTGGCTCATAAGGCACTATTGTTACAGAGCGTTCTTCAAGTGCGCAGGATGTTGATTTATTTTGTTGATAATCGACTTGGTTTCTACATGTTGACGTGAACAGTATAGTGAAGTTGTGATCAGAGTCTTCCATCGTAGGTCTTGATCCAAATTTAACAAATAATTTAATAACTGTACCTTCTGCCGGCACACCGATTCTCATAGAAACGGGGACATTTGCTAGTTCTGCGTAGTAACTGTGGAAGAACATTCGGTTCGGCTTTAGGAAATAATGTTCAGTTGCGTTGCTGATGTTTGTTGCTGGACTCGAAATCGGAATAACTATCTCAATGTCGTTATCAAGGTTGGATACATTAATCTTCTTTCCATTGCCATTTTGGAGATCGAGACTGACTACATTTGATTTTACCTTCTTGCTGTCGCTGTCCCAGGAGAAAGGATTGAAGTCAACAGCTCGCATCTGAAAAGACAGAATCACTAATGACAGGCCGTAATTAACAACGCGCGCTGCTACAGCCAGAAATATATACATATATAAAAAAACGTCTCTGATTTTTTTTTTGTCCAAACAGAAAAAAACATATATATATAGTCAAGTTCAGTTTGCAACTCAGCACAAGAAAGACACTATGTCTCACAGTTGGGGTGTAGGATAGGAGACGGTATGATGCGATGTGATATGAATTACTAATCATGTGTATTAAGCATATATTATGTAATATTAACTACATAATAATGCATAATACATAATAACTACATAATAAGTCAGACTGGATTTTGCACGCCGTAGCTTTTATTTTTTAGGTGCCTCGATTTTTAATTTACTGCCTTTAAGTTTAAGAAACATTAATTCTAGAGTTTTATTTAGGAAAGCCTTAGACGATTATTACTTGTAATTGCTATTGTATTTTTAACGGTTTTTAATATGTATCTTATTTTATATATCTTAATAATTCTTGTTTATTAGTTTTTAATTCTTAGCAGGACCCTGTTGATAACAGTACTTTGTACTGAAGGGTTATCCTGAGGAAATATTCGATT
>Ga0126338_10002988_pt1:0-10000 | contig 11772 bp, 8 predicted proteins | sample OrbCmetagenome_2_FD_92529 | JGI IMG/M metagenome (GOLD analysis project Ga0126338, IMG submission 92529) | Coral microbial communities from Petempiche,Puerto Morelos, Mexico - Orbicella C C metagenome | ecosystem: Host-associated > Invertebrates > Cnidaria > Coral | place... | reverse complement strand
AAAACGTCGTTATTAGTATGTTAATATAATAGACAAATAATACATGGTTTCTTGTAGATATGAAATTTATCTTCTCGTGTCCAACTTTATATCTCAAGGGCTCACTCGTGAAAAATTCCATATCTACACGCGCCCATGCCCATGTATTATTTTCTATTTCATTAACATTTTCAGCCTCTCAAGATAAAGTGTGGTGAGCGTTGAAACAAAGTAGGTAAAAGTAATAATCAAAGGTATTTATTACAAAATTCTCGTCTCGTGATTGGTTCTCCGCGCGCCTATTCGTCACGTAATCGACGCTTGATCACGTGGGTGTCCAATTACAGATATCCAATTTGAACTTTTGTAATTGGATACGATTACTTCCTTAATAATATACATGAAACAATTACTCGATTTTGATTGGCTGAGAGCAGTGCAAATGAGAAAAAAATGGTTTCAAGAAAGATCTTTAGGCACTTCCTCGACGTGAATTTTTTCATGTTTATATTATTAATAAGTAATCATACGGTTTTTCCCATTCAATTTGGAATTAATTTGCACTTGTGGGTTTTTCAAAAAGCTGAAACTGCACTCGTCGAAGCGGCTCGTGCAATTTCAGCTTTTTGAAAAACTCACCCGTACAAATTAATTCCAAATTGAACGAGAAAAACCGTATGATTACCTATAAGAATTGTTTGACCTAATTACTAATTAATCGTATCTATCGAAAATTTCGGAATAGAAAATGTCTTTTGGGAACTTCGTTTGAGCGAAAAGTTTGTAGCTCTTTTCGTAAGTTTCAAAAACTGTAGGAAACATTCAGAAGGAAGCCATTAAAGCGTGCGTAATTGACGTGCGAATGACGTAGGTATCCAATTACACGTGCTCGTAATTTCAAAATGGCCTCGCGCGGTTACTCCTTGTACTCTACTCGGTCCAATTACTATAACTTATTACCCGTTAACATTTTCAGCCTCCCAAACTGAACATCTCTAGACGAGAAAGCTGTCCAATGAGTTAAGCGTAAGGGAAGAAAACCCAAAAATAATTAAGTAGATTTAGTAGGATTTAACCGAAAGCTTTGCATTTAGATAACCTTAGGCGATAGGAAGAAAGACAGAAAAATCAGCAATGTTAATAATTGTTCCATCTGTGAGCGAGCTATATTCTTTCTCGTTACTGGAGACCGATTCAGTTTGAAAACTCGAGAAAAACGAAAGCAAAGAAAAAGTAAATACAGAGCAAAGTCTCAATTTACGGCTAGCCTTCTTTAGTGCTAGAGTTTAGGACTCACAATCCTTCAAACTCGGCAACTGAATAGCAGTGAGAGAATTCTCGTCCAAACTTTGATTATGTGTGCCCAAAACAGTAATCCATTGAAAGCAAACGATATTTAATTTCTTTCTTAAGATGAATACCACAAACTAAACTTGACTTCCAGCACTCGGTTGCTTATATACAGTTGTGTTTAACAAATAAAGAGGCCTCGACTGTGCTCTGTTCTGTTGTAAAGCACGCAGGAAGCGGTAGAGCACGGAAGAAGTGTAGGGGAAAGCACGAGACGTAGTCGAGTGTTTTTCCTTACTTCTTGAGTGCTCTACCACTTCCTAAGAACTTTACAACAGATCAGGGCACAGTCGAGGCCTCTTTATTTGAAATTACCAAACAAGGAGCTCAAAGCTTGCGGATGAAAATGCGAAATGCTGCGTTAAATTTGAAAGAAGCTACAGTTACTTACGGCTTGCAGCCGCTTGCAGCAAGATTGCCCGAACTAGCGTAAAAGTTAGAAAGACTGAACTGCCCCCACTGGTTCTACTACGAGCACAGAAGAGAATATCAGAGCAAGCTTTGAACTGGCCACTCGTCGGTTCACTTCGCTGAGATGACCAGAGAACGAGCGTCACTACACTGTATGTGAGTGTTGTTTGAGCAATTGGGCATTTTTACAATTGTTGTTTTCGGTCGTTGTTTTACTTCTAAGGTATAATTTCTGCCTTCAAAACAAATATAATGTCTGTTATCGAATCACTGGTTAGGTTGAGAATTTGCTTATTTCGCTACGTGTTTTGTCGGCGGGAATCTAGCAAAACTTGTTATTTAAGTACAGTTTTAACGCTACTGTTACTAACAATGATCTCCGTGAACCATATTTACTGCAGGCATAGAGCTCGTTTCCATTGCGTTTGTCTGAGTCACAGGGGATGTTTAATTTGGGTCAAATTTGTCAAAATTCGGAAGCAAAAATTTAAAAGCCAGCATACCGTCATCAACCCGTGCTCTGTTCTCTGATAAAGCACGCTTTTTCAGTCAATCAGAGCGCGCGTTATATGGAAACTTTATTATAATGTGACATAAAATAATTGATTAGAAAGTGCAAACAATTTAACCGTTATATTGCTCACATTCCCAAATTTAGTCGAGATGTAATTTTACACCAGGATGGTCATTTAGTTGTACGTAGGAAAATTGCGTTTTCGAACTCTCGCTTCCCTCCTTTATCATAAAAAGCTACCTACCCGAACATTTACTGTAACAAGCCAAACCTGAAATTAAACTGGCAAAACAAAGAAGACTAACAACAGCGTAGATCAAACAGCATTCCCGTACTCCAGTACGGTCGGTACGGTTCAAGATGATTTATAGATGAATGTATGATGCAGTCTGTTACAGTCAACTATCAGGACTGGCCTTTTCTCATTATTTTTCCACTTCCTTCTGTAGCTCAGATGTTTTGTCCACACTCGATGGTGATTAAAAAATAAAAACCTTCATTCGCTACAACCTTTTTTGTCACGTTTTCTCAAATGGTATACCGCATAATAAGTACAATACTTTTTTAAATAATAGTCTTCTTTGATGGCGTTTTCCAGGATATTAAAATTACTAACTTCTGAAAATCTCACCTGAAAGGAGATGACTGGAAATACTTCTTCCCGTGTACGGCCATAGAAAAAATAGCTTGAGAAACGTAAAGACGATATGCCAATCTTTGGAAGAAGTCATGTCTTCAAGTTGGCTTTCGTCTCTGGTGAAAGTAGGAATCAGATCAATGGAAGCCTGGTTAGCGTAGTGTTTTGGCTCAAATGACCTCTGTGATACTGCAAAAAATACATTGCCAGAATATTTCATTATCATAGAAATTGCAATGATATTTGCAAGGGCAAATGACGGATATAGTGTCCTCTGCGTATAGCTAATTGGAAAAATATCCATTATTGCCCATTTTAAGACTTTCGATAAGTCAACAATTACAATAAATATTAAGATTTCGTACTTAATGAAGGAACTGTTAAAACTGAAGGTAAAATTGAAAAAAAAAGAGATAAAATTTTAAGAAAAAGCCTTGCTGAGTTGCACGTGTAGTCACACTTCCTGACTCCAAATCGAGAAGGCAGTTTTTAGTCTTTCGACTGATTTGCAACCTGAAATTCAATAGGGAGTTTAAGAAAACCACGACGGCAACGGCAACGGGAACGTCGCTAACCAAAAGGTTTAATGACCAGAACAATGGCTTTACACGTGCATTATAATTCTTGGTACATTTCTTTGCCGTCCTCTGCAAAACAGCAACGTGAAATGACCAAATTCTGCGTTGTCTGGAGAACGTGAACGGCAACGGCTAATTTTTTAAATTTATATGCCAAATTTAACACTGTGTTCCATGTTCAGTTTCGAGGTAATTTTGACAGTGAGAAACAAACTAAATGACTTAAAGGTATCGCGAGATTCGTAGGTAAAATATAAGTTCATTTTTTAACCGACGTTGTCTTCAGCGTCGCCGTCGTGGTTACTTAAACTCCCTATTTACTTGGACTTTACTCGGCCCCTTTTTAGCAGAAAGAGTGAAATCATAATAAACTGAATAAAAGCAAGATCTCAATGACCGAGGCTTTAAAATTTGGCCACGAATTACTTTCTTTTACATAATTCTAGAAATTAAGTGAAATTGTCACCTAAAGTGTGCTTCTTGTTAAGAGTGCTGGCGTTTCCAAGGTGCTTTTTACTCTGACGGAGCAAACAGTGATAGTGAATTTAACATTCGTACCGGATGTTCATTTCCCCGTACCTTTACCATGTTGTGACGTTATTTTAGAATAATGATTGCCAGTTTGCTCGAAGCAGCTGTTTGCGTTTTGGCAAGTTCCGGTTTTCACTGTTAACTGAAAAATGCCACTTTTGCATCAAAGAGCAAAAACAAATATGTCTTCTTGTCCACCGTTCATCAAAGCGGTGAGAATAATTAGCGGCTAGACGAGTTCACATTAATATTAGATTCAATCGATTGAATCTTTTTACTTGGAGCATAGTCGGTAGAAGGGGTTATCAACTATGCTCGGCGTAAAGGTAATCCCTTTGTGTCATGTTAGTAACTAAATAGTGTCTGTACGTAATGCATTGTTGGGACTGTAGCAGATAAAAACGGTAAACTCTTCGCAAATTTTGCTTTTTAAATGCTCATATGAGAAATTTACTTGCGAAACTGTTATTTCATCAAAAGTATTTTTAAATTTACTACATCTGCCGATTTGCCTTAACATGGCATGGCGACACGTAGTCTCCAGCGGCCATAGTGCTATTATTATCTCTTCGCCACAATTAGGGCGGAAATAATTATTATTCTACGACTACGACGTTATCGTTAGGATTATATGCGCTTGACCCCAGCCTTGATTTGGCTTAAGTATCTCTGCATAAAAAAGGTAATTGAAATAAATTTGCCACTTATTTCCAAAAAGCGGGCTAATTACAAAAGCTATATATGCCCTTAATATATTATCAAATGTATAATGGGGCTCAAATGGATTACCCAGTTTCTCAACGGTTAATGTTGTCAATAGTTCCGCCACCTTATCAGCAAGGAGTAATGTCCAGGTGCCATTACGCATTGTCAACTACGCTAATTAACCGTAGCAGCTTGAAGCAGTTACCAAATTACTGGCTAGTAGACAAAGTTGGGCTCGGTTGTTTTACTACAATTTTCCATTACGTAAATTTATGAGGGCACGAAATATATTAATACCGTAAATTTTGTCGTTACGGTGTCGGTGAATCTTTGGCACTATGCAGGCATAGACTTGATAGATGCATGTAGCACTGACCGAACTTTGATCCATTGTTCAAAATATTGGGTTGCGCTAATGTAGCATAAAGGGCTTTAAGTCAGTTCCGTTATTTCCACGAATTTCCAGCGTTATCGTACATTATACACAAAAAGTGATATTGTACCTACAGAATATTCTGGAATGGATTTACTACCTATCTTGACAGCGGATGTCCGTTTTTATTTCAGCGAACTTCAGGCATTGCTTGCAGAATGAATTTTCAACAGGAACATTCATGCAAAAAACGGTAATAAGTCCTCTAAATTATAAATTATTTCTTTCTCTCCTTAACTCACTTGAAGCTCGTTGTTTGGGAATTAAGCGTTTTAAATTTCATCAACTTAGTGGAGTAGTCTGTTGTGACAAAATATATTAAATGAAAAGAAATATTTTATTCTCTGTAGCTCGTGAAGGATTTTTTTTACCAATAGAAGAGTCTGAAACTCGTGCTCACTTTGGTTGACGTCAAAGACATTTCTATTATAATTAGAAGGTCCCATTGGAGGTTTCAATTACTACCTATTTTTAAATATCCCGTTTCGCTTTAATAGTGTGGTTAAGGTAAATAAATTATATTATATTATAGTTCAAAAGTCTTCTGGTGTCTTTTCTCTTCATCGACAAAGCTTGTATAAATGGAAGTGGGAGATTTAACAAACTGAAATAAACTTAAACCTTTTCAGTGAGAAGAGTAACGCCAGTTTAATTGTTTTGGATAGAATCTTAGAACTTAGGTGTAATTGGCAATCGACGCGAGGTATTAAACGTGGTATTGGGACCTGAGCGAGGAACTTGAGAATGTTGTTAACTTTCGTCATTGCAAATTGAAATTCCGCCTTTATATGCTTTCACAGACAGGGTCAAACAATGAAAGGAAGCAAGTGGAAATGCAAAGATGAAAAAGTATTTTTCAAGATGTTATTTACTCTCAGTTTAACTGGACTCGGCCGCATTTTTTTCTCGAAAAGCTTAGGATATTGGGCGTGGCTCCGTCATTCAGTGGTATCAGCGTTTTGCATAAGGTTATGGGTCTTTTCAAAGTTTAAGATATGCCATCGTTTGTTTTTCACATAGAGGCTAATATTACACTTTTCAATCGATTTCAATAGAAAACCCCTCCGCAGTTCTGTATAATTATGAATATAGGTTCAGTAGCATTTAGATTTCAAGTTCAAATCGTTGGAATTGGTATTATGTACGTTTGAAGCTTTTCTTTTTGGCAAAACACAACGAAATTGACATCTTTACAACTATAAAGGAATTTTCTCTAAAGGAAAGTCACTTGCCACTTGGAAAATTAACGGCGCTAACTGATCCGGAAAGAATTCAAGGCTGTTCAGTTGAGCTGATAGCAGAGGATCTTCTGGTGTTTAGCAATGGATGCCGTAGTGGGAGCTATACTTTTGAAGATAGTTTCAAAGGATCTTCCTGGATCAGGTATCCTGTCAAACATTTCTTTCATGTTTTTATCAACATTATTATGAAACTGTGGTTATCAAGCCACCCAATTGGCTCCTAGATCACCAGGCTTTGAATTGAGTGCTGCTTGTCAACTCTACGCAATGGCAAATTTCTCTTCGTCACATTATTTGCAAGGTGTTCTACCTTCTATGACAGGAGAGCATGCTGACCCATACGTTTTCTGTTTAGCTAACAATAGGTTGAAAAAAGAATTTCGTGGATACTTGTGATCAACACCCTCGGATTCATGGGCTACGACTGAGTTCTTCAAGGCTACAAAAGGATCGTTTCCTTCAAATATATTGCTTTTTTTGGTCGTCTGTTTTCCAGATCTCGAAACCTTTTCAGTTCAAATGTTTTTACCTCCCACACCTGCCGAGATTCTGATTTTGTTTCACCACATCAAATCAGGAATAACTGGATCGACATACTAATAGTACAAGTACAAGCCAACCGCAACTGCCGCCCAGCGCCTGCCTACAAATGTAACCGGTTTTCTTTTAGCGCCTGCCTAACTGTTTTTCGTTGAAGAAATTTGTTTTGAGCAAACGTTTTCAGCTATCAAAAAAAAAAAAGAAAAAAAGAAAATGCCACTAGCATCAAAATTTGGCATTTTATTATGGTATAGTTTGTCTGACATCAAGAACTCTATACAGGAGCCGATGCTCAATTCCATTGTTTATTACGACTTTGTGTTTCAAGAGATTAATCTCTAGGGTCTGTTTCTATGAACCCAATGGCGGAAAATTGCAAAACTCCACGATAAAACGGTTTAATCGCCAAAGAATTACCATCCAATAGATACATTTCGCTAGTGACAGGAATTGATATTTTGAGTTAATCTGTTCCTAGCTGTAGAGAAACAACCTCAATCGATCTTTACGTTTATGTAATTTGTAGAACACTCCCAAGACAGTGTACAGAATATGTATGCAAGAGTTAATTTCGAAAAAAAAAAAAACCATGAGGGGCACATGCTTTACTCAGTGTTTAGTAAATGTATAGCTCCGATCCTAACCCTAAAGTACAGGGAATTGAAAGTTACTAACAACACAAATGAGTTGCGCTGAAACTGAAGAATTGAAGCCTGTGGGAGAAAGAAAGAAAGACAGAAGGAAAGATTTTTTTTTTCAATTTGTGTGCATTTTCGTAATTTGTAATAGCGCTTTTCTCCATTTCGTACCCCTTACATTCTCAACAGAAATATATGTCACTTTTTGAAGACATGATTGATCATCCCAGTTATACACACAACGTTTAAAAACGGTTATGAAATTAAAGCCTGAAAAAAACATTCAGGCTTGAACGGGGACCTCTGCGATACCAGTGCAGTGCTCAACCAACTGAGCTATCAAGCTAACTGGCAGCTGGTCACTTTGCGAGTTCGTAATATACCCGTAGATGGTGAAGAATACAAGTGAATATATGAAAGATCATATATTTGAACTGCGGAGAAAGATATGAAGACATGACTGATCATCGCAGTTATACACAAATTAAGCGGTTATGAAATTAATTTTTTCAGGCTTTATTTTCACAACTGCTTAAGTTGTGCGTATAACTGCGATGATCAATCATGTCTTCATATGTTTCTCCGCAGTTCAAATACATGATCTTCCATATATTCACTTGTATATGTCACTTTATAGGAAAGACAGTATTTTTTCCGCCTGAAGTAAGAGTTTCATATTTTTTAAATAACCTTTAACCTATCCTGACCAGCAAAATATTAAAATGACCATTCAAAAGAGAACTGAGGAGATTATTTTTTAAAAGATGGTTCGTAATGTCTTAGTCCGTGAATCAAAAGAAAGGATATTTTATTTAGAAATATATAATATATTATATATTTCCAATATACACACTATGTTACTCACTAAGAGTTCAGGTGATGTTCACCGTTGAACCGAAGATAGTGCTCTTCAGCAAAGGAGCAGATCATACCAATAGATGGACTACTCCGTTGTTGGTTTTCTCTTTACAAGATATATGGAACCGTTGAAATAATCATGTCAGCAGCTGTTATTACCAAAGGCACAATATAAAAGCGCTGTTTGTGGTGATGCGTAAGGCTTTTGGCAAAGTTAAAATAATAGGCACCTTAGCTCTTTGTACGATTTTTTGTTCATTCGAAGGGTTTTCGTTTTGGCGCAACTGGATATAATTTATAGTCATTTATATCAACTTCCCATTTTCATTTTTATTCTTATTGAAAGTCTTCCTGCTTGCAGTTATCATAAATTTATTCAAGCTAATCGAAGTATATGTCATAAAGATGTCACAACAGCGATGAATGATCCATGACTTATATAGTTTATTAGCTCTGGAAGAATACTTCTACAAGTAGAAAAGTGAACTTCCACCTTAGGTTTCTCATTGCATTCTATAGATTAGAGTGAGAGAAACGAAAGCGCGAGGGCAAACTGTTTGAAATCCCAAAGCAAGTGTAGCATCTAAAATATTGATATCAAGTGAAAGCCACTGACAATTTTTTGACAATAATTTGCCTTTCCAATGAAACACCTGCCATTGGTGCCAAAATACAAAGTGGGAAAAAATTGTGAACGCAAAGTTTATTCAGCAAGCAGCAATTTTTTTCACCTTTAAATCATACGATTTGTATCTCCGCTGTTCGGGTAAACTCTTTATAAAAAAGAAAAATCGGATTGTAAAACTCCTGCAAGGGCGGTGGTAGCACTACGGGTTACAAAAAGAATAACTTAACAATGCACGCATTAAATAATAAAGAAAGCACAGACATCGACGTGATGATCCAAGTGAACTCAAGTTTGAATCAACTAATGTGATTTGGCGGTAGCGACACCATCAGAGAACTGAAACCAGTTTGAAATTATTAGTAGTAAAGCAAAAATGAATTGATCATAGCCCAGAGACAGTGTACCTTGTCCTCAGTCTGCCTGTCTCTTTCATTCTTAAAGGTATGAATGACTGATTAGGGAAGATGCCGTGCAAGCACAACGTATAGCGAACCATTCTCCACTCCATGAAAACAAACATGTTGCATGCAATGATCTGTGTCTTTACTGCACCCAAATTCGTAATTTGTCAGTCAGAAGCCTGTCTACAGTCCCGGATATCCTACAATATCAAGTCACTAACATGATGGCCAGATTTATGGCCAAATTTACTCGTTTGGTATCGCCGTGGGTATTCTGGCTCTACTGCGAACCATAGCTCGGAAAGCTCGTCGGATTCGCCGAAGCTTACCGTCAGCTTTACTCAGCTATATGTTGTTGTACATGCCACTTCTAAAAAGAAGTCAGAGGTTAAAGTTAAGGTAGCAATGATGAGTATGACCAATCCCAGTCTAACTTGATAAGATGCATCAATACAAGCATTTGTTACAGCTAGTTAGGGTCAGAAAAGCACACCGTTTAGAAATAATTGTTCAAGAACAACAGGGAAATTCTTTTTTAAACCTAAAAAAGACGAAA
>Ga0126338_10002987_pt1 | contig 11775 bp, 7 predicted proteins | sample OrbCmetagenome_2_FD_92529 | JGI IMG/M metagenome (GOLD analysis project Ga0126338, IMG submission 92529) | Coral microbial communities from Petempiche,Puerto Morelos, Mexico - Orbicella C C metagenome | ecosystem: Host-associated > Invertebrates > Cnidaria > Coral | place: Petempiche,Puerto... | reverse complement strand
GGGGGGGGGGGGGGGGTGTGTTTTTGGAGAGGATGGGGAACATTAGGCTCCTGCCTTGGCTTATAGTCAACGAGATTAAATCTAGGGATTCAACGAATGCTTGTAGGACTGTTGTTTACGGCTGCTTGCAGCGTATATAGTATTTTTGTGTCACTTGATTTAACACCCTATGGATAAAATCTCCCGCCCCCAGTTATAAGCCCACTCAAACCCCTTTTAAAGAATTAGTATAAACCCAGTGCTTATAGCCGGTTCGGATCAATTGTACGTGTTTTCAAATTCATTAAGTTTTTTACACAAAAAAGTCGCCAAACAACCAGCAAAAAGACTGACATTATTGTGGCGCCATGACCCCCCAGACATTTTGACAAATTATGAACTACTTTATGACGTTTGCGTTCTGTAGTTATTAAATTTATCATTTATGCTTTTTTTGATCGATTCTAGGAAATGGAATGAATATTTAAAACATGTCAGAAAGGAGTGCGCGAGGAATATAAGAAGTATGGCGGTATAGTATTCAATTTACATGAGAAGATGGCACAGGTGCAAACAGTCCTGAAAAGAGGAAAATAAAAAGTTGAAAAAATAGCTGTATGTCCATTTTGAATTTCTCTATACTGATTCATTTGGAATTTTTTTAGTATGACTTTGCCTTTTTTCTTTTATTTCTTAAATCCCTTGATTTTTTGGCAGAATTTATAGATATTATTTATACGCAGTCGCCGCCTGGCCGCTCCAGAAAAGAATAAAAATGGTTTTTCCACGTTAGTTAAAAGCACATGCCGGATATCAAGACAAATAAGCCAATGAACTGTTCGACGCAACACATAATTAGGAGCTCAATAACTTAACTATGACTGAAATATTGCGATCTGTGCGTGTTGCCAGAATTAAATGCTCATTTATTGACACTTTTCTAATATCTATGTATATTAAGAAGTGCGATACTGGCAAAGGGATGCGTAACATAGACATATGTCGAGGAGTTGTTATAAAAAATTCCATTTACATGAATTGAAAGCATGAATAGGTGGGTCAGGTACAAACATGAAAGGAGGGGAAAAAAGAGTCGACAAAACATAACAGCATGTTCATTTGGATTCTATTCGCATTCTTGCTAACTTTATCCATAATTTATTAATATTCCTGTTTTTTTTCTGATAGGAAAAAGGTTCGTGAATTGCTTTCAATTTGAATTTTTAGAGAAAGCTGACTTACCTTGTAAAAAGGGATTTCGGCGAGTTTGGGAAACTTCTTTAAATCGACTGCCTCTGGATCGATTGGCGATTCAATGTTTACTGTGGTGTGGTTACGGGGGTAAAAATATTCCACGTACTTCGGGTTGGCCACTAAAATTTCCTTTGTTCCAGCGATTAAACTTAACAGGTTCTCATACCCATCCATATGACAACTTGAGCTCGTGTTTCCACTGCTGAAAAGTAAATGGGTACTGGCAATAGTCGGCATAATTTCTTCGCACTGTAAGCAGTATGGTACGAAAATATCTTGGATCATGGCACTATGAGGGAAGGGACAATCCAAATAAACCTGCTTGCTTTTGTAAATTGAAAGAAACTCATTTAGGTTCATTGTTTTCTTAGCCGGAAATTCTCCCTCGTACTTTTTAGTCAGCTGTACATCGAATACAACATCACTATATTTCTCGCGAAGGTAACTTTCGTTCGCCCAGTGTCGTACTGCCGGCCAATTCTTTATTGCTCCTCGCATGACTAAAGGCTTCCTCTTTCGTAAAAAGTATTCATAAAAATCCCTGCCGTTTGGTACAAAATTCAACTCTTCGATTTCTCCTTCCACAATAGAAGAGCCATGTTCTCCTAATTTCTTCATGTGACCCGGCAAGGACTCGTTTCCTTCAGTGGTCGCTTTCTTTTCTTCACCACAGACTCGATTTCCATTTTGTTCTTTAATTTGCTGTTCTTTTGATGAAGTTGCGGTACCTTCTTGTTCAAAACAAGCACTATCTAAATTATTATCCTTTGAGGATCTGGGTTCGTTTGCGTTATTTGACGCATCACCACATGGTGAATTTGACAAACTTGAGTCGCGGCAGATATTTAGACCGTCTTTGCTTTGGCAGTCGGTTTGTTCCAGTTGATCAGTGTTTGGGTCTTGAGTCTCGGTGCCTCTTTGAATCAAAACACTCCAGAGACGGTTATAATCTATTCTTTCTCGCTGTATATAGACAATTGCGGCCAAAGATCCAACAAAGACAGCCATCATTAAATAGCTTGCCTTGGTCATGACCGCAGTATTTGTGATATGTAAACTTCACAAAGTTTTCTGGCGTGAAACTGATTCGGAGATCAAAAAGCTATTTTGAATTTGACTTCAAAGCGTATGTTACGTGTTCGACTAAAGAAACAAATGGACGCCGCTCAGGGGGTTTAGATAATTTACTCCAAAGATATCACCTGGTGTGATCTGTATTGATGTATGGTAATTTAGGCGAAGTGATATGTATAGTTTTGTCTGATTGTGTCGCTCTCCTAAGTGGACTAAACTAAAACGAAAAAAAAAAAACTAGTCCGCATCTAGCAGGAATTAAATTTTATTTTTACATTTTGCTCGCGTCCTATAAATACTACTACAAACTTGGAAAGAACCCTCGTCTTAATAAACAGATCATCATACATGTCATATATCGTAAAGAAATAAAAACAATCGCCTATAATTTACAGGACAGCTGCTTTTCAAAACAGGAACAAAACGTGTATAAATGCATTTTCTGAAACAAGTTTTCGCTGTTTTCATTGTAGCTAAAGAGTTTCGAGTCATTTACAAAGTAGACAAAGTAGTGAATATCACCAGAGTTTCATTGCGTATAGCCGATGAGTCGCTGAACTATATTTCTGATATGGCTGGTTTATCAATAATATATATTTACGAACTTTTAATTATTATCGAGACTGTTCTGATTAAAAAGGTTTTTTTCTCGTGTTTGTGTAGATAAGTTTTATTTGAAATTATTTTTACCTCTGTTAATGGCGCAGTTTAGTATACAAAGATGAAACACTGAACATCATTTTTGCGATATTGATCAATGTTTTGATCATCTGGTAGTTGGGTTAGTTGATAGAGCTGTAGAACCATTCCTCATGAAAACTGAAGAGAAAATGCTCGGCGACACTTTCAAGTTACTTAAAGGGACGCAGCTATATCAAACCGACTGTTACCTGTAAGATCACTGTTTTTGCACTAAAATATTATTACTGAACATGTAAACAATGGCTTATTGATATCATGATACTCCTCACGGACATTAGGTATTCAGTTTTGCAATATTTAATTTAATATCTATTTTGTGACATCGATTTGAAAACGCCAGCCGCAATCCACAGTATGACAGACCGTGTTTTCGGTGTGAGAGGAAAACAAATAGTCCCCCAAAACGTATGACAAGGAAGTCTCTTGTTTTTTTCGGCGGTAGAGATAACGAATCATTGAACTATAACAAATTCTCGACTCTGATTGGTTCTCAGCAGGTTGATTTGAACACTGTCTAAAACAGCTCAGTTTACTTGTCGTGTCTCACTTTCTAGTCCCCAGTCCCAATCCGGCAATACAGATTGCTTGTAGACGAGGTTATATTTTTTAATACCCTCTTCTAGAAGCGAGCAAAATAGGAGTTTAATATAGAGTTATCTTGGCGGAACAAGCTTTTTCAATAAAGCACCATTTTTAATCTCTTGCGGTTCATCTTGCCGTCTCGCGGTACTATCAATAATTTAAGGGTCATGTTTGCACTTTTCTCACACATGCCATGATCTAAGCGAGACTTTGTCCTCACAAAAATGTGCGGAGGATTGATAACTTGTCATTAACAGCGACTCTTTTTCCAATCACACGCAATAATTAAGGCCTTTCTTTCGAAAGGTAAAGGTACCGTTAACGATAAGGCATTGTTTCTGTATACAAATGTTATTTGCATTGTCGCGGAAGCAAAATAAGTTCCTAAATTTTTTTTTGGAAACATTTTGCTTCGCAAGGAAACATTTTTGGAGCAACGACTCCTCGACAACGGGTGCTTTCCATTGATTCGACAAAAAATTTCGGTTGCAATTCCTGAATTTTCTACCCTCGTTCCAGAGGTTTTGTCTTTTCTACGTCCCAAATCAAATTTGAGCCAGGGTAGAAATTACAGGAAAAGAGGACAACGCCGCGAGGTATATCCAAATTTTCGAAAATCTCTTTACCTTGAATTTCCTTTTCATATGATGTTGTTCCCGGAATTTCAGAAATTTTCTGTCCAATGGTTCGAATTAAGGAAGTCAGTGAATTCTCGGACATTACGGAAACTTTTCCAGGAAATTTCCGTACCATTTGACCTCGTTTCGAAAGTTGCGGAGTTTTGATCGAATGAAAGTGACCGATGTTTCCTCATTTTCTGAGCCTTAAAAAAGTTCACTTAAAGCTTACTGTTATAACCGAGGAAACGGAACCGTTCGAATAAACGAATGAGATTATAATTAATAAGCAACACACGTTAACACACAACACTGTTTAATCCACGTGTCGCGCCAAGCACATGCGCATTACAGAATCAAGAAGTCCTATGACGTAACAACAACCTATGATAAAACACTTACAGGGTACAATTTTACGACTAAAATTTCCAGTGATTTTCCAATATGCTGCTTTTGCTATTCAACACTTTATATTTCCCGAATTTTCAACCAGAGGAAAACCCTTCTACGAAATCTTGGTGCTAGCAGGGATCGATAAGAACGTCGCTAAGACAATAAAATACCCAAGTACATGTAACACAAAGCCATTCATAATATTGATTTATCACATCATCCAACCAAAACAGTTACAAATTTCACTACTAAAGATAAAACGATCTCAAAGATACCTCACTGAAGACAAAAAAGAAAAATTACTTTCTCAAACCAGTGATTGCAATCGATTGTCCATAAATTATTTTTTCTGACTATATATTAATCATAATATTATTATGGTACAAAATAAATCCTTGCAGATGATTGTGTGCAAACGTTGTGTCAAACTTTAAGTTACCACGGTAGTTATGCATGTTCTGATTGGCTGAGAGAACATGCAGTTATAGTGTACAAAATATAGTAAAAGTATCATACTGGCATACATTAAGAAAGTGATGGAAGCATCTGAGAGTATGAGAAGAAACAAAATAGTGAAATTGTTTTCTTCTCAAGGTTTCTCCGATGGGTTAATAGTTGCTTCATCATAGTTTTATATATGTTGATGTCAATGTTAATTTTTTTTTATTTCAACCATATGTGGTAATTACTAAAGTCAAATAACTAGAAGAAATGAACCACATATAGGTGAAATAGCTCAGATCAAGAATTAATCACATTTTAAAAAAGTTAACTACAGCATGATATAACCCAAAAAAATAATGAACCAGTCACTGTGTGCAGAAAGTCCAAATGGTTCTAATCAATAATGTGCTCATATACCAATAATGTTATACTATAGCAATGCAATTTAAGGTGTTGGTTTCTTTATTAAATATCATTAATAGCTGTCGAGTTCCTTCACTTGGCCAGATTTACACAATTACATGACATAACAATATAAAAATAGCTAAATACAGTATACTTTCATCTGGTGAATTCCACCTATTTATTCATGTAAAAATATATTAAAATTGATGGCATTCAAGGAAGTTAAGTATTTACTTCCTAGCATTGTTATACACACTCACTATTAACAAAAATTCACTGTTCATTCTGTTTTAAAGGGTGTGAGCATAAGTCAATGTTCTGGAGTCCAGTCCAGTTATTCTACCACTGCCACCTAGAATCAAACAATGTTGTAACCATCTTTCCTATCTTTCTTCCGAGAGCAGGCTGCCGACATCTACAGCAGCTGTCTACAATGATCATTATTTATCTGGCCAAGTCATCAATTGCTCAAAGGCATACTGTAAAATCTAGCGATAACAGCCCAGTGGGCTCATACAACTTCGAAAGGGGTTTTTGGATGGGGTTAGATGTATAACCGGGGGAGTTTACATCCTGAATGGGAGAGAGGGGACTCGTAAGTAGAATTTTTTGGTAATAGCGGAGAGATGATCAAGAGCAGGGGGCATTGATGTGGGGGGTGGAGCGAGTTACACCCAGGATTTGACAGTATGAGATAATCAACATTGAAACAAGAAACAATTAGAAAAGAATGTTTACAGAATCAGGGGTTTCATTAATGTTTTCACAGGGAGGCAACAATTTTTGAACTATAACTTTTCTCGAGATTGTCAAATCAGGCCGGCAAAATCGTGCTCCCAGCCAGTCAATGAAACCCCTGCAGATATAAGTACAATCTACCTGCAAAGTTTGGCAAAAAAGTTGAATATTTAACTGAGGTAAACATGCATTGGAACATTTAGAGTCACTGAATTTAGTAAAGCTGCAAGACCTGTTTTGTGGCCGGTGGCAAGAGTAAAAGGAGCAAGTAACAGCTTACTTCCTCATGCTAAAACCTATCTATGTACAGTTGGACCCACCAATTCTAACTTGACCATAATTTTCAATTTCCCCATTATTTTCAACTCAACACCATTTGCCTTGGAATTGCCCATCAGTCATACTATCGGCTATTTTGGACTCCCACTATTTTTCATTTCCCCTGAGGGTTCAAAATAGGGTTCAAAATAGTGGAGGTTCAAAATTGCAGGTTTCAACTGTATTTTTTCTATTTTGTCATTAGCTAAAGCCAAAAAGTTCCTAAATTTTAGTGATTTATTATTTAATATTAGAGAATATGGCTAAGAAACATTTTTTGTAGAGCAACTTGAGAATCTGAAAGGGATTTAAATAACAATTTGGTCCAATATTATTCCTTTGAGTTTATGTTCAAAATTCCTGAAATTTTGTCACCATTAAGTACCTGTGAACCATGTAGAAATTTAATCCATATTAGGGTGTTAAGCTCTCAAAAAGAGCTCGGCATTTTTCAGCTGGCATAGAACACTACACCATCATCAAAATCATATTTCAGTGACACCCCATACAATCAGAGCTCAAAGAACTGATCGTCATCATGCTGGATGGCAGTCTTGTCTCGTTTCACATGTCTCTTTGAAGCGAGTATCTGTCCTCTTTGCCGTCTTGATGATCCTGTTTCCAGTGGTCGAAACAAGTCATCTTCTGCAACATAACTGCCACTTGATTTTTCCATGTCTGCTATAACTTTGGGTCCAGAAACAGTCCTGGAAATAAATATATTTGATTTATTATTCTCAACACTGCAGCTACATGTACATTGTACCTTATTGAGACGGTAGTGTCTGTTGCTTATTGTCTTAGAGTTATACGTATGCTGTGACAGAGAGCAATGTATTTGTGTTTATAACTTGAGCCCCGGAAAGGCAGAAGCTGACCAGGTCACATATTCCAAAGCAAATACACTTGAATGAGTCAAGACAGGCTCTAGAGGTTAAAAATATTGATCACATAAGTGCAAGACTCCAGTTCATAATTTCACAATTACAGGTGGTAATCTGTTGTAATTCTAGTTCAGTGTCTTTCTGTATTTTGCATGTGTGGTGGGTACCTAGCCATGGACAACATTTTGGCACACAAATCTGATACCATTTTGTAGGAAATAAACACATTAATTAAACGAGACAAGCTAAATCCTACATACAAGAAACATTGGACCCTAGGTTGAGTTCTTAGCACACACTATGTGCTCAGATGTTTCTTTGCTCAGAATTGTGACTATTGATCAGTGTATAAAATTTAACTTTTGGATTGTGCTATTGATCAATATCAGTAGCTTTTGATATCAGAACCAAAACTCACCTTAGTTTTTCAGATTCTTTTTTGGAACTTTTAATTCTTGCATCCAGCTGTTCTAGAAAACTTAAAGCAGTTTTAATGTGCTGTTCCTCTGATGTTCGTTCTTTTGATTGATCTAAAGAGCCATCACACGCTGCTCCACATTGCTTTCCTTTGCTACTATTCACGCCATTATTGATAGTTCTGTCATCATTAATACCTGGTCCACTATCCTCTGTACCATCTTCAGAAACCTCCAGTTCTTCCAAATAGTGTGGTGAATCTTTCTTGACTGGAATTTTCAGAATTTTAAACAAGTGTATATTGTCATTTGCCCAAATCTTATTTGTTCTTCTCAACTGCTCAACCTGAAAAAGCAAAAACAAGTTAGTCCATAGTCACAACAGCACCCATTAAAAAGGATTAGAAAATTGTCCAAAGAAAATACATGTACTGATTGGTTTAAAATAGTTTTGTGTAATTCAATAGAAACACAGAACTAGCTCAAGCTGTTGATGTGATGATGGTGCAAGCAAAGAGAATATTTACGTTTTGATGATCAATGAAAGTAAACAGGTTGTTTTCTTTTTTTTATCACAGAATTTCCTTAAAGAAATAGAAAACATGAGTTATGAGCTACTGAGTTATACAAAAACACTTGTGGAAGTTTGGGAGAACTCAAAAAAGTCAGACAAAACCCTCGCCTGTCACCTTGTGTTTCTGTTAAACAATTAGATTATGAGCTTTCTATCATGTGATAGTTGAAAAGGGCGCAGCCTGAGCCAACTATCATGCATAGAAATCAACAGCGAATAATCTACTACTTGTTATCTAAATCCTCTTCACAGACACCTTGAAAATGCAAAGAAGCGGCCTTCATTTCGTTAAAAATTGAAACTGCTATGCTACTCACTATCTACAACAGAATAGCTAGTGAGTAGCGTAGTCACTTGGAGAATAGCATGCATGATAGCTAGAGCACAAGTATATTTATACTAACACTTAATAGAAACAGGGTACATGTTTTCTATTTCTTAGTCATTCATTAGCCTCATATGTGTTTATACCTTAAAGTGCTACTGTGACCAACAATCAATTCTACTTTTTCTTTGTATTTCAAAACTATATAACTGAACCACTAAGTGACCAAAGTTTTAAGCCTTCATTTCAAAAAGACACCTGTCTATTTTGACTGAAATTTTCCTCATTAATGGTCTGCCATTACTAACTTAAAAAACTTGAGAGAGCTGAATCGAGGATAAGATGACATCAAAGACTGACTAGTGTAAAAATACAATACATGTGCACGTGCCTAAATTAATATCATGCAGCAAGGGAGTTTCAAACTTTCATACTTTTAAACTTGTGTTTTGCATGTACAATAAGCTGCATTAACACGATGCAATTTTAAGCTAGTGAGTCTTTGACGCCATCTTATCCTTGATCCAACCCTCCGAGGTCCAATCGGTCAGTCTTGAACGTGAAATGGCAGACTGTGAAATCCTAAACTTGCACTCAAAGAAAACAGCCTTTGGATAAAATTCGAAGCTCAAGATTTTGCCAGTCAGGCGTCAAACAAACATGCTTTTAAAATCTGAAGGAAAAAGGCAAGTGAATTTTTTGATCATAGTAGCACATTAAAATATAACCCATCAAGCAGTCAAATGCAGCGTGAACCAGAAGTTCTGATCAGCCTGTACTTCCCCCTATAATTAAACACTTTGCTACAATTGCTACAAACACACCCAAGTCTGATGTGACATCATTTTTATATTTATCCCAAGCTTAAATTTGCTATGATCCCATCTCAGACTAAAAGTTCATTACATAGCCCATCTTACAACAGAAATATTTCTACTCCCTGGATAGGATGCTAGTCCAATGTAACGTGCTTAAATTAAACCCATCCCAGACCTAAGGATTTAAGGATGTAAAGGATCCAGGTCCATCATGGAGGGTAAAAAATGAGACGCCGTATATAAAGGTAGATCCCTGAGACCTTTGGCCTTGTGTTATGGAGAACAATTTATATTTTGTTCAAAACAACATATTGATTGGAAACATATCATTTTCCGAGAAATCGTATCCTAAACACTAATATATTCATGAATATGATTAATATTAAACCTGTGAAAGCAAATATTTGATTAGCTGGTATATTAAAGTGAGACAAATGATCTATGTATAGGCAAATCAAGGAATATCTATGGTTCGGGACGACTGTCCGAGTACGATTTGAATATAACTTACTAAGCTTACCTGTAGTTATATAACCTGTATAACAAGTCTTACCAAATCGAAAACGAAGTCGTTGACAAAATTTTATCCAACGGGAGAACGTCTCTCTTACTTTGCTCCCAGGAAACGTACCTGTTTCTCAAGGGTTGGTTAGCTGTAGGTAGATTAATCTTAAACTCGCAAGAAATTCGATACCGACCTACCCGGCCGGCCGGGCAGGAAGAAAAGCCGTCCATTGTTCTCCAAGGGAACGATTTTGCGGCCCATCATTTTGGTCTGTTTGATAGCGTAACGAAGCCTACCAATGCCTAAAGAAAAAGCTAATAGAACAAATTGTTTTTCAAACACGCTTACTCACCGTTACTCCATATTTTATCGCCAATCCTTGCAGTGTGTCTGTTGTTTCCAGCACATGACCAATCAATTTTACGTCGCATTGCGGTAGCAGTTGATTTCGCGTTGTGCCATAAGATTTTGGTGCCTCGAAGCTACCTGACAAAGAACTCCTTTCCGAGGCTTGATTCTTTTTGACTGCGTTTAACTGTGGACTTGATTTGTACCTTCGAAGTCCACGATCGGAAAAGATACTTTGCCGTGCTCCCTCCGCCATCTTCCATTTTGTTTATTGCAAAATTAGATTCCAGTCTTGCGCAAACTTTCACGTGCTTTCAGATTATTTTAGTCCCTAAGTGGGGTAGGGTTAGTATTCTGGGAGCGCTTTCTTCTCCCACTTTTATTCGCTCTTTTTAAAATGCTGAGAATAGAGAATTACTCTTAAGTATGTATTTCCTGGGCTGGACACAGGATTTTATACTAGAGAAGGGGGTTCGAGATACGGACCGCTGAAGACATTCCTCTGTAGGGGACTCCAAGGGCATCCTCCCCCCTAAAAGTTTTAAAATTGAGGTCCTCGGAAATGGTCCTCTGAAAACGCGTCAAATTTGTTTTCCGTCCCCATTACGTCGGAGGAATTTAAAAAGGCAACAATCACCGGTTATTTTGGATTTGTGTTTGAGGAAAACTCGCGCAGGGAAATCACATGATTATCGTGATGCCTTCGCTTTCGACTTCGCTTTCAGAATGTTTTACGTCCACACGAAAATGAAAAGCCGGCGTTTTCAAATTTCTCCGGTTTTTGTGACGGATTAGAGTGGACGAGAGACCTAACCGGAGTAAGAAAGCAGAGTTTTCAAATTTCTCCGTCCTAGTGTGGAACCTGAGAATTTAAGGTTACCGTATAGTTTAGAGGTGTCTCGCGTCCAAGCGATATAATGCGTAAGGTTTAAACTGTCGATACCTAAACCCCCATATGAAATTCAGGGTTATAGAGCGAATTTTTCATGACCTCTAAATATGATTAAAACAATGTGGAGTAAACGTACTAAAATCACTCTCGGAGAAAAAACATTTCAGAAATAAAAAATTCGAAGACACTTTTTTTTGTTGTTCATATGTTAAACTAGCTACTGTCTAAATTTGAGAGCAAACGAACAAATTCCCTTTGACTTGTAGCTTTCAATAATTAATTTTGACGTTCGCATTTAAAGATCGTGAAAAATTTGACTGTTCATTTTATTTAAAATTGTTGATATAGTTAATTTGTTTGATAGCCAGCTCTATAAGCATTTGATATACACCGTATTCATAAATGGCGGCCGCGCGGAACGGCCTGGTTTCGAAAACATGAAAACGAGGCTTGGTAGGCCACGCATCACAGATCACAACAAAAATGGCTTCTTCTAGTCGAGATTCT
>Ga0126338_10002986_pt1 | contig 11775 bp, 4 predicted proteins | sample OrbCmetagenome_2_FD_92529 | JGI IMG/M metagenome (GOLD analysis project Ga0126338, IMG submission 92529) | Coral microbial communities from Petempiche,Puerto Morelos, Mexico - Orbicella C C metagenome | ecosystem: Host-associated > Invertebrates > Cnidaria > Coral | place: Petempiche,Puerto... | reverse complement strand
TGAATGACTGAATGACTGAATGACTGAATGGCTGGATTAGTGAATAAATAGTGAAAATTTCTTGTCGGTACAAGCACACAAACTAAATTAAAACCGGCAAAATCAAATCCTATACCAAAGATATCACAATTCATTCTTCCCCCCTCCCCCCCCCCGCACCCCAGTGGTGAAATAGAATTTTAAAATTAGCATTTTACTGCAGACTTTTAAAAAGAATTTTAAAAGACAGCTTGATTTCTACAGTTAGGCCTACCGTCCACACTAATCCGTCACGAAAACGAAGCTTTCTGAAAACACTCTTCATACAGGAGGAATTTGTTAAGGTGTGGACGCAAAACACTTTGAGCTTTTCGAAAATGCTGACATTACGATAATCATGTGATTGCCCCGGCCAAGTTTTCCTCAAAGGCAATTCCAAAATGACTGATTATTGTTCCGTTTTCAAATTCCTCTGGCGTAGTGTGGACAGAAAACATTTGACGCGTTTTCAGAGTGAAAGTTCCGTTTTCAAATTCCTCCGGCGTAGTGTGAACGGGTACACGGTTGGCCACATCATTTGCTCTTCATTATCTGAAAAAATGAACTTTCTCACCTGCATCAATTCCATTCTCACGTTCTAGCCGCAAAATTTAGCACAAGATTATTTGTAATCTCGCTGACTTCGCTGAGGACAGGAAAATGTACTCGTCAGTTGTGAAACACCGACAGATATTAGCCAAGAAAACTCTTTGAACCTGCCTCTTCCTAAAGGAGGTAATTTAAGATTCATACCTGAATAAAAATGAGAATTGTAAAACCACTCTGATAATACCAGTTATATTCCTTGCTTATGATGGAATCATTTTTACAGTCCTCCGTCTCACAGTTAAACCTTGCGTGTCTGCTTTCTATGTAAACCAGTCAGCTTTGCAATATCTAAATACAGTTATGAAACGATTCGAACAAGGGGTCCAATAAAATGTGAACAACTATTGACGTACTAAACTAAACAGTCCCCAGTCTTTATCAGTATGCAAGGTTTTTGTAGCTTAGAGAATATCAAGAGCTACCTGAGAAGTTCAACATCAGCTATACCAATAACTTTCTGGTAGAAATGTTATTCCGGCGTTATTGACACAAACGGAAATCTATCTTTGAAATGTTCTCTTTTTGAGAAAATAGTTTGCACTTGTGAAATATGTTGTCACTTTTCACGATGATTACTAAGGAAAAAAAACAATAAGTAACATAACAAAACATGCAGCTGATCTGTGATCTGCGATATTTCAGTCTTCTATTACGTCAACCCTGACAAATACTGGTTTAATTTTAAAAAGATGGAAGTATGACATAAGTCAATCAGTGTCGGGAAACTTAAAGGTTCCTCATTAAGGTACTTCGACTTTGGCCTTCAACTTTTCAAAATTTTCCATTCGAACGATAAAATTCAACCATTACATATAAAAATTGGATTGTATTTTGCTAAAACTCGAATGACTATCAGTTCTGATTGTTAACATTTTTCCGTTATTTGTCATTCTAATAAAAGATGGCGACTGCCACATTTACTCATTATTCTTAGCGCGCTTTAATAACGCTCATGAAAACGTGCAGAAACTTTCACTTCTTCGAATCTAGCATACACAAAATGTTGCTTTCCTTGTACTTTATACTAGACTATGTAAGGTTTCTATGGTATTGTGGTAAAATGTACAACTACCATCGTTTTGTTCTACGGAAGATTGCATCTGCTGTGACGCATAGTTCTGCACACTGCATAACGGCCAAATTACCCTAACTACTTACGATTTTTAAACTGTTACTTCATTGATACAAATAGCTCAACAAGAGTGCTTACCCAAGTTTTCAATTTCCTTGGATCCAACATAGTCAGCGTAGTCCTAATCGTTCGTTAGTGGTTAATTACGCTTCCTTGACTTGGGTGGGTAAATTAAAGGTAATTTAGCGTGGCAATCTTTTAAGTCCCAAGGAAACCGAATGTTTAATCACAACTGACGGAGACTTCTTTGGTATTACGTCATCCTACCACTTAACAGTTGTATTGTAAGCAAAATGGAAGAAAATCGTTTCAGTTCTAAGCATTTCTCTGACAAAACCCGCACAATGGTTCTAATTACTGGATTCCCTCTTTATTGTCTGACAGTAGAGGCTAAAATATTTCAGATTTGGAAAGATGTATTCAAGCTATAGAGGCTTCGTGATCTTTTAGAGATTGATCACCTCCAGGTTAAGTCAATGACACATTATCGAAGTTCCAATACAAAAGGAAACTGTACTAAGCTTTTACAGCGCACTTAAATTTGTATTGGTGTTTCAGTGATATAGAGTAATTTAAAAATACTTAATAGTGTCGATTTAATCTAAATTACTGATTTTCATTTGTTGATTCAGTGACCTGCCTAATGTTATCAATACATTGTACACAAATTAACTGAAGTGCCTTTCTAATACTATTGAGTACATCTATTACATATGTATTCCCAAAGTCGTAACTAGCTCTTGAAAACCAGAATCCAATTCTAAAAAAACTGGTTGCTTTTTCTTAGTGCCACAGAAATTCTGACCAAATTCAACTCAAAATCTTAAAAACTCGCCTTAACTTTTCGGTATAACTAAATTTGCTTCGCGCTTGCAATCTCCTAAGATTGGCCCTAGTAACTTTGACAACTAGTTCGTCAGGTTGGAAACAATTTCGTAGAAACACACCCCTGTTAACTGGAACTCAGGGCATAACAAGGTTTTCCCGTGACTAGAAATTCCAGAAAACATCAAGTTTCGAAATAGCTGTACATATTTTTTGTGCCATCAATAAAGTTAAAATTTTCATGCATTGGCTTGTCCAACAATACGACTCCAGGTGGCACAAAAACACGATTTTCAACCTGTAAAAGGTTCGACGCCAATCCTTGTCTGGGCCATATGGATAGTTACTAACCCATCCCCTCGTCCCTCGTTTCAAGATCGTTCACAAATCTGCAATGATCTCTGTTTTCTTCAGGGGCGTAGCCAGGATTTTTCAAAGGGGCGTCACACTGTGTCAAAGTAAGGGTACTCACCGGATTGTCATGCCCTTTTCGCAACCTGTTATAGGTTGTTTGCTTAGAAAAGGCTTACAAAAAGGGGGGTCACGGGAACCGCAGGACATTCCCCCCTTAAGGTATGATCTAACTTACCTTGACACGCTAAGATAAACTCCTGCCATTGCAACTGCGCAATCGTGTTTAGCTGCCTCACTCTGTCTTCCATCTAAACAGAACTAAGTACTTTAGCTTAAGCACACGTGCTTCAAGGGAACTCTAAATATTCAGATATTCTGAAGCTTTTAATATCACTTTGTCTACAGTGTATGTGATTATGCTATTTGAAAAAGTTATATCAGCGATACTGGATGAGATAAGAAAAAGGGAGTTGAACAAAGAGAAATACACTGTATTGGGCATTGGCAGTTCAACAAAATATGTCAGTTTTCTTCCGTACGCAATCAATTCTTCAGTAAGATAGGTAATGAGATTAAATAATTAAATCACCAACAAGAAGATATTCTTGTTGATACATCAGAACATCTTCATCTTGAACCTTTCATGTACAAAAGCCATTTCATATCAAGACATTCGACCTCGAGAACCGAGAATTGCTGTAACTCTTCAATGCGCGACACTTTTGGTGGGTCGCTTAAGTTCAAAATGGCTGGTTGGTCGAGAGCAAGGAGATTCAATTATGTGAAATTGCGTGAAACCTTTCATATCATCGGATCGCCGATTTGACAAATACGTATTCAGAAAGATCGTTGAGGCCTGTTGTGAACGACTTCTCAATTTTTAGTAACTAAGAGCTTTCGTGAAAGTCACTCTCGCACCATAATCACAATGTATAACCCGGGTGTGTATAAACGACGTGTGCCAGGGAAAAGCAGGCCTGTTGCTTAGCAACGTGTTAAGAAAATATTTTTGTCTTTCGGAGGTTATCTCGCGAAATTAATAAAATGCAATATCTGACTCCCACTGAGTTTAATTTACATCCTTTTGAGTGTTTAAGCGTTATTATATACCGCTTAAAAATAACATGTTTATTTCGTTAGGATGTGGGGGCGGCGGAGAGGATACAATACTTTCAGAGACAGTCTCCCTTAACAATTTTGTTTATTCTCATCTCCTGATTGCTTGACAACGAATTGAAATCGAATGGAGAATTTACATGTTTATCATTCCTTCCTAGGAAATTACGAAAGTTATTGACTTGTCTGTCTACAATGATTGTTGATTCAAGTTCACTCTCCTTGAACAGCAGCTACAACAAACTAAGGAATTAACGCCTAGTAACTGTTCTTCCTAAATGACACGGTATGATTAACAGGATTTTTGTGAGGCTTCCTTGTGCTCTGATGTGTGATTTTGTTGTTACACAATTATTATATTTATGCAAAATTCACTTTAGTTATCAACTGACTGTATTCAGGTAATTAACAGTGGCAAATGAATAATTAGATATTGTTAGATGAATAGCCACCGTATGGATGTAGCTGTGGCAAGACCGTTATATTTTAAATAGTGCTTAAATATTTGACCAGAAAATCCAAAAATAATCGTATGTTATCACAAGTTATGTTAAGTTTAAGTTTAGTTATATTTAGCCACCTACGTATACGTTAAAAATAACAATGCAAATAGATGTAAGATGTAGTACAATAGCAAGTTAATCTTGCTCCTTACTTCTTTCCTAAAAACGCGAACAAACGACATTCGCAGCAAGCTCTTAATTCTACTTCGATGGTTTCCAACTCCTCTACAAACACATCAAACCCAAACACCTCACTTAGGTCGTCATCGCGCTCAAATTCCCCTGTAAAATTAAGAACATTAAGCTTTATAACCCTCTGTTGGCATTCCCCTATGCCAGGCACACAGAAATCTGAGTCGTCACCACAAATCACTTCATTGATAAAGGGAGGGAAAACGCCTTCTGGAAGTTGCGAGATTCCAAAGCATTCAGTACACAGCCGCCTGAATCCGTCATCTTCCAGAAGGGAACCTCCATCAAAGCACTCTTGAATGACAGTGGTGCCGGGGCTCGATGGCAGGGTGATCGAACTGCGTCGTTTCCTGTTTCCAGCAGTTCCGTCCTGCTGGCCAAAGATACTCGACAAATCTGATTGGTTATTATAAGGCGATGAGCTTGGGGGTCTGGTCGGTAGCGGTTGTACATCTCCGAGCAGGCTTTCAAACTGCAACGCCTCTTTTTTGTTGACTGCCACATATCGTGGAACGTAACCGCCAACTTTCTGGAGTCTGGCTGTTTTCTGGCTTTCATTGAGGAGGACGCATATCGGTCCTTTGATGAAACGACCAACAAAGCGTTTTGGAGGGCCGTTGACAATTATTTTGCATTTCTCTTTGGGGATGCTGGAATTGGTAATCGGAGGTCGGCGTGTTGGACGAATTTTTATGAATCTGAACTTTTTCTTCGACACTCGCAGTCCATCATTTGGCAAGACCGCCATTAGAAGGAAGATGACACAGAGCAGACAAAGGCTCTGTGGTTAAAAATTGAGAAAAACGATTAATGAGATTTTAAAACTATACCTCTGCCATGCCTTGAATTTTGATTGTCTCTAACTTAACATCGACCAGATGGGGTTTAATTGTAGCTCCGTCATTTCTTGACAATAGTTTGAATGATACAACATCGTGGCAAATGATCTGTGTGCATCATTAAGGCTAAATATGGCTAACCAAAAGAACTCGATAAACCTTGTCTTTACGAGCGAAATGGCGCCATGCTACTATTCGTGGAAGGGTTAGATAGCAATTACAAAATTCAATGCAACGTGAACAGTCCTCTACAGCCAGAAAATGACACACTGACTGGCTTTCAATGAATTTCCTCTTTCGTTAACTGACTCTTGTCTTCTCTTTTCGTCACTAATACTAGCTGATACAAAATTTATATTGCAAAGATGACTTCTGTCAAGACCTTTTGACTATTACTTGTCTACAGGAACATTACCTTCAGTTTTAACTCCATGAATGTTTTGAACTTCTGGCTTCTGGCCAAAGAATTTCGCTACTTCGTTTCCTCTCACAGAAGGGCTGAAACCGAGCAACAAAGGCAAACAACTATTAATGTATTAAATCACCTTGTACTTTGTCCTTTGTTACCTTAACCCAATAACGAAATGATATAAATATCTTCATACAATCGTCATAGCTTCATTTATCATTATGTTGCTCATGGCTGAGATACAAGTTTCTATTCTTATTATTTAACCTCCGTTGCTTTAAACAAATCTCTTACTGAACCGGACATACCTCTTGCAAATGGAACACAGATTTTCTTGTTCAAAGCGTTGAGCACCTTTTAAGGTCAATAATCGAGGTCTTGTAAAAGTAAACAACATTTGTTCGTGTTTGTTTATAACAACAGAAGAACAAATAAAAACAAAACATGTTTTTTATTCAACATACGCTCTCTGACGTATTAATGCAAAAAAAAGGTGGCAATCGTAGAATGTATACACGATTTCGCCGACTTTAATAGACACGAGCTAAGTGCTGCATCAATACTTGCGGCAATATAGCCGGTCATGACAATAGAAAAACCGCAAATTGATCATTATTTACTGTTGTATTAAATATATATAGCAACAGGACAGCAAACACAGCGAAATAGCATTTCTTATTACATGACAGCAACTTATTAAACACACCATGACCCCATTGTGGATGTTATCGAATTTGAACAATAACTTTTTCAGTTAACTATTTCGTTTGAACGTCAGTTTTAGCCATTTGAACGTCAGCTTTTGACCAGTGAAAAAGCTCAGCTTTTTTGTGAAGTCTGCGGCAGTCAAATTTCCAGCAAAAAGACTCACGCGAAAATCAGCAATACTTTCATCAACACCGAGTGAAATTAAAATTGAACTAATTTAGTGCATATGACGTCAATATAGGGACGCTTGACCAATCAACGATATTACATAGGTGGTTTCGTTCACGTGAATGTCGTTAGAAAAGTAAAGGTGTGGTATCATTTTGAAAGACCTGTTTGTTTCAAATCTGACATCTAATAACGAAAGATTGATGTTGACAGATCGGCATTAAATTAAATTCACCTTGACATTATCATAACTGGGCAATTTCCTCAACAAAACTTTGCAACGTGTGAAGTTTGAATGATAGTATTTTATTTTCTCGATCCTGTCGTTGATTCGTTGGGCACAAGATCACCCTTATCGACTTCTTATCCTTTGCCAGGATCAAAAAAGGCTGTTTTAAGAGAAATTACGTCAACAGTCACTCAAAACTAGTTTCGGTAAAAGTTTTTTTCACGCATGTTAGTGGACTGGTAAAAGTACAGTGGTTTGTAAAATTTATTGAAAACCGTAGATTTCTTGGTTCATATTTCGAAGTCCCTTTCAGTTTTACCATCATAGTTAAGCATTTAAAACTGACCGAAAGTCAAGATACGACTTAAAGATAAGATGTGAATTTATACAGCTAAAATATAATCAATATTGTAAGAACCGGATGGTACATGCACTAAACAGCTACAGTTAGAAATCGCATTTTTCAATTCAACGGACTACCGATAGATTCAATCTCTGTCATGAAATAAACTCTTGAAAACCTAGAACTTAAAACGGCAATGGTTGCGACAAAAGAATCGGCAAAAACAATATAAGATTGAGAAGATATTAATTCAGTTTGCAAAATAACGTACCTTTCTGCCGATTCAGAAAAAACGCCTCTCGCCTCACTGCTTGCCTCAGCTTAGTATCCGCACAGAACTGCCTTTAAGGACCTTTATTTAACCAGCCAAAGCGGAAAAAACGATTTTAATGGGCCACAAATCAAACTACTTAAGCACTGAATTGTGATGTAATCAAAAAATAAATAGCTTATTTATATGCCTCGGGGCAAATGGACTATTTATTCATCTGTTGGTTCGGATTTTTAGATCAACTCGATGAAGCAATATCCTAGACTAAACTCCATGCCTGTATCCTTGTTATATCGGAGTTTTCAAGCCATCCTAAATTCGTTAGTTGTTTGTTTAAATGACCGAGTTTGTTAGTCATGATTAGAACAGCTTATACGGCTTATGAAGCGTAATCACATGGGGTGACATCGTTCGAGTCCTGTCAGGCGGTGAGTTTTGATTTCCTCTAGGCAACCGGCAATCGACACGTCCGGCTCACCAATCAACAACAGCGTCTCTTTAATTTGACCTACGTCTGCACATAAAGTTGTTTGTTTAGCAAAATCTTTTGTAATCTTCAAGGAGGGGATCACCCCACCCTTACATGCCATTGAGAAAAGCAGAATAAGCAGTATCGTTTGCTGAAATCGTCTCCATTTAGATTGCATAATATCATGTATTATTTTAAGGCAGCCAGCCAAACTTGTGCTTGATTGGGGTAAGTTCGCTGACAAACGAATAGTTTGCTTGTGAGACATGAATACAGAAATTTAGTTGACAATACTTCCCTTAGAGTTGAAAACTCTAGCAAAAGTCAACTTTCGGAGCTTAGCAAGACCTCTGGGATTGCCTCGGGGAACCAGTCAACAGGCTAGCTAATAAACTATTGTACTGCATACACGGGCCAATATTGAACCCACGTATTTTGCTATCGCAGGCGCATTTGATTAAAGAGCTGACGTTTCCAAAAATAGTTTGTCGACAGACAGACAGACAGACAAACATGAAAAACGGTGAATGAGTTAATTTACTTTCAGCTATCAACCTCCAGATGATGATAAAATAGTGAATATGAGAGTAAATCAGGTTATTTCAAAATAGGGAAAGTTGAAATGTCGAAAAATTCAATGGATTTTGACAGTCCACGTGCACAAATTGGTACATTGTCACTTTTGTGGTCTCAGCTGAAGGGTCATGAACATTCGAAACTGTTCAGCCACTGTCATTTGTCTTTGCATTTTAATTAAGTCTCTGCTCAGCGACATGTGTCACGCACTTTTGAATTCTTTTTAGTAAAGGTAAGGTTTCCTTTTAGATAACCCTCCAAACATAATTTTACGACTGAGTGAGTGCGAAATACATGTAATGTTTGCTATTTGCTTTATAGAAACGCTGCGTTCGTGTTTTATACCATAAAGATAAAGCTAGGATACAATGGGGCAAATGTTGTTGAGCTTGATGGGGAAAACACCCTTGTGCGGCATCTTGCTTGGTGCGCAGATACTGAATAGATATAGTTAAGTATGACACTTGGATTTTCAGTAAATTCACCTTTGAAATCCTGCATCGGATTTCGCCGTAAATTACGTCCTGGTCCAAATATAGAAGTGGGCTCGAGACTGTTCTTCTTCGCAGATGGCTACGAAGGAGATTGCGCGAGAAATGTTTCGTAATGCCCAAAGGAACGTTTATTGAAAATAGGATTTTAACCCAGTAATCCTTATTTCAAGGAACCCCTGTTCGGGAACAATCTGCGTCTATAGTAAAATACCTTGTGAACTGTTGATATTGTTGTTCCGTGAAAATGCCATCTACATCGGAAGCTTTGACTGAATCGCACGGAAACAACAGTATTTTGGAGATGTGGTCAGCGACCTCAAGAGGCCGGATTAGTGACGTAACGGCTGCTTGGCCTCTGCCAATATCCCTTCAAGTCCTTCTTTGACTTGATTCTACGATAACTGCTGAGTGGTTTGAAAAAAATTATTTAACCGGTAATAGACACGTCGATCCGGTTGACTATTCAAGAGCAGTGCCTCTTTGATTTGACCTATGTTTGCAGATAAAGTCGTTTGTTTTGGCAAAATCTTTTGTAATCTTCAAGGAGAGGGTAGGATCACCCCACCCTTAAATGCCATATAGAATAGTACAATAAGCAGTTTCGTTTGCTGAAATCGTCTCCATTTAGATTGCATAATATCATGTATTATTTTAAGGTAGCCAGCCAAACTTGTGCTTGATTGGGGTAAGTTCGCTGACAAACGAATGGTTCGCTTGTGAGACATGAATACAGAAATTTAGTTGACAATACTTCCCTTAGGGTGGAAAATTCTAGCAAAAGTCAACTTTCGAAGCATCACAAGACCTTTGGGATTACCTCGGGGAACCAGTCAACAGGCTAACTAATAAACTATTGTACTGCATACACAGGCCAATAAACCCACGTGTTTTGCTATCGCAGGCGCATTTAATTAAAGAGTTGACGTTTCCAAAGGTAGTTTGTCGACAGACAGACAAACATGACAAACGGTGAATGACTTAGTTTACTTTCAGCTATCAACCTCCAGATGATGATAAAATAGTGAATATGAGAGTAAATCAGGTTATTTAAAAATAGAGAAAGTTGAAATGTCAAAAAATTCAATGAATTTTGACAGTCCACGTGCACAAATTGGTACACTGTCACTTTTGTGGTCTCAGCTGAAGGGTCATGAACAATCGAAACTTCAGCCACTGTCGTTTGTCTTTGCATTTTAATTAAGTCTCTGCTCAGCGACATGTGTCACGCACTTTTGAATTCTTTTTAGTAAAGGTAAGGTTTCCTTTTAGACAACCCTCCAAACGTAATTTTACGACTGAGTGCGAAATAATGTTTGCCATTTGCGTTATAAAACCACTGCGTCGTGTTTTCGACCATGAAGATAAAGCTAAGATACATTGCGCCAAATCTTGTTGAGCTTGATTGGGAAAACACACTTGTGTGGCATCTTGTTTGGTGTGCAGATATTAAGTATGACACTTGGATTTCGGTAATTTCACTTTTGCAATCCTGCATCGGATTTCGACAATGAATTACGTCTTGGTCCAAATATAGAAATGGGCTCGAGACTGGTCTTGCTTGGTGTGCAGATATTGAATTTGATTGATTTTTTCCCTCTTGTGAAAACATTTCAATCTTTTAGTCTCTTCTAGAGTTTTCGTCTTGGATAGATGAAACTTGACACAGAACAAAGCAAAATACTGGAAGTCACTTTTTATCCTTTGAATTCAATATAACGTCTTCGCATAGAAATGATTTCTACTTTTTACTATCGTTCTACATTGAGTTTGAACTGAAAAAGCTGCCACCCTCAAGTTTCCTTTCTAAGACTAGTTACATCAGCCGCAAACTTTCGCGTGTGAACTGTTTGATGTTTGCCGGAAATCGAAAGTTAACATTGTCTTATATTAAGAGGAAGTCGAAAGAAACTGCTGCTTAGTAGGTAGGAATAGACACCGAACAAACACAAGTTATTTAGGTGAACTGAAATAAATGCCCAACGTTTAATTTCCCGGTGCTTGTCTGATGAGGAGATTTTTGATACCGGTGCAAATCAGGTAATTCGGGTAAATCTTAATGGAAGGATTTATAACTATCGAGTTCAGTTGATGTCAATATTGTCAGTGCTGTATTTTTCAGTCAGATGTAAACTGCGAAGACTGTGAGTTCCTGACAATGTCATTTTATGTTAGTCGTTAATACTCAAGATAAATGCACTAAAATTGATGTATTTATCAGTCAAATGTAAACTGTGGGCTCTGTACGCTTCTCACAATGTCATTTAGTCGTTAATACTCAAGATAAATGCACCAAAAGTGCTGTATTTATCAGTCAAATGTAAACTGTGGACTGTCCGCTTCTCATAATGTCATTTAGTCGTTAATACTCAAGATAAATGCACTAAAAGTGCTGTATTTATCAGTCAAATGTAAACTGTGGACTCTGTACGCTTCTCACAATGTCATTTAGTCGTTAATACTCAAGACAAATGCACTAAAATTGATGTATTCATCAGTCAAATGTAAACTGTGGACTCTGTA
>Ga0126338_10002984_pt1 | contig 11778 bp, 5 predicted proteins | sample OrbCmetagenome_2_FD_92529 | JGI IMG/M metagenome (GOLD analysis project Ga0126338, IMG submission 92529) | Coral microbial communities from Petempiche,Puerto Morelos, Mexico - Orbicella C C metagenome | ecosystem: Host-associated > Invertebrates > Cnidaria > Coral | place: Petempiche,Puerto... | reverse complement strand
AGCAGTGGGAGGACAAAGCCCTCCTTGGAAGATACCCAAAGAAAATAAAGGAAGCAGATGTTGACCACCACAAAACCAACCAGTGGCTCAAAAGCAGTGGACTGAAGGCAGAAACGGAAGGATTCATAATCGCAGCCCAAGACCAAAGTCTAGCTACCAGATCATACCACGTCAGCATTATCAAAGATGGTACTTAAGCCCCCTATGCAGGATGTGTAACAAATACGACGAAACAATCGACCATATCGTGTCTGGGTGTCCTGAACTTGCGAAAACAGAATATACCCACCGACAAGATAAAGCAGCCGCGTATATACATTGGAAAGTCTGTCGCAACTATAATATAAAGACATCAGAAAAGTGGTATAATTACTAATAAATTGATCAATTAATACGTGTATATGTAGTTAACATTAAAATGTTCATTAACAGAGTTTGCTAATGTCATTTTTCTTTAGATTTCCATTAAAAAGCGCTTCTGTGAAAGTGTATCTCTAAATGTGATTGTACAGTCTATCAGACCCAGAAGCATCATCAAACTATTAGTTATTATTACAATTAATTGAGAAATATACAGAATTACGTTGAGGTCATCATTTTCTCACCATCCTCACTGAAGTTGCAAGCACTGATGGAACCTTCATGTCCTTTGGAAAAGGTAAGTGGCCCATGGTTTCTGGAAACAAATTATGATATTAATAGTAAAAGTAATTCTTTACATCTATAAGGGTTCCTGCCGGGGTTCCTGTGTCCCACACTATATTTATTTCACCATTTTTGTATAACCGTTATTTACCCTTGGCAATGTTTATAGCACAAGTGCTAGTGGGGCCGGGCAAACAACTGAAACAAATAGTTCAAATTGAACATAACATTGTTAGGAATCCCAACTGGCCAGAGGCAAACCAGTTGGCTATTTACGATTGTGGCCAAGGATTTGAACTCAGGGCTACCAAGAAACAAAATCCAGGTAGTGGTCAGAACAGGACTCGATCCTGGGACCACTGGATTGCGAATCCAATGCACTGACCACTTGGCCACGCTGCCTCCCTCCTTTTTTCATAACATTTTTAATTGAAAGCAATGCCAAAGGATGCCAAAGAACCCAAAACACTTAATGAGAAGGGTTTACAAAGAGATAACCCATCAGTGTCTGTGTCTAACTTGTTCACAGATTTCTCTATTGAAATATAAGTTGTCTTCTTGTATGGCAAAACAAATCACAATTCAGCAGGGCTGTAACCCGTAGTAACTGTTACGGCTGAGCATGCTTGATGGACCCTTGATGTTAGGGGAGAATTTGCCTGTAGTTGATACAATTGACCCATAAAGTAACAAGCTTGTTACGGGTGTGAAGATCAAGGCTTCTGATGAATCATTCAAAACTTTATGACAGCCCTGTTCAGTACCTATAGACACCAGTGGCAATGTCCCATATTTGAATATTTTTGTCCCATGATCCTGTGGCCAATAAGTGTTCATCGCTACTGAAACAACAGCTGGAGATGACATTTATATGACCCCTAAATAGAAACAAGAAAAAAATTCCAGTGAAAATTGAAAGTAAATAATTTAACATCAAAGAATGCCTTGTAAACCTTGATGTGAAAAGTAACTTATATGAAAAAAGAAAGACCGTGTTTGACCACAATTCCAAACACTGAGAAGAGAGTTGAAAATATGCCACAAAGCGGAGCATTTTTTATGAACTTCAAGGTGTTTGGTAATGTGGTCAAACACTGTCTTAAGTGATTGATATACTGCCTCAATCAAAACTAAAACTAAGGAGAAAACGGGGCAATAAAATCGTAAAACTCTATGCTCACTGAGACCAGATATCCAAACATCGTCATGAAGCATTAACGAGTTCGAGAACTGAATAATTACATGTTAACCATTTATTTATTTCTTGTATGTGAGTATGATGGCATCTGAAGGAAATATTCCTTAATCACGTAATGTTATGCTGCCCCAAAATGTGAGACAAATAGCTATTTTGCAGTCTATAGAGGCCAAAATTGACTTTGAACAAAAAATCTGAATTCTTACCCAAGAGTAAGAGTGACATTATAATCCTCAGTGAAGGTTAGCATGTCAGTGATCTTTGTTGTTCTGTCCATGGAAGTTGTACAAATCCGGTTTTGCATTGGAGCAAATCGACAACATGTAACTGTACTCTTGTGACCTGCACATGTTAGAGGTTATAAAATTCAGAAGTTTAAAAAGTTTTGAAAATTTTAAAAATTCCACTTTCAATATCTACTAGACATGACCCCTTGTTCTAGACCAATTATTGAAAGAAACCTAAATTAATATTTAACACTCAAATTATTAATTGAAAGCTCCGCCAATAGCTTTATCAACATGTACAGCAAACTCTAGTTCTGTGTAACTCCTACATCATTGTAGGGACACAGCTTTTACCATGTAACAGTTGTCTTTTTTCTAAAACTATATTATATTTAAACCCTTTTTCATCCTTCAAGGGATAATCTCCTTGGAACCCAGCCACAAAGCTAGTTAAAATGGCCAAAAATTGTAAGTAATGCCAGATTTAAAGATAACACCACAAAAGTGGCCGGTCCCTTCACATGCAATAACCATGATATTTAATCACCTGTTTTACTTCTGATCAATATTTCATTATATACCCCTGAGTTTTGGAGGATAATGATAATTGCTTGACATTCAGCTTTGGAGATAATCAAACTCCTAAAATTCTTGTAGAAAATTATTTGAATGTATGCTACTCACTGAAGAATTTCTTAATAAGAGATCCCTCCCTGACATCCCACACACTGACAGCAAAATCTAGATCACTGCTGTTGACAAGGTAGCGTCCATCATGAGAGAAGTGACAGGAAGTCACTATACCCTCATTCACTGCTTCCCACTAAAAAGAGACAATCACATTTTTCTGCTAGGAGGCATTTCCTTGACACCTTTAATTTATTTTTAGTAAATACTTTGTTTCAACTATCATCCAGTACAGGTGTCCAGTGAATTCAGAATTGCAACATAGGGGCATAGGGTGATTGTTTTTGTGGAGTACACATCAAAGAGAAAATTAATCTTGAGAGTGTCTAGGGGGCAAGCCACTAGGGTGGTTTGAGGATCAACCTTTAGGGTTAATAATTAAAGATGCTTTTTTGCCAATAAAATATACATACATATCTAATTTTTCCGGATCTCCGGAGGTAGGCATATAATATAGTGTTTTGTGAACCATAACTTGCAGGTGTAAATATTAAGTGAATTCTGTAGGAACCCATAAAGAGTCCCAAATTAAAAGAACTTTGGAGCTGATTTGGAATAATTTATCTTCATTTGATGATAATCATTATGCTGACTAAGCCTTTCATAGATTAACTTGCAGCGTACTTTTATTACAGAAATCAAACATTTAAACATTCATTTGGGTACAAAAAATGAGCACCAGGGAGTCATACCAGAATTGTACCAGTCTGAATATCCCAGACAAGAAGTCTTTTATCCCATCCACCAGATGCAATCCTAAATAACAACCAAAAAATAGATAATACATGATTGTATACTGACAGCTAATGGTGAAGGAAGTTGGTGGTCTCAGAAGAACACTCTATTTGTAACACTTTTAAATGTCTCCTCCTTGCTTTCCTAGTGACAATCATGGGACACACAAAAATGAACCTAGTAGGCAACAAATGGGCATGGTAAAATAACTTACATTATTGTTATTAAGGGTCTGTCAAATTGCCAAGTTGCTTTATTTTTCTTTTCTTTTCACCAGAAAACACTGTTTACACAAATATTTACTCAGAACTAACACATTCTCTGTCAAACCTTGCACTGTTAGGGTCTGTGTGACAGCAAGTGACATATGAATTGTGACCTTTATACACCTTGACTTGCGCTCCAGAGGTGGCATCCTGATATGTAATGATAGAAAGTAAATGATAATTAGCAATTATTCTTCCACGAGTGTGTTTTGGATATATAAACAATAGCCTCCATTTGGTGTGAAAATATGTTTGGATATTTGTACGCAGACATTATCTGTTCTGAGAAGTGAACAGCTTTCCGAGAGCGTAGCTCAAGGAAAACTGTGAGCTTTGAGCAACAGATAATGTCCAAAGACAAATATCCAAGCATATTTTCAAAGTCAAATGGAGGCTATTGTGTTTATTATCCTTCAAATATTTTTCCTAACACGTGCAGTTTTGAAAATTGGGGAATATTCTCAGATATCCCCCAGTTTTCTCTGGGGAAAATTCTGTCACGTGATGTGTTTAGACCAATCACAAGTGAGCAAAAATATTTGATGGATTACAAGAGATAATAGACTACCAACTAGGTGGATAGTGCCAAGTTAGCTATTATAATCATCTTGTAAATCCAACAAGCACAAGTGTAATAATTGCTTTATTAAAAATGCCCCCAAAATATAGAAAACTAATTAAAAATAAATTAACAATAAAAATGCCCCATGAAATCACGTGTATCCTTACTATATTATTTTTTTACAACATGGTATGATTGCTCATATACAGTACCATGATGGATAAGCCAATGAAAACTCTTGAATTGCATCATTCAATGATCCACTTTTTAATAATAGTAGTTATACCATCACGTTTCTGGCCATGATATGGAAGTAAGACTTCTAAGTCCCAGCTACTTCCAAAACAAATGTCCAGTGAATGAAATCTACCTACCCAAAGTCTCAGGGTCTTGTCATGTGAGGCAGTGACAATTTTGGAGTCATCAAATGTAAATGAACAACTGTTTACAGCATCTTTATGCCCTCTTAATACTTTTATCTTCACCTATAAAGGAGAAATTGTTAAACATTTGTAATGGCTGCCTTCAAGCTCAACTGTTCAACTGATCTTTATTTATGATGAATGTCTTTTGCAAATCCTTTCTAGAGGGACCAGCCTTTAAATCTAGAACAATACAGTTACTGATTATTAATAGCATAGATATCCCATCAGTTCAAAATGTAGACTGCAGACTGCAAACCAGGTATAAAACACATTCTGAAAAGAGAAATGTTTTTTTTTTTTCCATTGGTGGTCTTAAATACAGGTGATAACCTAATTTCATCTTAAAGTTTAGCAAGTGTCACAAAATTGCTTTTTCTTGGTCATTTTCCTGGAAAATTTGTATTTTGAGGAACATTCTTGGCCTGTCTTCCATATATTTTATTTTTAAGCAAAGTGTCAAGGCCATATTCATTCTTAAAAAGAATTTCAAGCTTGCACAGTCTTCTCACATTCTGTGTGAGATGTCAGTAGCAGTATTAAATAACACTGAGTATTCCACGAACACCAGAGTGTGACAACATAGGAACGGTCAGTGTAAAACAAAGACTGTGGACTGCAGACTGCAGATCAGGGATAGAATGCAGACCAGGGGTAAAATGCAGGCTGCAGACTTTTTAACTGAATCATGTTACCATTACCATCATTGAGAACTAACCGTAAACAGGCCAACCAGAGTGTTATTTAGATTAACCTAAGTGATATTCAGGCTAACCTGAGTGATATTCAGTCTAATCAGAGTGTAGACTTTCACTGCGATTAGCCTGAATAACCCTGTTTACAATTAGCACTCAATAAGGGAAATAACATGATACATACTTAAAACGTCTGTAGTCTGCAGTCTGCATTTTACCCCTGGTCTGCAGTCTGCAGTCTGCACTTTACACTGACCAATTTTCTAAACAAAATGCAGACTGAGAACAAAACTGTTGATATATTTTCAATGCTCCAAGGTGACCACACTAACTAATAATTTGTAGTGACTGTCATAAAACAGATGTGAGATAAAACCACAAGTCAAAGTGAACAAATAGCCTGTTACGAAATGTGTTATCAAATGTGTCACTTTTCTCTGTAAAAATTAGCTGATTCCCCTTCATTTATGTTACTAAAAGAAATATTGCAAATGTAAGAAACTTAAGCATTCTTTAATTTCCTCCAAGATTCTAACCCAAAAGTATTTCTCGCTTAACAAACATGTCAATCTCTTTAATGCAAGTTATAAGATGACATGTTATCACGCGGCACATATTAGGAAGAAAAAACAGTTTTTATAATTATACCCAGTCTAACCCTACCTTTTTTACTCAGTCTGCAGTATACAGTCTGCATTGTGTACCTAGTCTGCAGTCTACAGTCTGCATTTTGTAACCAGTCTCCAGTCTACAGTCTGCATTTTGTACCTAGTCTGTGGTTTACAGTCTGCATTTTGTACCTAGTCTGCAGTCTACAGTCCGCATTTTGTACCTATAGTCTGCATTTGGTAACCGGTCTGCAGTCTGCATTTTGCACTGACCGCATAAATGTCGATGAAAGTGCAATCTAAACAATTGTTCAATTGTTATTGTTTCCTTCACAGTTTGGAGCTAGTTGTCCAGGTCCAGAGAATGGGTTACCAGCTGCCAGGATTTTAATTTTAACTTATCTTAATATTTGTTTAAAGTAAAATCATCTTAATTAATATTAATCTATTCAAGTATAAATGTTTCTTGTCAAATTTTTCCTTAGCCTTGTGTCACTTTGGCAACGCATCGTGACGTTATACCTGTGCCAGAGACTGGTGTTCCCATGTTGCTCCTGGCTGTCCTTCACTATCAGACTCTTCTTCACCTGGCATACTTCAACCAACTTTACAAACATCTCATTTCTACTCTACGCGTTTTGCAAGTTCGTATGTTGACATTCTCCAAGACAACAACTCTCCGCCATTTTGATTTGTCGGCAAGCTAAGGCATGTGGGACGTTTTGTACCCAGTTTCTTCGGTAACCTGGCGGGTCGGCAAACAGCGCGCAAATACCCGGGAATTGCTTAGCAAAATGAGCAGTATTCTCTCTTCGTTATGCAGATTTTCTTTTTGTTTTCAGCGATTACAATGCCTGATGTTGAAGTAGACACGTATCAAATTTATTGTCCATGCAGTTTTTTTTTCTTTTTATACGCGGACTGCAAGGGAGAATTTTCTTTGTTTCGGCATAAGCTCTTATTCTTAATCTAATTTTACAAAAATATGAAAAATAAGAAAATTAAAAAAAATAATAAAAAAATAAACAAACAAACACAAATACACACGATTTTCTTTCTAAATTTTCCTCGTAAAAATGAAAATTTTGAAACGATTTATCCTAAACTCGACTGTCCGCTCGGTGTGATATGATTTGGCAGCGGACGCCTTTTCTCTTTATCGTAGCTGTGATTAAGAGCTGGTTTCGCGGAGTAAAATCAGGAAGTCTGAACTTTTTCATTTCGGTGGACCTTTTTATACCAGTTCGTTTATACATAAACTTGTGAATAATTATGATGACGAAGAAATACATACATTTAATGCAATGACTGAAAGCTCAAGACTCTAAATACATTGGAACACGAATTGTCCACGTTGAAAATCGACATGCGGGTCCGTCTGTCATCGCAATGAATATTCATCAAAATATAAACTAAAATTCTATTTTAAAAACAGATTAACTTTTTGATGTGTGCTATGTTTAGAGAAACTACAAGAAAAAAACAGAAACAGTGAGCTTTCAGAGAAAGAATATCAATTAAAAAATTCAGCACTTACCATTCCCTGTTTAGTATTGTCATAAAGTACTGTGAAGGGTCCTTGCAACAATTGAATGACAGAATGAAAACATATACAGTATATACGGTGTACTATAACTGATGTAATAAAATATCAAACAGTTCCTTTATTTAAGTAAATAAAAGCAGGTGGTTGTCTTTGTCGTAAAGACGTCTTTTTCAATTGAAAATTGCATGTTTTAATACAAGCGAGGCATTTTATTTTTCGTTCAACATCTAGTTGCGGTATATAAATCGCTACTTTAAGCAGACTTGAGACACCGCACTTGATATGCTTTTTCGAGTTGTATAGTAAGTTTATAGTACTTTACACTCACTTGCTAGAATAACTGAAATTAGGTTGGCATTGCTCTTGTTCTAAACTGACTGCGCGATTGGCTCTCGTTGTCTGTGAAGTATCCATGGCTACAGTTATTCCTTGAATGAAAATTATCACAAATAGTTCAGTTCCCGGTGGAAGTGATGACAGCGTGAAAAAGCTGTTAATTCAGATTTCTTTTTGTATTCAGCTGTGAAAGCCTATACTCAGTTCTCTTTTTCGTCTTATCGGGGAGATCAATGGTGGATCTAAGGGTGGGAAACCCCCGCCACAATTTTTTTTGGGGGGATGGGGACCACCTCAATTTAAGGCCCACAGGGCTGGAAACATTTAGGGGCCAACCTCACAAAGAGGTCTGGATCCGCGACTGGAGACATATTAACTCCTGTGGAAAATTCTAACTGAGGCTCTTATTTCGAGCATTAGATGATCTAATGACGGAGGTTGTCATTTAATTATATTAATTACGAGTGAACTGTTGAGGTAGTTAGTGCGGAGTGCACCGTCCATCAGCCGTTACCTTATCAACTCAAGTCATTAATTAGCTGAGTGCTTCACTAACCTGTCGGCTGTGAGAAGAAGTGAAAAGTGCTTGAACTGAATGGAATGTACCTCGCATGTACAGATAACCGGACACCCAATTGTCGTACCACACAACACTACTTTTATTTTACTTGTCATTGAACTTCACAAATATAACACGATTTTTAACACTTACACAGCATACAAAGCTAGGATCGCACATTCAAGGACGGCGAGGCAGCAACAGAACTGCATGCTATTCGAAATGTATCCTATAGTTTTAGCCTAACAATGAAATACTCGGTTAGCTATCATTTGAAGATGTGGAATCGAAAACGATGTTCGGTTTTCGATATCACAGCTTACCACCTTTACTGCAGCATACATACACGCTTGTGAATACCTAACCTGACCTGTGATTAGGCGTTCTTTTATTTTTTTTTTTCGGGCCGTCCCAAAAAAGAACACCTGATCGCAGCTTAGTAAAGACGTGAATAAAAGACAACCACAAATACTGAAAGTGTATCTAAAAAACGGATCGATTAACCCATCTTGCCGGTTATATTAAGTGTAGAAAATACTCTCTTTTACATGTATCTCAACAGAGACGCTTCTTCAAGGGATGGCCATGAGACAGGAAAGCTTCGCAAACTGCGAGAGAAATCCGCAGGTTCCTGATAACGTTATTAAGAATTTGGCTCTTTTCAGTTGTGAATAGTCTCCCATGTAACGGTTCCTCGAATTGCGCAATACTATTTATCCGTTAGCTTTACAGAGATGGCCTCCCGTCGGACAGCACATGGACCCAGTGATAGTATAACCCATTAGTTTAAATTCCCAAGCAATCAGTAAACTGGAAGGCTGCGTCATAGTTAATACAGGGGACTAACTATGGCTGCATTTTCACTCTAAACAGAAAACTTCGCTTTGTAACTCACAAAATTCTGCAGATATGGGCTCAACTTAAACGTCCGCAGTTAAATCTTTCCTGCTCCTTTTGTGTTTTCCCAGTGGCATGACGGGTTGTAACACGCTGCAAGTTCTTGTAACTGCTAAAGTTCTACAAATGGACTACCATGTTCATCAGCGCACGTGCTTATACAATAGATATGGTCTCGTTTCTCAAAGTGAGATCCCCCAAAAGCGCGCACAATCTTGTAGTACATTTCCGCAGCTATCTTGCACCTTCTCTCTTCCTTGCTGATTCCTTGAAAAAAGTACCAGATATCCAACAACGCGTCCATAATACCACGCCGCCTTCTGCTATGAGCATGTGTATGGCAGGACCGGATCATGTCCCGGAGCAATGCCTTGTCGCAATCCTCGCGCGTCCAGTTATAGTGAGTACCCTAAGGAAAGTGAGAAACATTTAATACTGAGGTTATGTCTACACTTGATACCCGAGACCAGTGCCCGAGTGTGATTCAAGCTGGGTACTAATGTGAACAGACCAGTTTTCCAAGTTCTCACACCAGAATTCGGGCACAAAGCCCGCGTGCTCGGGTACAAGGTCTCGACCTAGTACTAGGGCAAAAAACGGTACTTGGGTACTTTGAGTAGCCAGTGCCTGAACGCGATACTATTTAGAGCCAGTGCCCAGGCACCGTTGCTCGATCCGGCACTGTGTGAACACAGCCTGAGATGTTTATTTAAACGGGTACGAAGGTTGCGGCATCGGCTAAGAATAACATTTGGCCGGGAGGGACATAAAGCAAAGAGAGTCGGCGAACAAATAAATTAGATTACACAGTTTTAACTTCAAATCCTACTGATTACTTGGTTAATTTTTTTTCTATAGCAGATAGAATGAGTTTTGTTTTGATATCACATATTTCCTGGTTTAAGCTAAGAGAGCATGTCAAAGTGTCAAACTGGGATGGAGTAGGAAAAATAAAGCCTGTTTGACTAAAAAAGCTATATTGTATTGCACATTTTAGACAAGGAAGGCGTATTTCACCTGTTCATCTAGAATTTGTTTTTATTGTGGCACTGATTTATAATTTTAGTAACAATAAAAACATGAAGTTGTTTTGTGCAAATAGTGTCCACTCATCAAAGTAGCGAGTGGCGGAAAGTGCATAAAGAATAAAGTTTTTGCAATGTTTCAGAAGAGTGTGTTCATTAGAGCACATATATCGCGCATATTATAACACAAAACATTGACACTCGCACGTTCCTCGAAACGCACGGGAGCGCGAAACTACGATGGTACAACACTTACACATCCATAGCATATGTCGTGTTTATCGCAAGCCATTGTAAACTGCCGTTTAAACGGAGCGTTCATTCCCATCGGAGTGCTACAACCGTTTGTATTTCTGTCCGCGTCACAAACTCTGCACGAGCAAAACGTGAAGTCCATCAGCACCAGACCAAGTGTTAACACATAAGCTACAAACGCCATGATTCACGGTGATCGGTCGGCTCTTGAATTCATGTGAAGCTACCATCTCACAGAGACACGCTTTTCTTGAGAAAAGCTCAAAGCTCTGCCATTGGCGTGATATCGCCTCAGTCTGTTTCAGCACTAGCCTTCTTTAAGGGGATTTTCTTGTAGAAAAATTGACTTAAAGGTTTTATAAACCACTCGTGCTAATTAATAGTTTATGACATCATCGACCTGTACGTTTTGAAATAGTTTCCCGATCTGTTATAGTTGCTATAACAACGATTTCTGGTGGTTTAACTGGTGACTGTACAGCCCAACATTGTTAAGGGAACATTGTAGCTACAGGAGTTAAATTGTGCGCGCGCGATGTACGGCACTTGAAGCGGCGCGCGCTTCTGCAACAAATTTGCACGCGCACCATTGCGCAAGTTTTCAACGGGTTTCTGATTTAAGCTGTTTTACGCTCAATTACTATACTTTGTAGCCTTAAGAGTACTATTTTTTAGTCATTGGAAGTTTATTTCAACGTGTATTCAGTTATTTAAGGCTTTTTCATGCCTATCTGTTTCGCGTGTACGCTACCCTTGTTTCTAGGTCTTTCTAGTAAGTTCTGTGGTGTTGCGAAAGCACACACGTAGCGCCGCGACACCCAACTAGCGTTATAAAGAGTAGTTTTTTCGTTAGCAAGATCAGTTGCCGCAAGATCAGTGTTAATTCACTGCAAGTTAACAAGTTTCTCCAAGTTTATCATTGTTCTGGTGATCAAGGCAGCACCAAGGTAATTATTTTTTACGCTATTTTAGTTTGTTTATGTAAGCAGTTTGTATCTTTAGTCGTTTAAGTTCAGTTTCATCGCTTGTGAATTGTAAATTTATGTCTTAGGGTTTTAGGAAAAGTCAAGTTGTATACGACATCGTTTTACCGTTACTGTAAATCGATCTTAAGT
>Ga0126338_10002982_pt1 | contig 11781 bp, 7 predicted proteins | sample OrbCmetagenome_2_FD_92529 | JGI IMG/M metagenome (GOLD analysis project Ga0126338, IMG submission 92529) | Coral microbial communities from Petempiche,Puerto Morelos, Mexico - Orbicella C C metagenome | ecosystem: Host-associated > Invertebrates > Cnidaria > Coral | place: Petempiche,Puerto... | reverse complement strand
CCCGCCGATTTTGTTTTTTTATATTTTTGAGTGGCAATTCCTGGTTTCCTTAGTCTAGATAAAATCTTCAACCAACTAGTCAGTTTTGGGGAAAATGATACCCTATTCTAGACCCAAACGCTCTGACTTATATACCCTATCCTAGAGTAAACTGCTTGAAAACCATACCCTTCACAGCGCCACATACCTATATAGCCCATATATGGCAGTGCCCCCCCGAGGCGAGGAACTTAGAGAGTGAACAGCTAGCTCCCAGTTGGCTTGACACCTCAGAGTTCCAGGCCCCGCGGTAGCAGAGAAGATCAAAACGGCGGGCGGGCGAAATAAAAACGAGGGTTAAGGAAAAAAAAAATAAAGAAATAAGAAGGTTTTCTTTCTCAATCTCTCTCTGACTCCGCTCGTTTTTAATTCGCCCGCCAGCTTTTCCAGTCGTTCCAGCTGACCGAGAAGGTAACCTGAACAGACTAGCAGAAACTTTAGCTACATCGCATGGTTCATGGGTCCGAACCTTGTTCAAGCCAGTTTTTTTTTACAGGCTTTATTTTTGCAACTGCGAAGTGGAGTGCAAAACTGCAATCATGGTATTTCTCGTATGTAAAATAGGACTATGCCCTACATTTCTATTTAAGAACCCATTTTTTTTTTAGTTTAAAACGCCTTTTGCGTTCACATATACGGTTCTTTAAGAACAACAAAGTTCAGTTTATACAACTACTGAACACGCTGTCAATCAGACACAATCAAACTGACAGGTGATATGAGTAAAGAAATTGATCTTCGTCTAAATGTCTGGGCGGGAGAGTATTTGGCCTTACATTTTTGGTGGGGTAGTGCGGCCCGTTTCTTTAAACTTTCACCGTATTTCAAGAAACTGAATATGTCGGTGATTTTCGACACCTTATTTCAGGCCTGACCCAAAAGTAGACACTACTTTTAATATCTGTAAAATTAGTACACGTTTCTAAAACGTTATTAGAGTTAACTTGGCCTAAGAAATATGGCTTCTATTTGCCCAAACATTTTGAGAAGGGCTTCAAATTCACCGATTGTGATGGGCAACAATAGTTACCCAATTCCAACTGGCCAGAATACAAAACATAATCCTATCTTTCAGGCCAAAATACTCACACTGATTCGGCTTATAGTCATTTCGAGCTTAGAAAGCAGAAGTCCGTTTTATCCTCCTACGTAACAAGATTAAACAGGACGGTCTCTTCACTTGTTTTCCCACGTCAAAACAGTAAACATGTGCTTCCTGTATTAAGCTAAACCGGATAATCAAGATTTTGAATGAGAAAATGAGATTAAAATTCATTGGTGGGCATATTTTGCTCCCAAGTTGGGAACAGTGATCGTTTTCCACAGTTTATGGTTGAAAACGTCAAAGCTAAGTGGCATTAAAAGGCTGATGCTGAATCAAGTGAAATTAAAACTGAAACGAGACTATTCAACGAGGAAAGGTATTTTTCTTCAATGCTACTCCACTCAAATGACATTTCCACCCGATGGAGTGTATTGTGCTAAATTAAGAGTGTTATGAATTATGCAATGTTTTCGTTGGCGTGGTCTTAATGGTTGCCGTTCTGCATGGCTGAATTAATGAATCAAATTTGGCCGCGATCAAGGTTTTCCGCTACAGCAACGTAGATCGAAAAGGTGTTTTGAAAAAAATCCGAACAGGTTGTTCAAAACAACAGATGTCTGTAACAGGTAGAAACACTCAAAAAAACAAACCCCTTGCACCAGGTCGCTATTTTTCTTTTAAACGGGTAATTTACTCAACTGGAAGATCTTGTTTTGTTCGCTTGTTTGTGCCGTACAACGAGACGAAAGCAAGAGTAAATCTGAGCAGATGGCTTCTTGAAAGAATTTGAAAGGCTTGGCAAAGAGCAGAGAGCGAGCGTGCGCTGGTATTGTCTTTGCTAATTGCTGAGCCGCGTGTATAATGCGAAGGGTCATTGGCCAATGAGGTTTTTAATGAAACGAAAATGGTTTCTCACCTCCGTATAATTCTTGTTTGCGGTCAGTCAATTTAAGCCTACCTGTGTTGTGGGGTCAGTACTTCGCTGTTAATCGCAGGAAACTTTAACGAAGGAAACATTTTCAAGGCGATCCTAGTCGTGTTAACCGACGTGATCCCAGAACTCTGTGCCCTTCGCCAATATTTGCTTTTGCGGCTCCTGGGCAAACAACCTGCTTAAAATTTCCACACATTTCACAAGGTCAATATTTGGTATTTAAATTTGAACATCTTTTTCAATAGTTGAAGCTTTGCAACTTTGAAAATTCTAAGAGAGGATCATGCTGTGTTCCTTTAAAAAGTTAAAAAAACACAATCGAGTTTAAATCCCTCGGCTGGTATCATTATAACTCTTTCAAATGGAGGTTGTGTTGTACTTCTTTAGATCGGCAAAAGCTATTCTAACAAAACCGTTTTCTCTTCTTTATACTGGATTACCAGTTTATGTCTACGGCACGTGCAGAATCGTAAATGTTAAGACAGATGTAACTCTCCAGTTTTGTTACCCTTTTTAACAGCTAATAAAGCGGTGCAACCAACAAAAAGCGCATCGCGTGTTGCTTGTGTTTTCAAGGCCAAAACAAAAAACACGTTTCTGATCTGTGGCGCCTTTACATACAATATAAGAAACAAAAGAATAGAAAACAATTTGTGGGTTCAATGAAATAGCAAATCATTTATCCATCTCAGTGTTTCTTTTCTTTTTCTTTCGGGATATTCTTTTGCGCCTTGAAATATAAAACACGAAAGAACAAAGGCATTTGGTTACGATTGTGAATGTAATCCACCGCAAAAGGTTTAACTAATAAAGTGCTTCTTGTACATTCTGCCGGTGTCCCTCGTCTGAGCTAACGGACCTTTGTCAATCTTCTCACCGCTGACTGAATCCTGCAAAAGTTTTTACAGAGAGCCGTGACAACGCTTTATTCATGAGTGCGTCATTAATTGAAAGCTACCGATCATTGTACAATTGTTAAAACGGGTAGTAACTAAATCAAGTACATACAGTTCTTTGCAGGTACACATTTAACGCTGTTAATTTGGTTTCTCGACTTTTGATCTAGTGATTACTCACAGACCTCACACGTGGAGCAAGCACCTCTTCACAGGTTCAATCGAGATGACTTAAGGTGTCCCTGCAGCGGCAGGCAAAACTCTATGTGCTTTGTTTTGATTTCAAATACAAAGGAACTTGGAATGGTGCCGAATATTTTACATACTTAGTTAACTTCTTTCGCGTCGTTTGAAAACTTCATCAAGTCATGACCCAGCTTTGTACTATCTGTGAACAGCGGGAACAAGAAGTCATGAGCAGAATTTCGTTTTGTTTAACAGATTAGAATCTTTGTTTCTTGCCGAGGTGATCCGTTTTGAAAGAAGGGTCTTCGAAACACTAGTTCATTGTCAGGACAGCGAAAGTATTTTAGCGAATTGTCTTCAGCCTAAAACACCTAAAACTCCCAAAGTCCTGGATAATTAAAAAGTCTCATGCGTTATCTTTGTAAACTCCTAAGTATTTTAATTTGACAAGAACAGTTAGAGGAAAAATACGTTTGGATTTACAGGAAAACCTTTCAACAGTGTGTAGGACAATGGCTGCTGGCACTTCAATAACCACACGCGTTCAGTTAACACTTGTTTACCACCAGCAATAATATTAGGTCGGCGAGCTTTTAACAGAGAATACCCGTTTCAGCCTCCTTGTTTGGCTGTAAAGAATCATACGGTTTATTTACTTGCGTTTTTTTTAATGACTTCGCTCTTTCCTTCCTTCCTTCCGTCTTCGTCTTGTCTTGTTTCGCTTGTGCTGTTGCAACTGCCACGACTTATCAGAAATCCTTCACGTCCGCTTCCTGTGAACCGTTAAAAGGTAACTTTTCTCCTAAGAGCTGGGTAACTGAGCCATAATTTAAGTTGCCACGTTCCTCTTATTTCTTATTTTCAATTATCGCTCTTCTTTTAATTTTCCACTCTTTATATATTTTGTCTTCGGCAAACACAAACTAAATGTTTGATCCTTCCATCGCATCGGCACAGTCCCTGCATTTTCAAAAGCGTTTTCTTCTGTAGTTCTGTTTCAAACATTTCGCTCCCTGTTTTCCTGCATAAATTGTGCAGAAGTCACTGATGCTTTTGATACCGAATCAGGTCACAGCCTTTAAAGTTCCTTCCTTCCGAGAAAGAAAACAAGGAATATTGTTAGGAGAGAATTCCAAATGAAAATCAAATTTTTACCTCTAACGGCTGAATTTTATATTGACAGAATTTAATTTTAACCGGCAAAATTAACCATTCATTTTAAATTATACTGTGTTGCGTTGAAACCGTTTTTCTTGATTGTATGTTAAACCCGATTCATATAATTTAACAGCACGTTTTTTATTCGTCGAAATCGACCTCAAAATACGAGTTGCTTGGGACGAATTAGTTTTGCGAATAAACTCTCTAAGCGACAAATATTTCTAACTCTGGGATCAATGTTACGATATTTCGTTGGAGCATTCATCACTTTTATTTATTATTTTCTTAAACCATTTTACTTGACGAGCAAATTAACCTTAGATGCTGGTGGTGACTTATTTGAATGGTTGAGATATAACATTGGATTTTCATTTGGGGAACTAACTCGATTACTACTCACAAGGGTTTGATTTCTGTTGCTCAGTAGTTCAGCTCAGTCGGTGGCGCACAATTTTTCGGTTTTCGTGTAACGGCCTCTTATAAGCTCTTTTAGAGAATAGGATTCTGCAGTTCTATGAAAAACATTTAGTTTGTTCGATTTCTTCTCATTCATGAGGTTTTCGAGACGGTTATTTATCAGCTATATTTCGTAATTATTTTCAACTTCTCTTCATTAATATTTCAGGCATATTCCGTTGAATTAAACTTAGTCATAAAAGGTACTTAAAAAGTTTGTTTCCGCACGGGTTAACAGTACGCCGCAAACATTTACACGAGATCAAATGACTCTAGGCAGGTTTTGAAGGATCAGAAAGGAATTTCACAAGTTCTTTAACCCGCCGTTGAAGAAAGATGATAAAGTTTTAATTCTGCATGTATTTGTGAATTCAGTCTCATCAGCACTTAGTAAAATATTAATATCGTTTCCCTTTCTTGTTTTGACCAGGCAGAATGGTGAAATTCTTGATAAAATTGCATTAAGTAGTTTATTGAAAGTCTAATTTGGACACCCTTCTTTGTTTACGGAGTACGCCAAAAATCATCTAGCTTCTTGAATTGCACTCGGAAAGCGTAATGTACAAGCCGTGTACTGATGAGACAGCCTTTCTTAGAAATAATAACCCAGTTTTTTACACCTGCTTAAAGGTGGATAGCTACTTCTGAGAGGCAAATTTCCGTTGTTTACACAATTTGTTTTTTCGCCGACAGGACACAGGTTAAAATGTCTATCAAAACAGAAATTGAAGTAGGAAAAATGATGAGATTTTCGCCAAATATTTCATATGCGCAAACTGCGTTTCATGATACATTGCTTGGTACGCTCAAGAGTTCGGAGTTTGATTCGTAAAAACTTGATTTAACATTCCGATTTTAGCTCGTTTTTGGTTCATTCTTTAGTGCTATTCACAAGAAACAACTTTATTTAATGAGCAAGGTGCGCGCCTTACACGAGCCGTTAGCAATAAAAATCCACTCTCGGCTCTGAATTTAATTGAATTGGCGTTTATAAACTTTCAACTAAATAATGGTTCCTTTCATTTATTAAAAATACAATAATACCTGTCTTTTTGGCAGGCACAAGCAGTTTGAAGGAAACAACAGACAAAAAGAATTAAAGTTTGCTAAACCCATAAGCCTTTCCCCAAGCGACTGAAAAAGTCCAAAATAAAAGAAAATCAATTTCGAGGTCGATTAGAAGTCTTGGCAAGCTGTGTTGGTTAATTACAACAGATAATTGAGTTATTCTATAGCTTTTTTTCATATATGAATACTTTCAGCAGTAATTCCTTTCAAAAGGTGCAAAGAAACATCTGCCAGGATTCGATATTTTGTAGCTGAGTTAAAAAAGCTGATATTCTACTTCATAATTTCCAGACAACCACAGACTGACAGATGTACGCCTAAATTCTTCCAAAGTGATATTTGCAAAATGCGTTTTGCTTTCTTAAACTTTTTTCAACGAGGATCTTGTAGGAGGATGGCACAATAAGAAACTTTAATTAACGGTTTGCCCTCGCACGTTTACATGAATGTTTCAATTAGAATTAGAATTAGCCGGCAGGTAGTTTTAGTCTATGGTGCCAATTTTTTTTCTGGTAACGTGAAAACACTGTAAGTAGCAACAATGCTTTAATTGGGAAGCTTAACTCGCTCGCTTTCAACCTCAAAATGCCCTAAAACTACTACCAGGGTAGTCTAAGATATCTTTGATCTTCCTTTTAGAACTGTTTTGTCAGTCAGTAATCTCCTGGTGAGTTGAGCATTTCCAAATATTTTGTTATCACCACGGGCTATAAATAGGTCCCACTGTTTGGCGTGCATTAAAAATTACACCTTTTTAAAAATAGTTTACTCGTGTTTTACCACTGCTGTTCGGCGAAGGTGTGCTGTGTCTGATTATATTGTTTTGGTAAAGTAGAAGATTCAGTTTTAAATAGGAGAAATGCATGACTCGATGTGTTTTGATTTGCGCGAGCAAAAGATTAAACACGGCACGCGTAGCGAACACTTAGGAACTTAATTATCTAGCACTGTTTAGATTAGTCCACATGGAAACGGAAAAAATGTCGGACGATCTACCGCAAATAGTGGGAAAATGAGCCTGGCGCTCGCCAAAACTTATTAGATCGCTTAATGCTTCCATTGAGCCACTTTCGAAGACGGAAGTCAGTAATAATTTGCAACAACCATGGCAACTATTTTTCTAGTCGTTGGTTTGCTTATAAAACTAAATCCTCTACTTGTTTTGTGTAGAATAGCAGGTTTGCACAGCCAAAAAATAACGTTTTTTATTTACCCCAGTCTCGGGTTATTATCGGTCGTATTTACTTTTTGATTCTATCGACAATTTCTGTGTTTCTTGCAGCCGGAGTCACTATGTAAATATTGTTTACACTAACTAAGCTAATTTCCTGTAAAACTTCTGTTTAAAGAGGGAAGCAAGATTTGACTTTATTCCTCTGTAGTTAGTCCGAAAAAAAACCTTCCGGAGAGATTAAAGGTAATTAAATGGGTAAACACAAAATCTAATGACTTGTGTACGCAGCAAAATTAAATTTTGCCGAGCTTCATCATTTGATATTTGTACTTTTGAAAGCCGTTGTACAACTGAGAAAATGGACGCGTGAAGCGATATAGAATAGTTAATTGTGCTCGATAATGCACTATGTATCTCATTGAAAGATTAGCGCGTGTTAATAACCAGTACCAGTTGACTTGATTCATTATATTTAAACAGCGTGCAGCCTGCAAGCGCATTTTATTAACCATAATTTTACGCACTTGTTAGCGCTAATCGCCATGAGCTTTAAAATTGCATCTTGGCTATTAGTTCGGAGTAAAACCCATATAAACGAAACCTGCGGGGAGCATTTTGTCTTCTGTGTTACCGGTACTTTGCTTAAGATTTCGAAAAACACTGGAAAATTCTGGCTCAAAACAAAAAATAATCGTGCTCTCATTTAGCGCCCGCACAGTTTTATTTACAAATGGTATTTACTTCGATTAACGCCAAAGCCAACCCACTGGTTTTCATAGCTCAGTTTTTAATATTCATTTTGCTCTCGCAAGGTGCAGCTCGATTTTTTAATTTTGCCAAAAGTATTATTGCCACGTCTATTAAACAGCATTTGTTTTCTGCGAGTTAGAACTTTTGCAATTTAAATCTACATTTACAACTGCTGAAAAGGGTGCCGCCGAGACCTTACATCAACGTGAAAAGAAGAGTAATTTCGAGGTGCTCAAGACATTAAGACACTCCATGAAAAACACCGTGACAAGTTTCGCTTTAAGCAGAAAAAATTACAGCCTACTAAACAATTATTTTGTCTGGGGACTTTATTTGAAAAAATTCAATTTATTTGGTGACTGTTAAGCAAATAAATCTACAAAATGATGCTAGCAGGGATTTCGAAAACAATCTTGATTAAATTGAATGGGGAGACTACGTTTTACACGGTTATCAATTTGGCGGTAAAAAGAGCGCGTTTAGAGTCCAAATTGAACATTTGGAGGAAGAAAGAAACTAGGAAATATCCACCAAGAATAAATGAATTTTAGCTTGTTTGCCTTTCTATATGGGGCTTAATTCAAAAACCGGATCCTCGCGCTCGGCAGAAAAGGCTGTTTGCTATTATACAGGAAATGCGATTGTCAATTGGCGAAAACTAAACTTTGTCACAATAGTGCTTGCAAGAGCATAGATGAAAAGTTAATTACATTGACACCAAAAAGGCCGAGTGAATGGTTAACAATTGGAAATAGAAATGTCATCAAGACTTCGCAGGTGATACAGAGCAAAGACTAGTTTAAAAAGAACATCATGGGGCCAGCTCCGTCTTGATTAGTTTTACTGGTGGACGTTTTCTTGGAACGATCACCTAGCCGAGATCCACCGGCCTGTCGATCAATGGATTGCGTTTTGTGAAGTAAATCTTCTTCTAAGGAAAATAAATAAGAGGAAGAGAAACAAGCGCAGTTACACCACGCCCCCACCTAGGTAATCATTGGCCGAGTTTGAATGGCTGTATCAGTAATTAAGCGTGCTTTAAACTGTTTTTCTAAAGCTTTAAAATTCGTTCATTATTTATGATATTCCTTTATGATTCGCACAATAGTGAACATAATTTGGCAACATAGGCCACGTGCGCTTAACACTATATATGTCTCATTATAGCTGCCACGGGTAGAACTTAGTAGTCTGTCATCGTGCAAGCATCAACATGAGTTCCTCCTTTTACATCGAGTCGCTAATCCAGAGCAGCAAACCGAAAACTACGAGCGCCTCCATCGCCGCTGAATCAAGACACAGCTTCGAACCAACAGTTCCTTGTTCGTGTTGTTGGACGCCTTCGCAGTCAGAAGCATCGGGTTTGTGTCAGCTCTGTATTCCTACAAGTCCGGCCGTTCACCCGTTTCTACACGTCCGCGGTGCATCAATTCCTGATGCAGCGAGCCTTTACTCGAAAGAGTTCTTAAAAGCCGAACACAGTCATTTACAGCCACATTACCCAACCACTGAGGAAGATCGCCTCCGTTTAGTGTCATACGGTAATTATCTGTAATTTTACCTTTTTAGTCCGCGAAGCCGCATTATCTAATCTGCTCATAATGACAGGTGTTTCGCCAAAGTTTTGGCCCACTCCAGACTTCGAATCATGAAGTTTCATTTTTTTATCTATGTATATGCTCGATCGTGTTTGGAGATAAAACCGCTTAAACACATCTTTTTTCATCCAACAGTATCCCGCGCCGAGCCCAACAACTTGAACAGAGGAAATTCCAGGTCAAAGCGCATTCGCACGGCATACACAAGCATGCAGTTATTGGAGCTCGAGAAAGAATTCAGCCAAAACAGATATTTATCCCGGCTTCGCAGGATCCAAATCGCCGCTTTGCTGGATCTCTCCGAGAAACAAGTCAAGATCTGGTTCCAGAATCGCCGTGTTAAGTGGAAAAAAGACAAGAAAGCTGCCCAACACCAAGTAACCGAAAACACACAAAACCCGCTGTCACCTTCAAGTTAGAGAGGTTGTATTGACCATTTTAGCGCGAAGAACAACAAATCGTGTACATTTGAATATGTAGAGAATTGTAGAATAAGGTAAAGGCTTTTTGTACAATAGTTCTGTAAAACAAAAAGGTGTCGAAAATGGATGAGTAAATCGGATAATTCTTTATACGGCTAATTAATTTCTTGGCGAAGTGCGTCGCCTGGAGCCGTAGTCATGAAACAAGAAACGGCGACCGAGTTTAGAAATTACGATACGGAAGACTTTCGATGACAGAAAGGCTAGAAGCATGTTGTAAATATATGAAGAAGCAATCATAACTGATATGATATCTGTATGCTGTAGTCATGCAAGTTCGTGTTTTTAGCGAGTAAGCGAGGCTGTACAAAGTACTTCATGGGAACATATGTTCTCTTTAATTGTTGTAGAAAAATTATCGAAGGCCTTAAGAAATTAGAGGCCATTGGTTCTTATAAATAAAGAGATAATTTAAAGAGAGAAAATCTTTGTTGCCTTAGCTGCATTTATCGAAACTTTCGGTCAGGCTTAACTACATTTGTTCGTTTTTAATTTTTGTCGAAATTCGTTCTTCTCTCAGTACGGAACCCAAAGTCTTACATTAAGATCAATTAATGGTTATTCGCTTCTGGCAGAAAGCAATATCTGTTTCAAGGCTTATAAGACCTTGAAAAACATGAAATCATGGATCGAGTGAATACCTTTTCCACATTCCACTTAATTATGCGCCCAAAATTATCAGAAATTAGTTTTACTTTAAGAGAACGCTGCCTAGGGAGATCAAATTAGCCAAATTTGTTGTATCACATTGTTTGAACAATGACACAAAATGGCAATCTTTTAGTTTTCATCCCAGCGAGGAACCTCAATTTAATTGAAATTAATTACTATCTTTCGAGCTAAAACTCGCCAAAAGAGATAACCTTGACCAGAAGTTCAAAAGGAAAAACCTGGGAATTCCTCTTGGAATGATTCAAAGTGGAAATGTCGATTTCCACTCAGAAACAAAACATAATTATTTCATGGAGTCAAACTGTTAACATGTCCACCTGTAGGTTTAAAACCGCAATTGATAGTGCATCGCTTTCGACTAAAATGAGTATTTTTTCCTGTTGAAAAAAACGTGTACTGCAAGATGCATTTAAACTTTTCTCATGGAATATGACGAATATCGAAGCGAATCGACCTCTGGTTTTGCGACGTTTCGCGTTCCATTTTTTTTTGTTTTATTATGATTTAAGCTGACAATTCGCCTTCGTTAATTCATCAATATCACATCTTCAACAATTGGCATTGCTTAAATGGAGATTTATAAGCGAGGGATTCGTTTGCACGCATTTAAATATCAATTTAATGGGCCACAAACTTTGTTTACGTGCGGGTACTTTGTGAGATGACGCATGAACCGTGGTTTGAGGCCAAGAATTGACTTTGTTAATCTTTTCGTTAGCTTCAACTCACTTTGACACCTACAATTAGTTTACACTGACAGATTTCCATGCGCCATAATAGAGAATCCACTTCTTTACGAATTAAGCTCGCCCTACCAGAGTATGGGAAAATTAACAAGCGCAAAACAGAAGTTTTAATTCTTCGAAAGGACGCCCAACTGAGTAAATAACTTTCAGTTGGAAATAGTAGGCGGGCGACACGGTTTTTATAGACCTCGAATCGTGGCAACTGTTGGGGTTCTACTAAGCAGTGATGGTAACAGCTATAGTTAAACTGGTGTGTACCCTTGCTAAAACGTGCTACAAATTGCATATGTCGCTTGTTAATTGACATCAGTTGGCGTGCGTTTCCCGAGAGACGCCTATTTGCTCAATGACACCAGTCGCTTCGATTAGAGAGTTTGTCTATAAAACGAAATCACGAGAAAAAAGTTGGTGCTTCGTTGGGGTTTGCGGCTAAAAGGAGAGAGAAAAGTAGAGATATCGTTGTTAGTGAGACCAGAATGTTTACACATGTTCTAAAGCCTTGAAACAAAATCTTACTTTTTCACAACCATTTCATAACCAATTACGTCAACTATTATAAAATCGATACTTTATT
>Ga0126338_10002981_pt1 | contig 11781 bp, 5 predicted proteins | sample OrbCmetagenome_2_FD_92529 | JGI IMG/M metagenome (GOLD analysis project Ga0126338, IMG submission 92529) | Coral microbial communities from Petempiche,Puerto Morelos, Mexico - Orbicella C C metagenome | ecosystem: Host-associated > Invertebrates > Cnidaria > Coral | place: Petempiche,Puerto... | reverse complement strand
GTTATGCAGGGCTGTCATTAAGTTTTGAGTCACCTGTAGCCTTGTTCTCCGCACCCAGAGCAAACTCATTAATTTGTAGGTGAATTCTATCAACAACAGACAATTTCACCCATACACTGCAGCGTCAAGGGAAACTCAAGCATTCTCAGCCCTAATATTTGTCATGAATTACATCCCTTAATGACAGCCCCAGTTATGGACCAAGCTTAAGGTGAACACAACAAGCCATCAGTATCCTTTGTTTTGGAGCTTAAGGACAAAGAACAAATTTTCCAAAATATAAAAGTCAGAATATGGCATAATCAAAATATGCAGCCTCATATGACAATGCAAAGCTAGTCAGCAAGGATATTACATGGCAGAGCAAAGATATGAAATGTTCTTTTTGAGTGGCAAAAACAATATTTTTAATTAGAAAATAATGAGCACTGCAACTAAAATGTTGTTTTTCACACTCAAAAATAAAAAAACAATATCTTCAAGCCACTGGTGTTTTTCACTGGCTGTTTGCACAAAAAACTGTGAAAAAGAGGAAATGATATCATCAATATTCTTATTGGTGAGGATATGGAAAAATACACTACTAGGGTCCCGGATGTAGTTTCAATTGAATTTTACCACTGGTGTATTTTCCAACAAAACACATGTGTCCAAATAATAAATTTTTCTTATCATGAGGGCCACAGCAACCATAAAGTTCTTGGTAATTTCCAATAAAAGTGATTCTGGTCCATTACAAGTGTCACCCCCATTCTGTTCCCCTCAGTACATTTTCTTTAACAAGTTTCCCAAACAGTTTTTCAGCGTTGATGTATTTCTCCACAGATCTCTCAACCCATAAGCTATGTTCCTCACAGGTCAATATTCCTGCAATGTTAATACAACATGTACAACTTCTTATTTTGTACCCAAATACCTCAATACCATGAAAAAAAAAAGGCAATGTTGTGTATAAATAAAGTATTAATTGATTGATTGATTGATTGATTGCCAACTTAATATCATGAAAAAAAACAATATGACAAGAAAATACTGTTCTTAAATACTTGTAATCTGTCAGATGAGTGTAGAATACTGAACAGGCATGCATATGCCAGATAAGCAGCGGCTTTCTTTAAGCTTATATCTTAAGCCAATATCATATTTTACTTATATTTATTGCATTATTCACCAACTAGTTTAACCCATATTATCATGTGAAAATAAGTACTGGAATAAACATATGGTAGTGGCTATCACCGGTGTAAGAGTAAGGAAACTACGAGAAAATTTACATATACATCACATTTTATGAGCTTACATGTAAGTTTCAGATCTTTGATCAGTTGTCTTGTAAATAAAAATCAAGTTCAAAGTTTGCAAGCCGAGAATCGTTACCTAAAATCTTACCTATTCCAAGAACCATTATTTACTTTATCAAGAAAATCCTACCTCACTCTCCAGCTGTTTATTCTCGAGATTTGCAACAGGCATGGCAATGCCTTCATCGAAGTTCAACTCGCTCACAATGTCTTCCATTTTGAATGCGAAAAAGCCTTCAAGATATCACGAATGAATCTGTAACAAAACACTACACTATCCTATATGCCCGTTAATATTTCCGTAGAGGACTAAAATTATGTTTTTGTTAGTTCTGCAAGTCTTCCCACAATCTTCTTCAGAGGAAAATTTATGAGCTCTGCTCCATCAAAGTTGTTGTGGAAACGGTGAAAACAAGCCGCGCCAGCGATGTAAAGAACCACTTTCAGCGGATGCACTAAATTGCAGGTCCCGGATGTTAGATCCCAGTGTCTCGTTGAGCGGAAGCCTGACGACACGTGAGGGAACTTTCAGGCGAAAAGCCAACCGAAATATCTTGGGAAAATGAGAAGGAAAAGAAAGGAAAGAAAGCCTCCAGCTAAATCAAATCAGGGCCAGGGAAAACCAGCGGACCGGAGCAATAAACGTATTGTCTTTGTTGATGAAAGTGCCATTGAGGTTCAAGTAAAAACGGATAAATCAAATGGCGAAGAAGAAACTATTGTAAAGGACGACAATGAGAAAGTTATTGCTGTGATAGATAAGAGCCCGGGTCAGTGTAAACCCAGCGAGGGGAGCACTACAGGCGCTAATGATGAGGACGAAGATATCCCAGAGGACATTTCTTGGAAGTCTAGCAAAGAAACTGCAATTCGAGAACGGACGCTTGAGAAAGAGATCATTCTTGATGCTAAACGAAAAGAAAAACAATCTAGAATAGAAAGAAATGAACGATTACTGGAGCAGAAGGAAAGGAAACGAGCGAGAGAATACTCTAGACTACCAATGGATGTTCTCCAGCAAGTTGCTAAGCGACAGAAGTCTCAGAAAAATGAAGACTTGGTACCACGATCAGTTGATCAGGATACTGGAAATCACATGACCTTTGACAGTTCAAGTGAGGGTGAACAAGATGATCAAGAAGAAGAGGTCCCAGAAGTAAATGAAGAAATACCAGAAATTAAAGTTCTTGTGTTACCGCAGGAAGTGAAGAAGCCAAAGAGAATTCAACAATCTGCAAGTTTGTTTTTGAAAGAACAGTTATTTGGGGGTAGAATTCAGCGAATTTCACCATCAATGGACTCTGATCGCACAAGGAAATATAAAACAATAGCTCCTGCCCTTAAATTTTCCAAAAAGTTGCGATAGTTTAATAATCTCAAAAGTGTTAAAAGTAATAGGTTAAAGCTACTCCAAAACTGTATGTTTTATGAAAGATTTTGTTGTGTAATTATTGTCGCTAAATCACAGGGATTGCATTAATTTGCAAAAGATTTTTATAGAATAACTGAGGACGAAATGTGAACCAATTTTTGATAGAGTTTTTTGTGCAGGGAGCAAACCGTATTATGTTCATGCTCCATTTCGGTAGAGGAAGAAAATGAAATACATTTGTTTACATATAAGTTATGTGTGTATCCAGCTTTAATTTTAAAGCATTACATACACACTTATGTGATGGCTTACAATGAAGGACTCTTGAATGTTTTTAGCGGTTACTTTTTTTTGCATATTTATGGCATTCAAAGGGTCTCTCTTCTTCTGCTCCCTAAGAGCAAGTTCTTTAATAATTTGACAATCACTATTTAAGAAATAGAAAACATGTACCATGTTTCTATTGAGTTATAGAAACATGAGTGGAAGTTTGGGAGAACGAGAAATGCTGTGAGAACACAAGCCATAGGCGAGTGTTTCCACTGACAGCTTTTTGGAGTTCTCCCAAACTTTCAGGAGTGTTTCTATAACTCGATAGAAACACGGAGAACATGTTTTCTATTTCTTTTAGAAAACACTGCAACAAAGAAAAGGAAAACAACTTGTTAACTTTGATTATCAAAATGTAAATTTTCTTGCTCATGCCATCATCACGTCAACAGCTCTTGCTAGTTCTGTGTTTCTATCGAGTTATAGAAACATGGTTTTTAACCAGTCAACATGCATATTTTCTTAGGACTGTTTTCTAAACGCCTATAACTATACACTATCCAATATCAGGTTTCTCAATAGATACTGTGACTTTGACAACACTGTAAATGTCAATGGTCAGTTATTATTGTTGTTTGATGTTTCCTTACATCACTCACTAAAGGTGAGACTTGTTCAAAAAATATTTATTATGGAATAGAGCACATTGCAGAAGTTAGTTCATATTCAAAATATATCATTGTGCAAATAATGGTTTTGAAACAAAAAAATATTACAGCTAAGGCTAATGTGGGGAGTCTCTTCAAATGCGAATCACATTTAACTCTTTTAATGTTACTCCCCTACACGAGCCTCCAAGCTCTCCATTGCAACTAGTTCAAGTCCATGAATACTGAGAGTACGACTATGGTCTATTGTGTTGGTCAGAGATATTTAACTGAAAGGTTAAAAATATGACCTGTTGTAATAGACAAAAGAAAACAATGGATTATAGCTGGAGTGAAATATGTTGGCTAGTGACTGACAAATTAGTGGTAAGACTTTATTTAAGGAGGGTAACGCTTGACAGTAATAAAACTGATAACCTCATGGCCCTCTGAATAAAATAAATAATAATAATAATAATAAATTAAATTTAAAATACAATATAAAACTATGTACATCAAAGAAAACAGAAACTGAGGGTAAAAAATGATTACATAAAAATGAGGCAGCTAATTTATAAGGGTAGCAAACATAAATATTCAATTTTGCTGAACATATTCGAAACGTTAAGAACACCAGCAGCATCTTGTAGGGAATGTAATGCTGGAATGGCCATGACTTGATACCCCTAGAGGGAACAGTGGAACAACCAACAGAAACAATGCCACTAAAGGAATAATAGCTGTGACTCAGATCAGTGACATACTTAAAAGCTTATTAGAGCCACTGCACCTTCGGAATCCATCCTAAGAATCAATGTTGACAAATAGATGTTGCGTGACGAAGTTTTGTCACAGAAGATGACGCATGCGAATGTGTGAATCCCGCTGAATCGAGCTGAGCCTACAACAGCGAACAAGATGGTGAGTCTTCGTAATATTTTCCCTTGGAACAAAGTCGGGGAAATCTTCGATCTGAGTTTTACTACACCACATAACACAGCGCAAATAATTGTTTTGTTTATTCTAGTTTCAGTTTATGCTGCTTTTTAGCCGTCAAGGCAAACTAAGGCTACAGAAATGGTACACCGCTTCGAGTCAGAAAGAAAAGAAGAAGATCACTCGAGATCTGATCACTACCGTACTTGCTCGGAAACCAAAAATGTGTAGCTTTCTTGAGTACAAGGACCTTAAGATTGTCTATAAAAGGTAACTTAAATAACAAAAGCTGTTTTAATATATGATAAAAATGAATGCTTGAATCCCTACACCTTCGAATATTTCATTCATGATGGAAAACAACTTCGCCCAAAGTTGGCCAGTGTCAGCTCTGTACATTATTATAACTTCGCCAGTCAGTTCATGTACGGATAATAGTCTAAGGGCTGACATACTCTTGTAAATCCTAGTTTCAATGAATAGATGTCTCTGTGTTGGGAAGCTTGTAGTCTGTTTTTCATGCATTTGTTTGTATATCAATTTATTTTACAAAGAAATAAACACTTCCCAACAATTATAAGATACGTTCAAATATGGACAGAATATATAACATATATATGATATATGATATATATGTGAATATATGATCATCAGAAGTAAATGTACTGAACACAACAGAGAAGTTAAGCTTTACTGGTATGACAAATGGCAAAGAGCAAAAACAAAGCTGTTGCCATCTGTCAAAAAATATTTGTATTTAGGGTGAATAGTAAGAGACGTTTTTTTCTATTTTTGTGTGTTTTTTAAAGGATTAGATGAAAAGAACACAAAATCAAACTACGTTTTTGCCATTTGCCATAAACATGATGCTAAACCTCTAATGTTCACTATAAATAGGCCATTTTCAAATTACCTTAAGCCTCTTTTTCAAAGTGAGTCTCAGTGCCCATCCTTTCATATGAAAATGAGATTTCTTTCACATGCAAATTAAACTCATTTCCATGTGAATTGTTGTGCAGCAGGCCTTGCTTTGATAGAGAGGTCTAGGTCAACTCAGAAATGGGCTATTCACTTACTACACACATAGTAACAAATTTACCAAATTAACATACTGGAAGCTCAGTGAAATTTGCAATTTTTTTGTTTCAATTTTCTCAGATATGCCAGTTTGTATTTTTGTGTGGCAATTGAAAAAGATGACAACGAACTTCTCACACTGGAAATAATCCACAGATATGTTGAACTTCTTGACAAGTATTTTGGCAGTGTAAGTACATAACATGGAGTGGGACATGGGGGTTTGCGGTGTTGTGGTGTTGATGTGTTTTTTTAATGCGGTGATGCAGTGAATAAAATCTCAACTTGCGGTGTTGCGGTAATGTCAAACCCTATGGTGTGCAATGTATGTGTTTTTCACACTGCGGTGTTCAGTGAAATGAAATTGTTTGTGGTGCTGGGTTTTTTTGATTTACCTTTCTCAAACCTAAATTTGGCATGTAAACTTCGTTAATCGATGCTAATTTATGACAAACACGCACCATTGAGGTTAATAATTTGTAACAAAATACAGACCATCACTTTCTAGTCAATCTTCAATATGCTTCGGCTGCCAATCTGAAGCTGTTTTCATTTATGCGTAACTTGACAAGTAACTTGACCTCTGCCACCCGGAACTCAGTGTTCGGTACAATCCTGGAAATTCTGGAAACGCCAAGGCCGAATATAATGTATTATTGACTGCACAGCTTTTTTCTACAAAAAAAGGAAAAGGTGGCAAAAACTACCAGCCACAAAATATATTCAGATGTCGCATCGGGAGGGAAGAAAGAAGGATTTCTAATTAAGCTAAGGACACTTTGTAAATTACACACGTTTACTATTTTTTTCCTTTTGCTATACGGCTTCATCTATAGGATTCTGATACCGGTCTATACCCACTCCAAGGTCCTGCAACTTTCTTGACCTTCTATTTTTTCAAACGATTATTGATATCGAACGCAAACGCAGCTAGCTCCAGAAAGCAATACTTTCAGTCAAGATAGGGCTGCAGTCAGTGGGTTTATACACCAAGAAAAGTGAGTGAAGTAAAAGAAGAGAGGGATCTGGGGCAAAGGCCATCTTCATCTGCTTTCCAGTTTTGTGCAAGGTTTCTTCACACGAGCAAGAAAACTGATTTACAGGCATCACCAGTATCAACATACGTGCAATGGAAAGAGTTGTGATGTGTTTACTTTGTGGAAAATTGTTGAGGTATAAAAGTGTTATTTTAAGTGTAGATGAATGAATCATGGTGCTAAAAATACATGTTGCGGTGATGGTGTTTCGTCGACTTTTCTTGCGGTGATGTGGTGTTCGTTAATTTTTTTTGCGGTGTTGCAGTGTTTAGAACCCCCCATGTCCCCCTCAACATGGTTAAACCTTTTTCATAGCAACAGCAAAGGGCCTGAGCTGAGTATCTGTATTAAAGAAGTTGAGATTATATAAATTCTGGTTTCTCTAAGAACAAGTGAACAGTTTGTAAAATAGGGGTGTCTCTGTATTATTATGGTGAGCCTAAGAAGAGGGTTGACTATAACAAAAAACATCTTCTGTCTACAGTCGAACCTGTGTTAAGCGGTCATCCTCAGGGAATGGCTAGGTGACCAGTAACACAGGGTGACCGCACAATACAGGTTGCAAGAAAATCAGTTCAAATACAATCAGTGCTGAAAAGGCATTTGACTTAAAATTAGAAACATTCATTTTCAGCGTTTTAATGATTTGTGAAATTTAACAAGGAAGTCATTTGTTGTACCTCATGTGTTACATTATTTGAAACTGAATGAAAAAGTAAGTGACACCATGCGACCATTTAACACAGGTCAAGACAATAGAAAAAGTCCCAAATCTTTGCAAATGGTGACCGCGACCAATTGATAGAGGTGACCGCTTAATAGAGGTCAAAATTATGGTAACTAAGGGAAGCAATTTTCTGGACTTTGAAAACTGACCGCATAATAAGGGTGACTGCTTAATATGGTGCCGCTTAATGCAGGTTCGACTGCATTTTCATTTGCATTTTTTGATTTAATTTTACATTTTACTTCCTGAAAGGTATGTGAGTTAGACATCATTTTCAACTTTGAGAAGGCATATTTTATGCTGGATGAGCTGATACTTGGTGGAGAGATTCAAGAAACAAGCAAGAAAAATGTTCTGAAGGCAATTTCAGCTCAAGATCTCCTTCAGGAGGTATGCAAATCTTTCCTTTATGCTTATATCATACCTCTGTTATCATTGCTTAGGTAGGTGGGATTGGGAGAATTGTTTGGCAGTGTTTTGCTGTTTAAACTCCATTGTCATTGTCAGTAGCAACATGGTTAGTTTCTAAAATACATTTGTGGTGTCAGCATCAACTGTATTGCTAGGAGCCACCTTCTCACCACCATCGTGAGCTGGAACTCACGGCTCCTCTTGAAACGTACTTCAAGAGGAGCTGTTGACCCTTGGGCAGCCCTAGCAGCGCTAAGACACTACCAGAGGAGAGCAGGTCAATAGCAGGCTTGAAAGCATTTAAGGGCATTCAAGCTAATTATTTATGCATACATGTATCTTAATTTGTGTGCCAATGCACAATCATGAGCATAACCAATCTGGGCTTCTCTGACTCTTTTCAGTTCATAGATCTTCAGCCAGCTATCCCCTCATTTGGTCTTAAGTGCTGAAACTTCAAAACAAACAAAAGTGCTTTTGAAATCATCAGTTGAAAAATTCAGAGAATAACAATTGAGAAATAGAAAACATGTACCGTGTTTTCATCGAGTTATAGAAACACGAGTGGAAGTTTGGGAGAATGAGAAATGCTGTGAGAACACGAGCCATAGGTGAGTGTTTCCACTGACAGCTTTTTCGAGTTCTCCCAAACTTTCAGAAGTGTTCTATAACTCGATGGAAACATGGAGAACATGTTTTCTATTTCTTTTAGAAAACACCGCGACAGAAAAAAGGAAAACAACTTGTTAACTTTGATTATCAAAATGTAAATTCTCTTTGCTCACGCCAACATTACATCAACAGCTTGTGCCAGTTCTGTGTTTCTATCGAATTATAGAAACACGATTTTTAACCAGTCAGTGCACGTATTTTCTTAGGGCTGCTTTCTAACTGCTAATAAATTATATGAATTAAAGTGAAGACTCAAGGCCATTTTCTCAGAGTAAAATATTTTCCCAGATGTAACAGCATTGACTGAGCTTACCCCTAACAGTTTACCTTGTCACAAAGTACATGTATCTTTTATGTCGTACTCAAAAGGTAGTTGGAGTAAGATTTAATATTTATAAGAAATGTGAAATTCATTGTTTACTGTGACAGTGTGTAATTTAACAGAATGCTTATACACTGCTAATAAATTGTGTGACTTCTAGAGCGATACGAGTAAGTGTGTGACACATTGTCCCAGCATGTGTAGTGAAAGTGTACAAATTAAAATAATTTAAACTTATTTGAATGCAGTAACCTTAGTTGATACTCATAATTTATCACTAAATAAGAATGACTTTTAAAAATTGTAAAGTTACCTTGTAATCCTTTTGTAGTTTTAATCTGCAACAAATCAATGTTTCAATAATAATTGTTCATCACAGTTAGCTTGCCAGAGCTCTAGTTACTCCAATCTTTTATCATGTTCTTTTCATAGCTGCAATATTATTTTGCCACTGTCGTCACACAGATTCTTAACGTCCTTCTTTACATTCCGTACTATCATTCACATTGTACACCTTTAACATCATAAGTGATGTCAAATACAAATTCTCTGTACTGTTCTTCATGCATGTCTCACCACACTAGACAAGAGATTTTGGATGTTTATCTTGTAATATCTGCCATCAAGAAAAGCATACCCTAGACTTGCCGTCATTGCTAACATGTTCCTCTGATCATGTGCTCCAGATGCAGGGGTGGGAATGATCATTAACCCTTGATTTCTACATACAAATTCTCCCTTCTGGTCTTCATACATTTCAAATAGTACCAGTAGGGAGAATTGTGTTCACATCTAGACACTCTGCTGTTAACTTTGCTTTACTAATCCTCTCCTCTGAGCCTCGTCTTTGCCTTCCTTTCGTACTTTTTCCACAGGAAGCAGAGCTGCGCAGTGCTTTGGAGGAGATGGGTCTTGCCTGAATTCTTTCATCTGTAAATCTCTACTTCTGATCCTTTTGTTCTACAGGAAGGCGAGCTCCAGCGCACGCTGGAAGAGATGGGTTTAGCCTGAACTGTCTCCTCTTCTCCTTCTTCAACGTCTTGTTCTAACATCTTCACTTCTACAGACCAAGACGATGCGCTTCTTCCTGCAGGGATTCTCTGTATTTTATCAAAGACAGATGTCTGTTGAATGACATAAAACTCAGCCTGTTTCATGCAGCATTAGGTTTAGTCTGTGTATTGGAGAAAATCGTGCTCAGCATAGGAAACACGAGTCAAAATAAATATTTCATTTTGTCAAAAATTATTATCAAGTATTTGTTTAAACCTGTAGAAAGAAAAGAACAGTGTAATGAAGCAAGCTTCATTTTAGACCATTTCTACAGAGGTCTGTTTTTGATAGTTACTGGCTTGATTTGTTTAATATATGTTGTTGTAGTTATTTGCATGTTAGAGATAGAACTCTGAACTGACGTTAAATTAGTTACTGGTATTTAAAAAGAAATAAAATTTCTCTTTGTGTACTGGAAAGACTGGGTAGGAATCTAGTTTTTCAAATATTATTCTTAAAATGTATAATTATCATAATTCTTTTAGGGAAAGAAACCTAGAGGCTCAAGTTTTTTAGTTAATTTCTGTTATGTTTTGTAAAATTTCTTCCCGTTTTTAAGCACTAAAACACACCCACAGGTATATTTTTACACTGACCTTGTATTTACTCATTTTAAACCATATGCTATCACAAAATAACAGACACTGGAAACTTTTTTGGCAACTTTCTTATTAAGTTCTTATTACGTTCAAGAGCGCTCTGCTTGTGAATGTCATCTAAACGTTTCTTTTAAATTGTGACATAATTATTTAAAAAAAACCGTTTCATTCAAATTTAATTAAATATTACAAAATTAATATTGTAAATAATCATAAGAAGCAGTTCACATTAAACTGAAATAGTTTGCTGATTTTAATCCTAACTTACTCCACTTTGATATTATAGTTAATATTATGAGTTAAAACCTTTCTTCGTGGGAATGCAGCAGAATTTTGTCAGCTAGTTTTATTCTCCTTGATTCTGTGTTGATGTTTTAGCGCACGTTATTCACAACTTTTGCCACATAAAATGCAGCTAAGAAAACCAATCAAAATTCCAGAGAACAACATGTAACCAGTAGACGGCAAGCGTGAAAACGTAGCTTGCAATAAGCGCGGGAAAACTTTTGAGCTGACGGCAAGCGCGAGAAAAGTTGTGACCCAAGGGGCGTGGATGGGGGAGGAGGAAGAGAATTCGGGGAGGGAAACCTTTTCCCCTCCCCCCTCCCACTCCTCCGATTTTTTTTTCCCAAATTCTCTTCCTCCTCCCCCACCCCCTCCCCTTTATACGCCTGCTACGCAAGCTATGACCGGACGGCAAGCGCGACAAACGTAGCTTGCAGTAAGCGCAGGAAAGGATTCCGTGCCTAACTAGCCGAGAAGGCAACATGGGGTTCTCTGTGATTGGTTGGAGCAAGTTCCGCGAGTATTTTGAGCCAATTACAAAACTTGCAAACACGAACGAAAGCAAACATGTAACTAGACTTGGAAAGCAATTCTGAAATCGCTGTTAGAGCGCTGTACTTTATGTGGCTCTGTTTATTTGACAGGAAGGGGAGCTACAGCGTACTCTGGAAGAAATGGGGCTGTCGTAATTACAAGATGAAGGAAAGAGAGATCTCTATCATCAACTTAGGAATCTCCTTTAGTTATTTTTTCAAATTCACTCCTTAGTTTGAGAGGATAGTGCAGAGACAACGTGAAACAATGAAATCACTGTATTCAAGCTTTATCGTGACAGCATAAGGAATTCATAAAAAGCTATCAGTTTCTTTTCGGTTAGGAGAAAAGACTCCTCTTTGTGCATGGTCTTCTAGTTGTCTTTACTGCCTGTCTTTTTCAGCTGTCCCATTTCAACCGGGTTACAACCCGAACTTGGAATAAGCGCGTTCGCCTGAGCTATGCAGTGGGAACATTTTAAGACTAACATGTTGTTAACCTCTCCAGATAGCATAGAAACCTGTTCCTCAGTCCTGGG
>Ga0126338_10002980_pt1:0-7500 | contig 11782 bp, 9 predicted proteins | sample OrbCmetagenome_2_FD_92529 | JGI IMG/M metagenome (GOLD analysis project Ga0126338, IMG submission 92529) | Coral microbial communities from Petempiche,Puerto Morelos, Mexico - Orbicella C C metagenome | ecosystem: Host-associated > Invertebrates > Cnidaria > Coral | place... | reverse complement strand
AATACAGTAGAAGGCGAGGAACGTAACCAGTGAGACTACAGCATTTGTGTTAGAGCGCAAATAGTTTTATGTTATCGATAGAAACACGGAAAAATTCGCCTATTTTATGTAGAAAATACTGCTTGAATGTGAGGAAAATAACTCGTTTATTTTGATTATTGAGATGTCAATTCTCCTCTTTTGTTTTTATTTTATATCAATAATGTTAATTTCTTGATGTCGGTTAACGTTGGAAACTAACATGAATTCTTGTTTGCTTATTTACTTTGGCTCGATTCTTAAATGCAAGATCATAAAGCCAGAAAATAAGTCATGTAAAGAACGATTAGGCATTTATTATGATTGGTATATTGGTTTATTATTACCTTCTGCTCACTGATATAAGGCTGTTTGCTTGAGGAAATGAAGATTTGCATGATGAAACAGCTCTAGTATTTCGCCAGTATTACGCTAATGAACACGGTTAAAAGAAATGCCAAAGAGGAAGTTGTCAAGCTCGGGAAATTGATATTCACTACACCAGTAAAATAGTTCCATAAGAATTAATCTGTCATCTTTACTTACACATTTGCCTTTTATCATTATATTTCACGTAATTGTGAGTACATTTCTTTGATCGTTTCCCTTAAATTGCTTGTCAACTCGAATTACTTAAATTGGCTAATCAGTGCAAAATTGGTTCGTTCAAAACCTAAATCAAGCAAATGCACCATCATGTTTTTAAAAAAACAGCCAGGCGCATGAAAAATTATAGCGACAACAGCAAAGGGAATTAATTATTGAACATCTGTGTTCTCACGTATTTGCATTCTGCTGTGACATATTTGATCTGGCTAAGACGGGAAAACGTCCTTCTTTATGAAAAACTCGCTGGTCTTTTTCTTTTTCTTGTTTTTTGTTTTTTGTCTTAGTCATTAGGTAGAGGAATGATGGATGTCTCGAGCAATTTATCATTTCAAATGACGAAATAAATTGGAATGGTAACTAAAGTTTAACTCGTTTTATCATGTTAGACTGACAAAATGAAATGCATCACTTGAGAAATTAAACAGTCAAATTGAAAGTTGTTGTATCTAATATGAAGGCTGCCTGTAAAAGAAAACACTGTACGGAAATCAAATGGACAATGCAAACTTTTTTTTCTATTACTTGAATTTGAGCAAGTCATTCCTCATGGAAAATGGCCCAGGTTTAAACCACTGAAGTTTTCACGATAGAAGATCGAGCAAACACACCAATTTGCGACTTTATAGGTTAAAAAACAAAGGCGCTAAACGAAACTCGATTTGAATACAACCTTCATGTCAAGCTCCATATGTTTATTCATTAATTCTTAACCTAACAAGTTTGACAAACACAGAATCTGTCTGATCGTGCTCTTTACTTCTTGTTTCACCTCTTTGATCCTCCAGCAATAAAGAACTGGGTTGAGGGATGAATTTAAACAGACAAGAGTTACCGTTGATTCCCACATGACATCAAGAAACGGAGATGATCCTTGATTAACAATTATACCTATGACTATACTGTATGGCAAATAGCAAGCTATTAATGTAACTTCTACCCAAATTGCAGTAGTCACTGTTTTTCTGTATCTTGCAACATTGAAGGGAAATCCTCCACCGTTGGGCTGTCCTTGTTGATGCTGAATATGTGTTTGATTTTGGCGAAGCGCGAAAAATATTCTCAAATAACAAAAGAGTGAGACAAAAATGCAAAACAATATTAATGCAGAGTTATAGCTTTTTCCAATCGAGAATTCCCAAATCATCATCACAGCGAAAATAAGGCTGACAATCCAAAAAAAAGTAACCAATACTAGAATTCGCCTCACAGTTACAATTTGTCTGTATCTTAATCGCAGTAACAGAGCGAGAAGTCTGTCCACACTTATCGTGGCCATTAATAGCAAAGAAACTGCAGACAGAGTTGTAAAACTTACTGCACAAATCCTTGCGATGTAAAAACAACTATGTTCAGTCAAGCGCTGTTCTTTTGCCAAGATTGCGTGATAAGCAAGGCTCGGCTGTAAAACAAGGCCTACGAACAGATCAGTGGTTGCGAAGCAGCGGTACAGAAGTTTTGATGGCGGATGAAGGGAAGACTCCTTTTGCAAAGCAACTAGAATCAGCGTATTGCCAAGGATGGTAGTAATGGAAAGGAAAACCAACACAACAGAGGCAAAAATCCAGGGATCTCCGGATGAATGGGTTGTACAAAGCAAGGACTGAATGGTTTTCTTGTATTCTTCAATGGCAAATAAATGTTCCATTGCTAATCGATTTTTCGTGTGCTGAGATAACGAATTGAAATCGTCTGCAATGCTTGCCGTCAATTTACTTTATGTCGTCGTGGTTGATCACGTGCACTTGGCCCGAGGTTCTTGCTGCCTTCTTTAAACCGATTTAAACAGCTTTTTCTCAGGAATTATCAAACAAAGCAGAACATTGGTCGATCTTGACAGTTACTAAGTTTACATTTATATCGTTTAAAGGCGGCAGTTTTTCCAGGCGAAATAGCATAATTGATTGATCTAATTCGATACACTGAAATTCTATGAGGGCTGTGAGCATCAGGGGAGTAAAACTAAAGAATACAAAATGGCGTTGATGCACGCGTAAAATAGTTCTGTTTTTTAAATCTCCTTAGCCTTGGGCCCAACGTGGCATTTTAATAAACAATTATTGGATGAGGTTTTTGTGATATTCAGAATAATCAAGGTCGAGGTAGGGGTTACCCTTACCGAGACATTGATTATTCTGGATATCACAAAAACCGAATCTAATAATTGTTTATTATAAATTAAACGGAAAACCAGGAAGTTAGGTTTTTGCTTTTTCACTGACGGCGAGCAACACAAAGCGCGCGCGCGAACTTGACACGATTAACCTTAGAAATTATGCACCACGGTCACACATGACATGATTACCCGTGACCTTGAGTGTCCTTGACAGGTCGTGATTATTGTGTAATCTGCGGCCAGATGACGTCACGTACTTAATTAACAAAAGAAGATGTCCTCCAAGTTCTAATATCTCCCGTATATCCTTGAGTAAACCTTTACGCGTATCTTTTTTATTTTTAAAACAGTCTTCACCCCAGGCGAGCTCAAATTCCCGCGAAAGCATATTGTTTTCACTGACGTCCGCATATCACTTCTAAAAAAAACATGGCGGCCGACTCCCATATTCCTGTTTAATTCGGTCCAGAAGGCTGTATTTACAGGCGAGAGACCCTGGTGTCTAACTTATTGCTTGTTAATAAATAACTTGATTGACCTCGAGCGTTGGAATCCAGAATTATCCCTCGCGGTGAAGCTTTGTGGTAAAGCTGTTTTACCAGCTTTGTCGTTGTTTTTAATTTGTTCCTTTCGCAGTGACTGTCCATTTGTTTTCGAGGCGCTTTAGTCATTACAAGAAGTCTTTAGATTTCGCTCTAGCAGGCGACGATGCGAGTTCGGGTGAAAGCGGTAACTCAGACCGTGGCAGTTCGTCTAGCTCACATTTGAGTGAGAAACTCGGCAATGATGATCATGCTGTGAGGTTCGACCTAAGGGAAATCCTAGGAAGAAAGCTTCAGGGGAAAACGAAGTCCATGTTAGCTGAGGTTGATTTACTCAAAAAGTGGCATTCTGAACTTTCTGTTACGGGTTTCAGCTGCGAAATATTAAATCTAACGACCAAACATTCACCACTTGCGGAGACCGAGGCTTCTGCTCATTTTCCTGAACGTGTGCTTGTTTTATACCCTTCGAATGTTTATACATGTGCTTCGCAAACAGGACCATTTCAGCCTGTTCGTTTGATCGTTTATGTCGATGGAAAGTGGAATCTTCAATGTCCCATCTACGAGCACATGGTTGTGAAGTCGGGTACCCTTGAGAAGGGATCGAGGTGAATAGGTTTTCGGATCGACGGATTTGGCCTTAAAAAGCGTACAGATTGTAGACTTTTGCGGTAAATCGAGTGGATTCGTGGATTTTGAAAACACAGTGGATAGTGGATCAGCTGTGAATTTTGGCGCGGATTCCGGATTGTGCCTGTCTTGATGTTCCTAAACGAACTGATTTGGATCATAGATCTTTCTTCAGCCTTGGTCGGTATGCTAATGAGTTCATCCAAGTTATTTCTTTTTTTGAACGAAGTTCATTTGAATTCAGGTGCGAGACTGTTATTGGAGATGCAGTACTGTGTTATAGTCATCAAGCATGTTGCCTTCTTTACCATTTGTGCGAAATTAACAATGGCATTCACATTTACCATTTTACCTTTGAACTTTTACACTTCTGTTTCCGGATGTGGTTGTGGTTTCGGATTTGAACAAAACTTTTGGCGGATCGACGGATTTGGCGAAAAAAGGCGCGGATCGGCGGATTTGCATACCCCTATTCAACCCCCCTCCTTGAGAAGTTTGTGCCAAGCCGCAGAATGCCTTGCATTCTCACGGATTTACTACTGCGCTAGCAACTTCTGGCGTACAAAGTATTTTGGAAATACCGGCAACTGATGAGATCCACATATAGGATGATCTTGCCTTATGAGATCCACATGGATCCATGGTCTTGCCTGAACTAAGCCGAACAATGGCATATACAACACGCAAAACAGTCAATAGACTTGCGCGTAAACAGCCACGTTTGAATCGTGGTGCCAGAACAACCAAAGGAGGTATAAACCTATATATCGAACTCGAGAAACATAAATGTCTCTAGACAAGCGTAAAGCTTTCTCGAATCACAGCCGGGCCCGGCGTCACAAGAGCGAATGCAAGTAAACAACATGTTCACGGTAAATTTCGTATTTTGTCCTTTGAAAGCAAATACTTGGAGACTTAAAAAACATAGCTTGCAATAGAAATGAGCCAAAATAATGCATAAACTCATGGCAAATTACAGAGGCGCCAAACTCGACGAAGCGACATGCAGATAACAGCGGAAGTCATGCAGAACTATGACCTATAAAAATTTGTCATACCACGATCAAACGGCTCAACTCTACTTAAAATTCCTCCTTATAACACACCATGAAGTACCCTTCATAAACAAGAGTGAAGCGACAAAAAAGGTCGAGTGACCGAACAGAGAACAGCAAATGTACAAATGCAACGAACCGTAGAAGTCGTGTAGGTTAGTCAACCCCATTTTACACTGATGCTTTCACAAGATGTGCTTAATCCTGATGAAGAGATCTCGTCATAATCTGAGCTTTCACTGCCTTCACTGGATGAATTATCCACGTTTTCCGCCATTCCTGTGACAGTTTTTGTCGAAACTAGCGCGTGACGTTAGACGATAACTTTGTTCTGATTGGCCGTTCGAATAGTGCGCGCGAATCAAAAACCTCCGCAGGTTTCTAAAAATAAAAAGATACGCGCAAAGGTTGTCTCATAGGGTTTGCATGGGAGATGAAGGCTCCAGGTGATGGGCTCCTGCTACCCTTCAATTTGTTATCCCTTATAATTACCTAATACTATGGCGATTAAACTAACCCAGGATAAGCGAAAATTTTGATTTGAGTTTTGTAACTTTGTGGTGAGGTATTCTGTTTGTATTCTTTGGCCTTCTGTTTTGAGTTTGAATAATCTCAAACTACAGAAAACAAAAGCAGTAGAAACATTTTCTACAAGAAAATTTTTTTACTTTGGTTAACTTTTCGAACAACCCAGCGCTGGAGAGTTCCCCCACCCCTTCCCCCCCCCCTCCACTCCGCCATTAGCAATCTCAAGTACATGGTCATATTCAACAGCTGAGAACCAATGGATAAGGAATATCACTGAATGTAACCCGGTATAAAAAGACAGTTTATACTGCCACGTGGGTGAACGTGATACTAGTAGCTTGTTATCTGCCGTACTGTCTTACCATAGCTATTGTTCTTAGCCTCGGATTATCTACATTTCGCCATGAAATTTGGGCGTATTCAGCAACGCTCGTGCGCGTAAACTCGTCTTTAAATCCGATTATTTATTGCTGGAACATTACAGGAGTAAGACAAGAAGTAAAGAACAAGTTAGGTAGGCTTTTAGAACGTGTTGTAACGGAGTTCCGCTGTAAAAGGTAACATGTGATAATAAGAAGCTTTATATAATCTACGTAGTTAACCTCCCTGAAGTTTTAAATGTACATTAAATGATAGAATTTAAGAGTGTTAAACTTTAATTTATATAATATTAAAATTAAGGCGTTTCTTAGGACAACATATACCCTTTTATTTCTTTTCATTGTTTGCCAATATTTCAATTTTAATTTTTTAAGACAATTTTAATATACTATTAATGAAAATTTTTAGGTAGAGTTAATACAGTGTCCCCAGTAGTCCACTGGGCTAAATACATTGACACTTAAATAAAGTTCTTACTTACTTGAAGTTGTTTTGAACAAATAAAGACACTAAACGAATCCGTCTATAATTGTTTGGTTGATGGTTTCAGCGTGCATTTTAAGTGCCCCGCTACTGCAACCTCGAGTCAGCGAAAGCTGAATTCCCAGCCAAAACGTGTTCGTTTACTCTTCGGCAGAAATGACAATTTCCCAGCTCGTTAAGTGGCTCACACTTAACGAGAATATATTTTATAACAAGAATAACTTAACAAGAATATAGGTTTTAGAATATTATAAGACTAAACCGGAGGCTGAGATTTTGAAAACAACATGATTTTGTGCGCTGAAAATTTGTAAATACAATTAGTATAGGTAATCATATGGTTTCGAGTTCAATTTGGAATTAATTTGCGCGTGTGAGTTTTTCAAAGAGTTGAAATTGCACGAGCCGCTTCGGCAAGTGCAATTTCAGCTCTTTGAAAAACTTACAAGTGCAAATTAATTTCAAATTGAACGAAACCGTATGATCAATTATTAATAATATAAACATGAAAAAATTCGCGTGGAGGAAGTGCCGGAAGATCTTTCTAGAAGTCATTTTTTCTCATTCGAGAAAACTTTTTTCAAAGTTTCGGCACAAAATTCTCGTCATCATTTTACGTGATATCATTGGCTTAGAAAATTTCCTATTGTATTTCATCCAATCATAATCCAGAATTACGATGTGTAATTTGTACTGCAAGTGTTTCCCGTTTTGCACTAGTGTTACACTTGAACTACACTGCCCTCAGCCAATCAGAATCGAGTAATTTTTTCATGTATATTATAATACAATTAAATGTTTTTAACTAAACCGTATACAAATTTTCCCTTTCTCTAAACGGCAAAAATAGCTAAAAGGCAACGAAAACAGCACTAGCCGTATGTTCGATGTTAATAACATTTCCACAAGAAGTTATGTACGTGATATCTGGCTTTAATTCCTGCAAGCTGGCTCCAGTAATATATTCAGCCTAAAATCGGCAGAAAAATAAGAATATATATATGTCTGGATTTATGAAAACGGTGTTAAAGACTGAATCGAGTGTTTTTTGATTTAGTTGTTTTTTTTTTTTTTTTTTTTTTTTTTTTTTTTTTTTTCTTTTTTTTCTTTTTTTTATTTTTTTTTTTCTTTTAATTTT
>Ga0126338_10002979_pt1 | contig 11785 bp, 14 predicted proteins | sample OrbCmetagenome_2_FD_92529 | JGI IMG/M metagenome (GOLD analysis project Ga0126338, IMG submission 92529) | Coral microbial communities from Petempiche,Puerto Morelos, Mexico - Orbicella C C metagenome | ecosystem: Host-associated > Invertebrates > Cnidaria > Coral | place: Petempiche,Puerto... | reverse complement strand
GGGGGTGGGGGGGGTGGGGGGGGGGGGGGGGGGGGGGGGGGGGGGGGGGGGGGGGGGGGGGGGTGGGGGGTTGGTTTTGTGGTGGGGTTTTTTTTTTTTTTTTTTTCCGCCCTCGCTGGGAGCCTGTTCGCAGGCTAGTTCACTTGCCGTTCATTCAGCCGTACGAACGGATACCGTAACGAACGTTTTCGCGTGAGAGGTCACATATTTGCCAATGCATTTTTCTGGTTGAATCGGCAAAGTTCATCTTTTAACGACGCTTTTAGGGTCGAGAAAGTAAAATTGGTGATGTACTTACTTCTTTCTACGTGACGCATGATTGGTGAAAACAATCCTCCATGATGCGTGATTTAATAGAAAAATTCAGCGTGAGCCGTAATTGGTACCCCACCTTTGCGCATCCTCCGAGATGGGCTTGCGTATAATTCCTTCCACTCATAGACTCATATTAGGACTGACCGTATGATAAAACGACACTACAAGCTAACCGAACTGATTTGGGATGTAGTTTGTTTCCTCATTTTTATTTGTTAATCATAAGCAATTTACTTCTATCAACATTACTAACACTTCAGCGATTTAGAGTTGAACAAACATATGTTCCTATCCGAATCATGAATGTACACTACAGTAGTAATTATTTTTTTGTCTGTTTACGGTTTTGAAGCGTACTCTTGATTGTCTCTTACGATAACTGACTACTGAACGAGTTTCTTATGAAATGCGACATGCGTGCAATGATTCACCACGTCACCGGTTGTTGTTTTAGTCTCCTATTTGGAACTGAAGAAGGATTTAATGATTTGCATTATTATCTTATTGTCAGTTGACGGTGGGTATTCAGACTGGTCCTCATGGTCTCTATGTAGTGTCACTTGTGGAAATGGAACTCAACAGCGTAACCGATTATGCACCAATCCACCTCCTACGAACAATGGAGCACCCTGCAGGGGACCTGCTCATCAAACACGTATATGTGCCTCTAGAATATGGCCACCAATATCTTTACAGCTGACTTCGTCATGGTTTCCTCATTTTACTCAGATCATTATAGAATTTAGAATTAGGATTAAGTGGTTGAAGTTAACCATAAGTCCAGGGTTATCTATTTCCTTTTTTTTTATGATATATAGTTTTAATTTGTAAAGACAAGATATTCATTCACAGTATGCGTGGAACAAAGAAACACTCTTGGTCCCCTGTTAGGATTCGAATCCATGACCCTCCAGTTTTTATTTTTTATGATAATATTTTCCATGTGCTCTCGCAGTTCATGGTGGCTTTTCTCAATGGTCCAACTGGTCTGGCTGTAGCCGGTCCTGTGCAGGAGGAGCTCAGCGTCGCTTTCGCACATGCACCAATCCCCCGCCCGAAAACGGAGGAAGAGATTGTAGCGAACTGGGACGAGCTACAGACTTAAGAAAATGTAACAAACAAGACTGCCCAGGTAGATATCTTATAAAAAAAAAACTGTAGTTACAAAAATAACTGAAATCTAAACATTCATATTAAGTATGAGGGCTAAGTAAAAGTTGCTATCGTTCGAGTCATTTATTCCTTCCTTTTCATTGGCCGAGAGACCACCCCGTGACCTGCAAATAACTCCCTGCAAATAATGGTCTGCTCATGCGTAATACCTTCTAAATGTGTTTGCTGCAAATGCCTTATTACATGAAATTGTCGAGACATGTTAATTTCGCGATTTTCGCGATTTAAAACAAATGCGAAACTAATGTGACGCGAATAATATTTAAGTGTCGCGAGCATAACGTGTCAATAATCAAGAAAGTTACAAATAAATCAGTTCTGACTATTGAAAGGTCATAGTACGATTAACTCTGCCAATGAATATGAGCCTGATGTATTGAATACTTTTCGTGCAACACGGGTTTGAAAACTAAAACTTTTACAAAGAATGGATGAGCTTATTAACGCTTTTGCCACCCAGAAATTTTGAAGGTTTTGAAAAACAATGTCTCCTTGAATATTACACCCAAAGAGCTAAAAATTTTACTATGTATCAAGTTTCATCAGCTCTTTGGCTGCCCGACTAATTTAACATGTTTCCTTCCGTACGCAAAGCCGTATCCAAATAAGCAAAAATGTAAACAATGACGTCAGCGTGAATCCCCCTATTGATCTGCTCGCCACTGACAAATCGCGATACTTTGCGCATCCTCGTCCAATATTAAAATTGTTAATTATTTTACACGGCTATACCGTCAAGATATTGGTCTCGTTTAGAGATTTCATTTTGTCGTTACTGGATTGAGTTATACAGGAATCGTAAATTTGGTGAATTGAGAAGTTAACAAAGTTACCTTCTGTATTGTAACTTAATTAATTTTGGTTCTTCTCAGTTCATGGTGGTTACTCGCAGTGGTCCTACTGGTCTCAGTGTACCAAGTCATGTGGATCGGGAACTCAGCGTCGCTCTCGTTCATGTACTAATCCCCCACCAGCTAACTGTGGACGAAATTGTAGTGGACTGGGACTAGCTAAAGAATTACAAAGATGTAACACACACAGCTGCCCAGGTGAAAGCTTTCTTATTTAACATCCCTGTATGCATAGTTATATAGTATTCAATTATGGTGCCGTCACTTACCGGCTTGTAATTACTGCCCCCTTTTCTAACATATCTTCTCAGTTCACGGTGGCTACTCGCAGTGGTCTGATTGGTCTCGTTGTAGCCAGTCTTGTGGGCGAGGAAAGGAATACCGTATTCGTTTCTGCACAAATCCTTCGCCAGCGCACGGAGGACGCGAGTGCAGCAGCCTTGGATCACCTACTGAGTTACGGACTTGTAACATTCGGCAGTGTCTAGGTACAAAAATAGTGATTGCTGGTAGTAGTTTGCTGTGTACAATGTTTTTTTAATTTTGTGTTGCAATGAAGTACTAACCTTTTTTAACGTCTCTTTCCAGTTCACGGAGGCTACTCGCAATGGTCCAGTTGGTCTCATTGTAGTAAGTCTTGTGGTCTGGGAAGAAAATACCATTATCGTTTCTGCACAAATCCTTGGCCAGCATACGGAGGACGAGGGTGTAGCAGCCTTGGCCTGCCTACAGAAACACAGACTTGTAACATTCAGCGGTGCCCAGGTACAAGTTCATGCTAAAAAAAGTAATGAAAGCATTAATTTGCTATAACTACAGTTATTATCTTTTGTTTTTCTGTGCAATGAGCTTCTAGCCTTTTTTAACGCCTTTTCTCAGTTCATGGTGGATATTCGCAATGGTCTCATTGGTCTCAGTGTAGCAGGTCATGTGATGGAGGAACTCAAAATCATGACCGTTCATGCACCAACCCCCCGCCTACTAACGGAGGAAAAGACTGCAGCAGAATGGGACGAGCTAACGAGTCACGGACATGTAACACATATCGGTGCCCAGGTAAATGATTGCGCCATCGAGAAATCGAGCTGTGCATTTCTGTGTATTGTCCTTTCAAGGAAGTCGCGATGCTTTTAAAGTCTCAGAGAGGGTGCTTCTTCTGATGTAATTCTATATTTGATAATATCAAACGGCAAATTTAATCGGCGCTTTGTAGTCAAAAGTCTTCTCGCCTTCGATGCTGTTTTGGTGAATCAAACGAAGACACGAACTGAGCAGTCAGTATTCTCAGCAGACATTGAGCAACATGACAATGGCTTGATGTCATAAATAAATGTATCAAGTTGTTTAGCTCGGCGGCCATTGTGCCGCAAAATAAATGTACGTAGTTGTGTAGCGAATTAGCCGGCGGCCATATTGTGTCTCAACGGCCACCGCACACTAAAATGATTCGCACAACACGATTATGGCTGGCTACTACGGATTCAATTGCCATTTTTTTTTTCCAATTCTGCTGGAAATCACTTAGTTTGCTTGCCAAATTGACTTGTTTTATTGGCTAATATGTTATTATCTATCATGCGATGGATATTTGACGGATTTTTCTTTCCACTCTCCACTAAGGTCAGGAGATCGTCGAGCACATGGACTAGCATTGTTTGTTTTGAGACAAAATTATCTTATCATGATCGGGTACATGTACTTGTGAAGGTCAACTGACAAAGCGCTAGTCTGCAATTCTAAAACAATTAACAATTCGACCTTTTAGTCAGTTTTGGGCCTGCTCCTGTGCGAGAAATTTCTATTCTCTGATTTAAGGATTTTAGTGTAATGAATGAATGAAAATGTTTGTAACCTAATAACTCGAATCCTGGATGATTTCCAGTTGCCAGCAGAGTTTTCTCGATCTTTCCTAGATAATTTAATTTGGGACAGCCCTAATCCTCTTTTCCAAGTTATCTAATGGAGAATAGCCCTTGAATAAATGGAGAGGAGACTTAAATTAAAATTGGGCTCTGTCTTGTTTGACTGAAATTAAGTTGATTATAATTATTTACCTATAAAGTACTGTGTACATAGCACATTCAATTTTTTTGTTAGAACTCATAACTTTTAATCACTAGCTGTGTTCCACCTAGATAAGGTAAATATTTTGAAAATTAATGATTGTTGAAAAATTTAAGCTGTGTCATGCAGCATACAAACTCCCCAAAATCTTTTTGAATATCCTTGTCATATGTTTTACATAAAATATGTCTGCTCTAAATATCACAAGTTGGCTTAAAAAGCTCTTTCATTGTCGAACGCAATTAACTTGACGAACTTCATAAATTTCCACTACTTTTGCGCATTACGATATGCTGCAAAACAACGACACAATCATTCCTAAATTAGGAAACCCAAACCATAGCAGGGTAATTCATCAGTAGCAAATATCTATTAGATGAGTTAGTTTCATGAAGCTCTAGCAATTTGTTTTCTTTTTTATCCAGTGTCTCCAACAGCATCTGTAACCCCTGGGGTAATATATGGGAATGTGGGTGATTCTGCCACCTTTACCTGCACTGCTACTGGTATTCCAACTCCAAACATCACGTGGTATAGAAGTGGCAAACAAGTTAGTGGTTATGAAATCATCTCAGTCACTGCTAATTCATCACAGCTGACCATAAAAAAAGTTACCTATGCTGATCATGGTTACTACGAGTGTCGGGCCACTTCTAACAGAATGAAACCTGCAAACGCTAGATCCTTCCTTGGAGTTATAACAGGTTAGTATGTAATTTGATGACTAGTTCTTGTTTGACCTTACATTTACTTGGTTAGAGGTGCGTGCATGAACACATCATCGATCTATCTGCGACGTAGTCGCCGGTTGCAACTGACAACGTTCGGCGATCCGTCCCTGTGGGTCCCAGGCGCATCTGCGATGGATCGCTGACGTACTCAAATTTGCGCGAAATGCAAATCGAATTGTGCAAGTTTGAACCATTTTACCCGTAAATATGGATCAAAACGTCTTACTGGAGTACGTTGCGTCCGCAGATGATGTTCACATAAAATATTTTCATCGCCGACAACCACCGACAACCGCCGGCTTGCCTGCGAAGTTGAACACAGCTCAACTTCGCAGGCAAGCCGGCGGTCAATGCCTGGGATAGATTATGATTCGGCGATAAATGTTCACATACGCCGTAACAGTGTCCCAGGCCCCCACGTAACAGTGTCCCAGGTATGTCGGCGGCATATGAGAACCAGACTAAAATTACCGATTGCTGGCCTTAAAATAAAAAGAAGAAACACTAAATAATAATTAATTGGTATCAAAGAGGAGCATCATGGGGTAAAGGAGTCATTTAAACTTGCTGGTGAAGAATACCTGGGGAATTTTTCCTTTCTTCTGATGGGTGCAAAGATATGACGTTTCGTGCACTTTCAACTGTTTTTTTTGGATGCAGATTACAGAATAATAATTTAGTATATAGTGGCATTTTACCGTATTTCTTCGAAGTTGGATTCAATTTTGGTAAAACCATGGCCGATAAAATGACTCCAGGGCCGTTGGCAAAAATCATATCAACATATGCTTTAGCCTACGAATTAATTTGAACACGCTGGATGCAAAACAGCATGCCTGAAATTTTGGACACTTTTTTTTTTATCGCTTTTAAATCCATTTCTTGGCTTTGTCTTGAATGATACAGTAATTAGAACAAAGTTACTTTAACACTTCTTTCATTTGGCCACCTTTTGTTGAGAATAAAATACTTTTAAAGTGAACGGCATTTTGGATTTGACACTCACAGTGGTTTTGTGCGGCTTTTGTGGAGGCGCGGTGGCCTCATTGTTAGTGCGCTAGACTCCGGATCGAGCGGTCCGGGTTCGAGCCCTGGCCGTGGACATTGTGTTGTGTTCTTGGGCAAGACACTTCACTCTCACAGTGCCTCTCTCCACCCAGGTGTATAAATGGGTACCGACGAATTTAATGCTGGGCGTAACCCTGCGATGAACTAACATCCAATCCAGGGGGAAGTAGAAATACTCCTAGTCGCTTCATGGTACAGAAACTGGGATAAGCTCGGGAATGATAGGCCACTTGGCTCGTATGCAGGTGGAACTTATTTGTCTACAGATGTACGAGTCGCGAGGTCTTCTGGGAGAAATTGTTAGGGCTTATATGGTATAAATTGGGGAACGTTTAAGATGGTGACCAGTGCTGTTGTCGCAAAATAAAATTAATTGACCGAGTTGTTTAGCCCGCAAAATTTAATTACAAAACGTGACTTTCTTGAATATCAACGATAGAGTTGCCTGAACCATGCAAATAAAAGGTAAACCAGTGTGAATATGAACAATTAAGCATTTGGTGAGTGCGTTTTACTTCATCAACAAATTATAACAGTTTCTACCTTATCCACGCCTAAACTTAAGGAGATAATTATGGCATCGTCCATTCTGAAAGGCTTGGTTACCAATGATGGCATCGACCGTTAAAATGGCATCGACCGATTGCGAAACGGAAATCAACCTTGGCGGCCATTGTGCTGCAAAATAAATGTACCGAGCTGTGTAGCCAAGCTCGGAGGCCATATTGTGTCTGAAAAAGAACTTACCATGTTATTTAGCTCAGCGGCCACTGTGTCACGCTATAACTTTACCGAGTTGTTTTATAGCTCTGCAGTTATTATGCCATTCCATCATGATATGTCTTTTCGACACATTCAAATTATTTAGTTGCAGTTTGAAGACTTGTTAAAAATAAGACTTTTCGATGCCCTTTTGATTCCATATAAATTGTATATTACATTATACAGACTATGCCAACTGATTGGTAATGTTATTTGAAAATAATTAAGGAATATTAATTTGTCATTTGAAGACTTGTTAGCAATGAGATTTTACCAATTTCCGTTTTATTTCATTTGGCATCAGACAAAAACTATGAAGTGACTAGCAATGTTGCTGAAAACTAAAAAAAAAGGCATGGAAAGAAAACAAAGAATTGTGTGCACTGTTTTGCCTACCTTAGCCTATTTCACAAAGATTTTCAACAGGCATATTTTTGCCCAGCCCCCGAAAGGAAGGACTCAAATATTAAATTGACGGCGGTCATCATGGAAAATTTGAAGGAAATCCCTAAAAGGTTCCGGAAGCTAATATTAACCTCCCTTCGCCGGCCTGGCTCGAATTCATTTTAACACCAAGAGGACAGACGTACCAACTTAACAATACTACCTTCTCATTGAAAGTTATTGAGATACAGTAAAAACCCGCATAAAAGAACACGTGTTTGGGGGGTTCAGGCTGATTTTGTTCTTATATATCGGGTGTTTTCTGCAAAATCGGCCTGAAAATGTTGTTAAGGTGTTCTTAAAATTGTTTCTAAAAAATTAAATACTGCATAGACTACCAACGGATAAAATCAATGTGCAAGCACGACATTTTAATTTGTTCTTTTATGCGGGATTTTACTGTAACTCTGAAATTGATAATTTCAGATTTCGGCAATAACTCATTTCACATTTCGCTCAAGCGCATTTTCCAAACACCGATCACTACCAGTCTGCTATAGAAATGTTATGCAAACTACATTGCACAGTAACTACATGTACAACAGTCTATAACAAGAAGCGTACAACATGTATCAACCATATTGTTTTTTTTTTGTTTGTTTCTTTTACTTCACTTACAGTAACATTTTACCTCATCTGATACCATCTTAATGCTAGGCAATCAGGGAAAGAAACACATTATGTATGCAAATTGATTATGGGTATTCAGCATGTAATATGTTTTTGCAGGCACGGTAAGAGCTAATTATTAGAACTTCAGTACACTTCAACATCATAAACAAGGTGTATGTGAGACTTAGGTGTTGTTGTTATGTAACGGGCTTAGTCATTACCGACAGCAAGCCAAGAGTGTTAACTACAGATTGTTTGTGATGTACGGGGTGGTGTAAAACGCAAACAATCTGTAGTTTACACTCTTTTAGACAAAGCGGACAAAATCTCTTCGCCCAACGTGGGTAAACGCAGGGAACGCAAGCAAGTTCTCAAAGTCTTGGCAGACAACAACTATTGTGATTCCAAACGAAATCATCGCCTCCGACTTCTGGTACCGCTGACACGTCTGACACTAGTCAAATGTCCCAATCGAGTTTCGTTGTTTTACCGTACGTCAAAGGCGCTTCTAAAAAGATCCCCAGAGTGCTACGAAAGGAAGGCGTTTAATTGGCCTATAAACGTATTAAAACACTACATCAGTACACTTCGTGTATTATGGCTTCAGTAATTTGCAATCCATTCATAATCATATGCACTTGGCATATTACAAAATAAGAAACCAAGTACGTTGTTTATAAAATAAACTGCTCAAACTACTTCGTGTATTATGGCCAAACCAGAAGAGCTGTTGAAACTAGAATTTCGGGACACAAAAGATCAGTTCTTTTTTTTGTTTGTTTGTTTTTTTTGACGCCAATTCAAAGACTGCCCAACTTGTTTATCAACATAATTACGCCATGGATTGCGATAACGTGGAAATCATAGACAGAGCGAACAATAACCACAAAATACTTTTTTCTGGAAGCATGGTATTCCCAAAAGAGACAAGAACGCAGGGAATGACCATGTAGACATTCCTGACATTTACGCTTCGCTCCATTAATTTGTAATCCGTTTACAATTAATACACTTGGCATATTTGCATAATTTTGGACCTTTTTATATAATCCATTTTTACAATTTCCATTCACAACCGATGAAGACCAAAGTTCTGCGGTCGAAACGTCTTTTTAGTGTTTCAGCAAAACGTTTGTTTGAACGTTTTTTAAGCCAGTGTCAAGCCATTTTTGCACTGATTACCATGAATTCTGGCTGCAACTTTGGTATTTTTCGGATAAAGTAACTAAGTAAACATGGTTCTGCAATAAATTTCCTGATTTAAAATTTGTAACGACTTTTCTAATTTTCTTATTTCTACACCTTTGTAGCAATTCAACTCCCAGAAACTGACATTTGAAAACAGCACTCCAACCGAGTGGAATAAAACTAGACATAAGCCCACAAGTACGCATTGCGGACCTATTTTTATTTTGGTTCTCCTCAGATTTAGTTGGTGACTCGCTGTGGTCCTACTGGTCTCAGTGTACCAAGTCATGTGGATCGGGAACTCAGCGTCGCTCTCGTTCATGCACCAATCCCTTACCAGCAAACAGTGGACGGAATTGCAGCGGACTGGGACAAGCCACGGAATTGCAAAGATGTAACACACACAACTGCCCGGGTGAGAGCTCTGCTACTCGTTTTTAAGAGACTTTTCAATGCAATTATATGTCCAATCGGTGGGAAATGTTCACACGATACTTGAATCCCCCAAAATAAGGGACAATATATAGAAAGGAAGCCACATCAGCCCAATACAAGTTTTCATGCATGCTGTCGGTTCCTTTATCCTGGTCAAATAAGGAATACACATGAATGCCGAGGCATAGTTTTCATGAAACAATGTGGAAATGAAATATAAACAACAGAAAAAGGATGAAAAGACAAATTTGTGCAGACATTTGTTTTCGTAGTGAGCTAGATGCTTGCGCTTACCATAAAAATGACGTTCCTTCTTAGTTCACGGTGGGTACTCAAAATGGGGAGCCTGGACTAAGTGCAGCAAGTCCTGTGATGGGGGAATGCGTAGTCGTTTTCGTTCATGCACCAATCCCCCACCAACAATTGGAAGACAATATTGCTGGAGACTCGGACCAGCAAACCAAAGGCAAACATGCAACAGTCATAAGTGCCCACGTAAAGTTTGGTCACTTGCTCCAGCTTTTCTCAATAACACAACTTGTCCTACTTTAATTGATAAAACTTTATCATTGCCATGTCCAATCGGATACGTTGAAAGTTGGAAACTAAATCTTGTCAGTGCACGATACTCCGAATTGAACTGTCAAGGTCGAAACGCGGGCAGAGGATATTGTGTTGTTTTAGCGGAGTAATGTAACCACTTTAAGAAACACTCAAAGAGTAGCAATAATCCAAAATCTACAAATTTATGTCTCTCTAACTTGTCTTAGTGATTCGATTTAACGCTTAAGTCACTAATTTACTTTTGAACATCTACATTCAGCGGTGCCCAGCAGGTAGACGTTTATGCTTATGCAAAAAGTAATGAAAGTACTAACTTGCATTAACTTCTGTGTTGTTATCCTTGTTTCTGTGCACACTGAGCTATAAGCCTTTTTAAACGTATCTTTTCAGTTCATGGTGGATACTCGCAGTGGTCTGTTTGGTCTCAGTGCAGTAAGACTTGTGGTTCAGGAAAGCAATATCGTTATCGTTCCTGTACAAATCCTCGGCCAGCATACGGAGGACGAGTGTGTAACAGACTGGGACCAGCTAAAGAATCACAGACGTGTAATGAATATGAGCACCGCGGTAAATGATCATTTATATCATCTGGAAAGAAAATGAATAATATATAGATTTAGCCAAGCCTAAAAGCAGAGCTCCTGATTATAATGAGTTAACCTGGCTTGAGCCTGCGATCCAATCGAAAACCTGTACACACGACCTAGATAAACATGAGTCCGGGATATTGTCACGTGATACTGGTCAGCTGATACCTTGTTTTGACAAGTGTCAATTGAACATAACATGGATACCCGATATCAAAGATGCATGCTGTAAACCCTCCCCCTTTGATCTCTTAGGGAAAAGCCTTGGGAACTAGGTTGTTGCAGAGTGACATTTCTCATTTATTTACATAAAGGGGGCGAACGGACGTACGGATAATCACGTGACAATCATTTTTTTTTCCTAAGGTATGGGGCTCCGCTGTTATACATGTCTAAGTTATACATTAATGCCTCACTGAGGGAAAAGAGATAATGATAGGTAATACTTATTATATGACTAGCTACTTAAGCGGCAAGATGAACTGAATCCAGCGCTGTGATTGGCTACCGGAGCGGGCAAGATGATGTTACAGTGTTCTTTTTCCAAATAATAAACCTTTATTGGCCAAGCTTGTTCGGTCAAGATTGATGGATATTGGCCTCGTTTTTGTTTGTTTGTTTGTTTGTTTTTTGCGAGTTTATGGACATCGACGGTTTCACGCAGAAAAAAAGAAAGAACTTGGCCAACATTCAGCCATCTTGACCGTATCGAACAAGCTTGGTCAATAGCTGGTTTTCACATGACGTCACAAAAATTCAAACTACAAAACTATTGATCCTCCCGAGATTTTACTTTAATGATGTATAAGAACAGCTGAAAACTAATATTCATACAAATTTCTGCTCCGAATGGGTTCTTGGTTTTGTAATACACTACGCTTGAATTTCTAAGCTTTTGCGTGACGCGACATTTACATGACGGCCTAGAGAGCTGTCATGATGGTTAAAAAAGTGACTTATTTCGGGGAACTTGGCTATCTGAACAGTTCAT
>Ga0126338_10002978_pt1 | contig 11787 bp, 4 predicted proteins | sample OrbCmetagenome_2_FD_92529 | JGI IMG/M metagenome (GOLD analysis project Ga0126338, IMG submission 92529) | Coral microbial communities from Petempiche,Puerto Morelos, Mexico - Orbicella C C metagenome | ecosystem: Host-associated > Invertebrates > Cnidaria > Coral | place: Petempiche,Puerto... | reverse complement strand
GTGTTAAAAAGCCCCAGCCTGACCTTTGTCACTTGGTGAACGACCATTGCTACACAGCAGTCCTCCAATAATTATATAACATGCAATCTGCTTGCAACAGTTTGTACTCAAAGGTATGGTCTGATAATTGCAAAATAAAGTTCTGTTGCAATAATTTATGTTAAGCCAGTAACTTTTACAGTGTCCGAAAATGCGACCAGCTGGTCGCCAATGTGACTGAAAATTGAGTGTTAGTGACCAGAATTGTGAGGCTAGTCGCCTTAGGCAACTAACTTTTAGCGTCTTGAACCGGCACTCAAGGAACTGGTTTCTTTTCAAAACGAAAAAAACCCTTGTGTTTGGTTTCAAGCAAGAAACTTACCTCTTGTCTCTTTGAAGTTTTTAACTCCCATAGAAAATAATTAAGATCAAAAATAAAGGCAAGATTACTGTTAAATGACCCTCAAAACAGTTATAATTCATGCGCTGTAATCAACATTTAGCACCGCCACGTTTTCAGCGGTTTCAACTGCCAGCCATACTGTGGGCGCGTGGCAGTAGGAATATTTTCACGTGAAGAAACGTCTTGAAAAATTTCACATTTTTGTGTTTCGCTGTGAAGGAAAAATTTTATTGACTCTTTTTGGCGACCACATTTTTCCATCTGGCAACTGAAAAAAAAAATTCAGTCGCGAGTTGGTGCCTGCCTAAAAAAAGTTAATTTCAGACCCTGTTTTCATTACTTACCAAAAAAAATCGAACTTTGATATTACAAGCAGTGGCATACATGGTAGTTATTTACAAAGAAAACAAACACTGATACATTTGTAGAATTGCTTAACTAAAAATGTGAGCTGATGACTGACGATGTTGCACACATCTTGGGTTTATGCAGTGCAGAGCTTTCCCTCCCCCCTGCCTCCTCCACCAAAATTGCTTAATGTGTAATACTTAACAAATGTTACTACATGTAGTTGCATACATGTATAACACAAAATTTACAAAAGAAACTCACAGGGAATTTTTTCGGGCTACAAAACTTGCATGACATATGCATAATCCACTGTCATGCTTTGCCGAAAGGACACAGATCTGATACTGACACAACTTAAGTCCCAGAACCTACTTATATAAAATCCCTGTTTGAAGAAAAACTATTATGTACTTGAAGCAAGTTTGGTTGCTATGGAAATGGACTTAACTAAGTCAATTGTGTTACACATTTCAAATTTGCAGTTGAAACAGTGTCCAACCTAAGCCGACAGTTAAAGATTTTTTCAGCAAAACATTTAGTTTCTTTAACCTATTTTAACTCAACTTATGAAACACTAAAATTCACTGAAGAAATAACTCTTTGAATTTGGTATATTGTAAACACGGACAGAGCTGACAAAAGATTTCAAAGTTTCATCTACATAAACTAGGTATAATTAACTTGCTAACTTTTGTTGAGAAAGCTGCTTAAAATCTACACAAAACAAAACACCTACCTATAAACAAATTGTAAAACATTGGTGGTGGTTGATGTACAAATGTACTTCTTATAAATTATACTTTCAATCTCTGCTTGAAAATTGGCTTTCTTTTTATGTTTCTTTCAATGATTTTGTGGTACATCAATGTGGTATCTCCTTGTTGATGATTTTCTTTATTCTGATTACCTATCTACTTGATAACGTATTGAAATAGGTCTTATTTGCGATTATGTAACATGCTCAAAATTCACCACCAAGCCTTGTTTGTGCCACATTTTTTCAAACCTTCGTTGCCTTCGTGTTGTTTTAACCTGGGTATTCTTTTCATTTTTGCTGCTTTGGAAATTAGTACATGATAAAATTTAAGATTTGCATTCTCAAACTGAGCCTTGGTGGTGATTTTAGCTAGTCTGATGTCATCACGCATTAAGGCTATTGTAAGGAGAATTTCAATGCTTATCACTTGGAAATTAAATCTACATTGTGCAATCCAAGACAAATGTCCTGGGACACCTCACTGTTTTGCCAGCAAATGGTGGCTATCCCCACCCCCCTTCACCTCCAGTTCCACTCCCACCAAAAAGTTGATTTGTATATGTCCATCTGCACGACACATTTTCAACTTCATTTGGGAGGATGTAGGGTTTGCAAAATTGTACGATCACTTGTCAACGCAGCTGGATTTGACAACGCCTACTATTTGGCTAAATGTCAATGACAATTTTCCATCATTGCAGTTCATTTAGACTTGATAATATGAGAAGAGAAAATGTTGTAAAACAACAAATGAATCTACATGAATTCATGACTCTGTGATGTAGAAATGTAAACTTACGGAGATTTTCCTGCAATTTGAACATTTTACTGTAATGGTATTTATTCAGAACATAACCGTAAAACTACCAACTGCAAATGTGTTATTTTGTCTATGTATGCTATATGCAGCAAGCAAATATTGGGCTTAAAGCTAAGCGACAGATGAGTGGAGTGGTAATTTTGACAATATGGGAAACAAATTAAAACTGACAGAACTTTTTTTACAAGGTTGGTACAAAATAAATGATTTGCGGATGAAAAATAAGTTTGTAGATACCCACAGAGAGTCCCATAGCAGCAGGATCTACATCTGTAATGGTAAAATTTTCTGCTGACCAGTATCCTACACTTTATCTACCCAATGACACAAGCCATACACTCAGAGAAAGCCTGCATGCCGCCTTAAAATCAAAGAACCCACAGGATTTAGACCCATAGGGAGAGTCAGATCTTTCCTGAGCATATGGCTTGTGGCATTGGTTGAAAAACACATTTTACAGGCTTTCTTCCCACTGTTTATGAGAGATGGTTTATTGCTATGACAACAGTGTGACAGTAACCATATGACAAAACCAGCCTAAATTAAAATAAAACCTCAATTCCGCACGATATCTATATTCATGTGATAAAAAGGTACAAATTAGCATGGGGTTCAGCAAATTGCATATTTATAGGAGAGATTCCAAAATTAAGCTCAAATTCCACATTAGCCACATTATAAATATCAAATAAAATCAACAACAAATTTCAACTACTGCAAATTCCTTTCACAAAAAGTCACTGCCAATGAAAATGTTGCCGGATTTTGCAGAATTCAGCTGTTATAGTAGAACTTAAAGAAATTAGTCTATAGATCAAATCTTAATATTTCAGCCTGGCAGAATAATTATTACAAGGCTATTTTCATTCATGAATGTAAACAAATTGAAATGAAGCAGTGTGGTCAAAACATAATTCAATCTCACAGCAAATATTTTCCATTGAAAATGATTAGTACTCAGCTTTTAAGCTAATTTCACTGCACAACGCGGATTGGCTGCACCGTTTGCCTTGAATTCTTTCAAGTTTTCGAACAAACTGTGTTATAGTTAAAAAAATATTGGTCAGAACAGAAATAATCGCTGTATTGACTCTGTCAACAACTGCGAAAGTCAAGTTTGTTCAACGCTTCAAGAGATTTTTTAGGAGAGAAAATAGTAACCATATTCATGAATGCAAAAAGTATTTTGCCAATATGGCATCGATTAATTTTATCTCTAGAACATATGGAAAGCGAAAACTACGTGCTGACGCGCGAAAATTTTATTAATAATATTATTTAGCTCCAATTGAAAAAAAAATTCCTGCATGCTTTATTTAACGAAAAGTTGTGCGCTGTGGTTCAGATTTTTTTTAAAAAACAAACTTGTTGTGTTCTCTGTTGCCCAGACATTTAATCTTTGTTTTCTTTGGTTGCAAGAAAATTAATATAAATCGAAAAATAGGTAGCTGGGGGGAAAGGGATTTCTTCTTAGCTTGAAATCGACTTTCTCGCTTTCCAAAATGTCCGCCGCACGCAATGCGAAAAAAACGTCGGCGTTCTAGAACGTAAGACAGATTCTACTAAAGTTATGTTTTCGAGATAAATTGATTGATCGATATTGTTCCTGAGCTTTTAAAATCTATTCAAAACAATAGCATAAGCCACAAGCTACATGTAACAAGAAATTAAAAAACACACCATGCCAGATTGAATTACAAAAACATAGTCTAAAGTGGACTTTGCTGCAGCGTTCGCTACAGATGTTCAACAGAATGCCATCATGGAGCCCTTTGAAGGAATTCCACACAACACTGCGCTCATTTTGACGCTTTGAAAGCGCGTCAAACTTCCTTCACACTAAAAAACATCCTTCATGATTAATTTATCGTTATTAGATATTCTTTTTATTTTCTGCGAAGACCATCTTAACCTCAGGGACATAACTGCAGAAGTTATGAGTTGCGACGACAATGGATTTGTTAGAAAGAGCTGTGCAATGGAAGAAAATGTGGAAAAATAAGTCAAAACGTTCAACCGTTAAAGAATAATCGAGACGTTAGTTACCTGTTGTTGCGCGCTCTACACCCTACCGCCATGCGGCCGATTTAATAATATATTGAAATTTTACGATCTGAAAGACAAAGACCTCACAAAGAAATCGTTTGAATAGCGTTTGTAGCGTAGGCCTTCTTAAATCGCTGTAAATTACTATTCCGACGAGTTCTAGAAACAGAACCGTGGTCTGGTTTGCGAATAAATCCGGTTGACTGATTCCTTTGATATTTTCAAACAACACAATCGCTTATAATAGAATGCACACAATTTACTATTTCCGAAAAGAATAAAACTTTGGTCCCAAAGGATGTCGTTGATAATTCTCACACTAGAGCAGACCACGACAAGAGCAGCATCCAGGTAGACTGATGTTGTTCTGTCGGACAAAAGTAAGGGAAGAACTAAACGAGCGAAACTGAAAGAGGAATTTTTCCAAGCCGAGCGAATTTCTTCATATCTTAATGTGCTTTGTAGATCGCACAAATGCGCTCCGAAAACACACGTGTTAAAAAAGATATTCATTACAAATAGTACTCACATGTTGACATGACTCTAAAGTTAATCTGAATTTATCAAAGTTTGGTGTTTGACTTTCACTGGGCCCTGATTTTCTGCGCCGATAACTTTTCAGTGAATCAAGCCATGCCATTGAAATATGGAGGCCACAAACAAAAACTACAGCTTCCCACAGGCAATCTTTGCGATAATTTAGCGAATGGCTTTCAGTCCATATTGTCACAAACACCATGGACGCTTCAGGAAACAGTCACTGCAAAGACCTAAGCAGTGATTTGGAATTAAGGCTAGAGTTCCGGCGAAAAGTTCATAGAGATTTTCCACACGCCACGCAACGTGGCTTGACGAAACTGCGAAACTAAAAAGATCATATGACACTAATACGAAAATGCTTACCTCAAATTCGCCAGTTATCCTCTTCAGTTCATCTTCGAGGCTTCCTCTTATTTCTTGGCCTTCGTAGTGTTGCAGAACGGCGCTGAAACAAGGCACAGAAGCAGCAACCGTTAATATATGGAACACATGAGCAATAACCATCGTTCGTTCGAACACGAATGACGACATCGCAGAAGTAATAGGAATTTTCGAACGTTTACCTCGACAATTCTCCACAGTAAGGCAATTAAAAGCCCAAGCTTTAACACCGAGACAAGGCAACGTCGGTATCAGTAGTCACACAGAGGAGTCGATCCTGCTAAGTATCTCACATTGGTTGTAAGAGGAAATGAAAATGATGAAGGACAGAGAAGGGCCATGGAACAGGAGGGCTGGTAACCGAGGTAACGTCAAGCCATGAGACTTGTTCCTATGGTAACAAGCGTCCGAACCACTTTGCCGCCAAATTGCTAAGTTTCTTTTAGCCGATATAGCTCCCACTCAAAAACCACTAATTTATACCGGCCAATGCTTTGTCGAGAGCTAATATTCTGTTGTCGTTCCTAATAATAAAACTTTTCATTGTAAATGGCTGCTAAAGCTTTTTTTGACTTATGTAGCAAAAACAGACGGTTGTATTTCCCAAAATATTTTGAAAGGTTGTAGGAATAATAGTTCGCGCAGCGTTTGAAGCGAACAAAAAACAAATTGCTATTACTGGGAATACCACCTCTGGTTTTCGAAAACTGAACACAATAAGAGGCACCGCAAAGACTGTTTTAGCATGTCGTTTAATATATTACTTCCTCCAATCTTAGTGCGTAACGAGAAAGTTATGAAAGCGCGTCAAAAAACGGCCAAAATGACAAGCTCTAGAGGGACAACCCAACGTCGAAAATTTTATAAAAGCCTTCAAGCCTGTAGCTACGACTTTGATAAATACTTAAGCCAAAGAACCAATACCTGATAAGGATGGTCAATTATTTTGTTCGCGGGATAATAGTTTTACATTTTTCATGCGATATATCCAATTTATGCTTACGACGACGATTATATTCAATTTTTCCGCTCGCGTATCACCGTATAAAGTTTCCCTAAATCAAGGCAGTGCCCCGTGAAACAAATTACGAATAAAAATGTTAAAGTTAATTGGGTTGTTTTACAGCCCGCAAGACGTTTTGGTAACAACAAGGTATAAGTTAAAGTTGTTTTTAAAACGCCAAGCGCTGATACTGCGTCACCAGTTTCTATGGCGGCAGTAAACTAGAAACAGAATTCACTCCAAATCTGCTGTTTCCAAGCAATGCAACGTTGCCATTAGAATCAATTGTTTCATTTAACCACTTTCTCGACTTTCTGTTTGTGTTTGCCGAAAAGACTTAACTCAGTGTTTCACTCTTGACAAACTAAATAAATAATTCAAAGCAAAGGCACTGTCGAGGAATGATAAATGCTTGTCAAATACTAATCACCCTTGTGGAAAATGTGATCCTAATTTTTAAGAGCACACCAAAGAGAAATTTAATTTGAGTGTTGTTGTGAACCTGCTGAAACCTTCGCACCGGCATGCTTTTGAAGAGAGAAGGAAAGAAAATACTTCGGTTACTCCCATTCTGATAGAAAATGGAGCGTTAAGTAAACCAGCGAGCAGACGTTTGAGTGATTTTTTAAACCATCGAAGCTACTGTAGCAACGTCGAAGCTACATGGGAACGAAATCAAAACACGACCAAAATGACATCTTCTGTGTGATAATCAAAATACGGAGAGAAAACTCTAGAGAAAAAAATATTTACGTAACAGTTTTGATTCGTAGACGTCTGCGTCAAAGCTTGCGTGATTATTTTACTGTCTTGATATATTTCGTGAGGCTTCTACAAAACATTTTTCCATGCACTATCTCGGCGCCCGATGCTGCCATCATAAATCATGATTTTTTGCCAATCCAAAACATACTTCAAAATATCCGGAGGGGACCTAAAGGGAGCGAAAAATTACACTCTTGGAAATTAAAAAATGTTTCACAAATTTCAAGGGCCTTAATATCTTTTGCTGCTTGATAGCTGCATGGTATGCTGAGAAACATTGCGAGGCTATTAAAAATATTCGCTTCACAGTAATTGGCACGCGAAAAACGCTAAAGCCTTCGCTACCGACTGAAATTGTTTTAAATCTTGACAAGATTACGAATTTGGCTTCTGATGCAATTCGAGAAGTTTCTTGCAAATACAAATACGCATATTAGACAGTTCTACACACAACGAAAGAAAAATAACGATAATTAGACTGTGTAATTACAATAAGAGCGGGTCCTTTTTGTTCGCGTTGAAAATTAATTCTTGATTCTTGCTAATGGTTGGCAGAAACTAAGCGCAATTCGGTGAAACTCGGGTGCGACCTTTCCCTTCTTATGCAAAACTGCAGCATAATCAAATCTTGGTTTCTGCAATCATTAGTGTGTTATCGAACTTTGACATGTACGCAAATGTTGCCATGGGTAAACATTTAACTCGTAATTGAATCGCAACTTGATGTTGACGCGAAAAATTAAACAAAAAAGCAAATTGTGCCTTCCCACACAATGTTGTCGCATTTATCCCAAGTAGATGCATTATCCAACCTTTTAATCGCACTTTGAAATTTTCCTCGTGCCGGAAACAGCGAAGAAAACTCAAATTAGAACAGAAAACAAAAACCACGTTATTCGACGTCGTAAACAATGGCCGCAACACCTGCCTCAAAGGACCGGCGAAGGAGAATTGTTGAAGTTTTTTCATTTAAAAGCACATTCGGGTTCTGTGTTTCACTCAGCTGGAAATGCATGCAACATAACACGGAATTAAATTTTCAATTGCTCCTGCATTGTTGGAAGGGTTCGTTTTAAGTTTCGCACAGCTGCCTTTGAGCGTAACACAGGACGCTGTTCAAAGTTTGCCGTTGTCGCTTAGCAATTATCTGCTTCATTCAACTAAAACTGAACTTCTGCGCAACGGCGACTGCATTTAAACGAGGGAATTGAAACTTAAAACTCGTTTATACATGTAAAAGCGAAAATCTGTAAATTACTTACCGTATGTATAATCAATTCGAGGTTCGAATGAGCCAAGCTTTTATATAGAAATTTCGTGAGAATATCTAAGACTTTCAAGTACCTTTTTACAAAAAATCGTACGTTTTAAATAGCTTAGCTTCATTTTGGCAGCCGAATGTACAATATGAAGTTAGTCTCCTTGACAACAAAAACAAGCACACCAGATATTATACCCTTCACTTAAACAAGCTAACAAATCAGCTGAAAAGTCGATGGGAAAAATAATTCAGTTTGTAAACATGCACTATCAGACTTCGAAGTTGCTATTCTAGTTTGCAAATTAGAATTTTTGCTACACACGGAGCCAGATTCTTAAGGTACAAAGTCAATTTACAATTTTTTTTTATTAACACACCACCCTCAAACTCTGACAACATGATTTGGTTTGTTCGTCGACCATGAAGACGCCGTGTGGTTTTCAAGTGTTGTTTCCTTCTCCATTAAATCTGAGTTAGTGTTAAACCCCAACGGCATGTTTTCCCAAGTAATGGTCTGAGTTAATGAAGTTTTGATTAATAACAAGCTTGTGGCCCTACCGCAGAAAATATCATGTGATCAGGCTTAAAAACCTCTAACCCTAACGAATATTTACAAGTTATTTACTTCCCCTCTCAAACGTACAGTTCAAACGCGAGGAGTGTCACGTGTTTAGGTCTAGCGTTTCAATAAAACTGCTGTGAACATTTAGTAACTGGGTACATTTCATGAGTGCTAGATTTATTTAAAAAAATGCTTACGCGGTATATGTAAATCAAAGACTGCACTTTCAGTTATTTCCGCAGAAGCCAACACTAGCTGCAAGCCGCGTGAGACAATGCTGTGTGTCAGTTGATTAGTTTACCTCGTGCAAAAGTCGTTACTGATTATACAAAACTAACAAATCGGGTGAAAATATCAGACAGTGACAACAGTGAACAGATTGGCTAACTCCTGGAGTTGTCTGCATCGCCCAGGGCGAGAAATCAGTAAACATATGTTTAAATAGCGTCAGATCTTTCTTGGAATGTATTCAACCGTCGCGTTGACGCAGGATAAAGTTTTGATGGAACGTTCCATCAAAACTTTATTCCGGAACATTGTTCGATTTTCAACAGACAGCTAACTGTTTATTTTGCTATTGTCGGCTGGGCCAATCACAAACAAGTTTATAGTCTGGAAGGCGGAGACGCCGGAAAAAGCCACATGGTGCAGAAGATTGCACGTGTGGTTTTTCCGCTCTTTGATTGGCTGATAACTTTGAAAAAAAAATGGTAACGTTTCGCACCTCGCGGATGTTCACAAAATGTCGGATTAAACTTGAATTTTGTTTTTCAAGGTGAAGAACACATGGAACAAAAGCAGACAATGCTACCAGGCAACTTTAGACACGCTGGGATAAACTCTGCTCGCAAACTGCTCTGCTGCAGTGCTCGTCAGTAAAAACACAAAAAAAGTGACGGTTATGCCCGCAATTATGGTTTTACTACAGTTATTCTGCTCGGTTTTATGTTAATTTTGAATACCCTGCTGAGTATTGCAATAGTTCACGCTACATCAATAGGGGCAAACTAAGTCGCAATAGAAGCATGAGAAAGAAAGCAAAAAAATCTCAGGACGGCGAACGACCGTCGGCCATAAAACCAATCATTCTCGTCCCCAGACCCTTTGATAGAAAAGCGTTTAGCTCTGGGAGCGAGAATGCACATTGACAGAGAAAGGCAACGGGTTGATGATGGAGACGAAATATGATCGCAAAGATTAAACTTTACGAATGTGTTTAAGGCACTATGACCTGGAGAAGACGTGACACTTCCAGTTCTAGCTCTGCATTTTAATTTTCCTAACGAAAACAATTAAACAACTTGAGTTGGGAAAACATCCACAATATGTTAATGTTACAATCTGATTAGCTGAACTATCGTACAATACTTTACAATAGTATGAAATGGCTGGAGGTCTACTTAATAATAGCAGCGAAAGAAAGATACCGAGAGTAGACCAGAGTAAAAAGTGGTGCGAATGGTCGCTTCCAATCCCTCTACGCTCCCGATTTAAATGTAGGTGTACTTGGTTTTGGCGGGAGCATCAATGGCGACATTGACAGTCTTGTTGTTCTCTGAAATTGCCCTCACTCCCATATATGACAACAAGCCAGCAGTGGTGTTCAGACTGTCTTGCTTTAGTTTCAGGAATGCCTGAGCCTCGGCTTCGTAAGCTGCTCGGATACTCTCCGCCTCAGCGCGAGCTTTGGATAAAAGCACCCTGGCCGCGGATTCCGCGCGCTGGATTGTAATCTGTGCCTGCGCAAGCGCTTCCTCTCTATCTGTCTTCGCCTCAACCAATAGCCGCGGGCGCTGGTTTTCAGCAACCTTGATGTTTTCTTTCGCGGCCTCCTTGTTTCTTACAACCTCTTCGTATGTTTCCGGTCGCTTTATGTTTTGAACCTAAGTAAGACAATGGAAGAAACGACGTTAAGAAAAGAGAGTTTACTTAGAGAACGGAGAAAGCGAGAGGGGGACTGAGGAGAGTGGGTGAAGCAGAGCTTCATTTACTCCGTTCCAGTCCTCTGTTGTCTTTCCTTGGTCGCCTCTTTCGTTCCAACGTTTAGTGACAAAAAGCCAGCTGAAAGTTAGATAAAACTTAATAACAACTTTTCTTGTCACGCTTAAAACAGTATCATACCAAGTGCAATATTACCCAGGCCATCTGATAGGCTTACGCCATATTCTACTTCATTTATTATCACTGGATTGTCCCGTCATTACCTGAAGATCTTCCACGTCAGCCCACAAGGTAGAAAATGGCCGTCCCAGGGTATTTCGGACGAGGTCCTGAAACGAGGCTCGTTGTGACTGCAGCTGAGTTGTGTTAAAGCCGCTACAGGCATCATGTATAGAGGACTCGCCAATGCTCCTAAAAGTATGAAATAACTGCAGGTTAACGAACTCAGCGAGTGAATTATCGGGATTTACCTGCACGAGTTCACTAACAATGAAAGAGAAAGTTCAATACCGCTCGAGGGTTAAGGGTATAAGGGTTTAAGAGGCATAACGGGTATAAAAGTGTAAGGGTATAAGAGTATAAGGGCTATAAAGGTACAAGAGGTATAAGGGGTATAAGGGCATAAGGGTATAAGGGTATAAGGGTATAAAGGTTTATACACTTATACCCTTAAACCCTTATACCCTTACATCCTTATACCCTTATACTTCTTATACCCTTATACCCTTATACCCTTATATCCTCAAACCCTTATACCCTTATACCCATATACCCTTATCCCCTGAAACCCCTTAAACCCTTATTATACCTTTATACCCTTATACCCTTATACCCCCAACACCCTGAAACCCTTATACCCTTAAACCCTTATACCCCTTATACCCTTATACCCCTTATACCCTTATACCCCTTATACCCTTACATCGTTATACCCTTATACTCTTATACCCTTTATACCCTTATACCCCTTATACCCTT
>Ga0126338_10002977_pt1 | contig 11787 bp, 6 predicted proteins | sample OrbCmetagenome_2_FD_92529 | JGI IMG/M metagenome (GOLD analysis project Ga0126338, IMG submission 92529) | Coral microbial communities from Petempiche,Puerto Morelos, Mexico - Orbicella C C metagenome | ecosystem: Host-associated > Invertebrates > Cnidaria > Coral | place: Petempiche,Puerto... | reverse complement strand
TTTCCCTAATGTTTGTTACATTCGGTTTTTTTTTTTTCCATTTTTTTTTTTTTTTTTTTTTTTTTTTTTTAAAATAATAAAAAAAAAAAAAAAAAAAATTTTTTTTAAATAAAAAAAAAAAAAAAAAAAAAAAAAAAAAAACATCGCGCTACGTGAAGACATAACGCTTCCGGCGAAGTCGTATTAATTAAATGATGCAAGTTTTTAAAATTTTATTTAATACTGCTATAAAATGTGTTCCTCGAAATCTATAATTACGTCACTGATTGTTTGTCCGAGATCAAAGTGGCCTCGAGCAACTTGAGTTTTTTAGATGGCATTATTTATACCATCGCAGATAATCGAACAGGTTCGCTTCTAAAGAAGTCGTTCGTTTGAATATAAAAATTTGACTTAAATGTATCATACTGATGATCGTGTATTTCGCTCGCAAAATAGAAGTGGATTTGCATTGTTGCCAAGAGTCAGTCTATTGTTGTGAAGTCGAGAGTTGCAAACAACAGGAAACCGCCGAATTTCGATCTCGACCCTTTAGCGCTTATAACCGCAGTTCATACGCCTGTTGAATGAAATAATACGAGAAACAGAGACACCCCTTAGAGGAGCACAGAGTTACTAGTGATTTACATTTGTTTCATTCAGTTTGAGGGGGTAAAAGCCGGCAGGCCCCATAGTACATGAAGCGAATAACCGCCGGCCATTTTGAAATTACCGACAAAAATCGAGCGAAAGTGACGGTCGCTTTGTACGGTAATGAATTTGCTGCGGTATATGGTTGCCATGAGTTTATTTTCTAATATACTATACACATGGCTGATATTCACGGTTTGTGTACTACTTAAGATATCTGTTAAAAAATCTTGCTGAGTATATTGAAGGACCGTACTGATCGACCGGTATCGCGGAATTTTTACGCATAATTTGATCACTCCAAAACGCAAAATCTTGAGACATCTGTACAGTAGTCAGGCTTGAATTTAGTTGTGAAAATAAAATTGCAGATATCCTTAATATATACTCTGTAAATGACAAATCAATTGGGGATCCAATATAAACGGATTTCCGCAAAACCACTCAAACGCTATATTTTGCGTCATGTTTATTAGTGTTTTCAAGAACATAAATTTTATTTATAGGCTTCTGCACAACAGTACGTAGAAATCCTAAAGGATTTTTTCAGACGAGATCGATCGAATCAAACTCCTTTTATGTATCTTGTTCCTCACACTTAAATACAACGTATACACAATTCATATGGGTGCTGCTTTGTTATTCCTCAGTTTTATTTCTGGAAAGGAAGGCCTCTTTGTTTTAGTCACGTTAGCTACCATGTACAAAGACCGCATCGGACATGAAGGATTGCGAACTATGCCACCGAGTCCACACTGTTTTCAGAATACTACCGAGCAATGCTAAACAGGAGATACCAGAGAGGTCGGTATTGCAATATCAGACTCAGAGAGTGTTCAGAAACCGAAGCAAATAATAGTTTATTATTCAGAATGAAAAAGAAAAAAAAAAGAAAGAAAGAAAAGAAAAGAAAAGAAAAAGAACGAAAACTGAATAATTGATTAGCAAAATGCCGACAAGGTGGTAATTGACAAAGGGGAACTAAAAACTATAAGGATGGAAGAAATTTAAGCCAATGAAACAAATATATATTTTGTGGTGTTTATTCTTTTATCAAGGTTCCCTGAGTCAGGCCCGGTTCGGCCACTACACAACCTCAGTGTAAGGGGGTCAGCCTGTTCCGAGGATGAGTTGTTGCCAAACCACCATCTCTAGAGGCGAATATTGTTCGGAAACATTACAAACCCGAAATTGTTTGACAGATGGCAGGCTATATTCGCAAACAAAGTGAGGTATCAAAACAACATTTGCGTAGGAGGCCCTATCGATATCATACATTATAGCCCATTTGTATTGCATTGCAAATCCAGCTTTCCTTTTACGACAAGGACTATTTTGGAAAATTTTTCGTTATGTCAAGTGTCTCTTTGACCAAATCACCATACAATATCTTATCTCTGTTTAAAACTGACAGCTAGGTATTAAACAAGGTGTGGCGACAAAAGCCTCTGCCTCTTCTTTTCGCATTTCTAGCAATTTATGGGTTCATTCAGCATCGTCTAATCAAATCCATGTTAATATGAGTTAATGCAAAGCAAGATGAAATATGCCAAAGTTTCTGTTGAAAGCTAGCTTTTGACGGGAACACATATTGGAGTTTTCGGAGTATATTGTTTAATAACTCGACGTCATTGCAGCCACTGTGTAGCTATTTAAAAAAGCAATGGAAATTCATCGAGTTATGCTACTCTCATCTGTTTGTACTTCAATCTCCCCGCGGCTGTGACAGAAGGCCGGTTTGATTTTTGAACAATACGGGAACCTTTGAGGTAGTCCAAGTTTCCCAGCATTGCTAAATAACACCAAATAAATGCATTCTGTTTAAGAATTCAAAGTGGCTTATATACTAGACTGGGAATAATTACGAAGGTGACAAATAAGCAATAATAAAGGATGAAAGGAAGGAAAGCAGGAGGGAAGGAAGGAAGGACGACCGATCTGAAGAGCTACACGTACCTGGGTCAATTTCCATGAAATATTCAGTCTACATTTTTGAAGTTGTTCGCTGGTAATTTATCAGCCTCAATCTTCTACATACTTCTGGTTATTTTATACCTCATTAAAGATTTATTTTGAAGCTTAAATGATTTCTAGTCCGTAAAGATCACTCTCAACCGTCACCCCAATGTTTGTGACGCGTTCAGTCAATGAAATAGGAACTGAAGTTTACTTATTCTTAATTTATCAACTGCTAAACTTTTGGTTTAGCAACTAATGGTTACATCTAATGATTGCATTTTTAGTTGCTTAGCAACTAATGGTTGCCTTTTTGAATTCTTTTGTTCAGCAGTTTCTTTGACTTATATACGGCTACAAAGTCACGGTGTCATCGCGTATAGTAATCAGAAATAACGATGTGTAAACCCGGCGGTTCGCATGCAAAACAAAGACGTAAAAAAATCCCTCAAAAACGCGCACTACGGACTGGAAATCATATTTAAAAGGTAGCCGCGTGGTTATCACAGAAATGGTGTAACTTGGCAGAATTCTCTAACTAATCCCATCCGACGCGTGACCGCGACAAAAAAACCGTGTCTGCATGATATGTGGGCGGATCTCTGCCCCCGCAACTTGTTGCCTTTGTCTTCGTATTGAATGAACATAATTTTAAGGATATGGTGTCTGAATAAGTCCAAGCTAAGTACTCTCACGAATAGAGTCATGGTAACATATGTGCGAGGCACAAAAGACATAATAAACGGTTCAGCGCCATATCCATGACATCTTTCAACAAATCGTAGACACTTTATTTTCTAAATAAATAGACAATATTACTAAATAAAATACAACTTGGGTACCAGAATAGTAATACCTTACACAAGATCGTGACCATTTCGCACAAATACCACACTGGAGTACGTCCGAGAACCTCGCATTGCTTTTGCGTTTCTTGATATGTTTACAGTGAATAATGCTGTTGTCAGGTGACCAAAAAAAGGAAACAATTAATTATCTAAGAATTTGCTAACAATTTCGAATAACAAGCCAAGCTTGTCTGAAGGTTTTATACACTAACCCACACAACCAATACGTTAACATTTTATAAAATAGCCTGTCATCTATATTCTACACTACTGATATATTTTGTGTCCGAAAGAACTCATTCAGTGAAAGAACAGCTGAAACACTTCAGTGTAGTTCCAGGGTAATCGTTGTAACTCGCGTTGCTCAATAGAACCAGATCCAAACAAATTGAAATAAGCACTGTTGATAGAAAATAGTACTAAAACTGAAAGAGACATTGTTTCAGTCGTTTTGCTCCTCATAAATTAACAACTCCAGGTTTATGCTTTCAGAATCTTAAGTGCAAAGTTGCAACTGAACAAGCGACGAAATAAACGGGCGTGTTCGTTTAGTAGTCTCTTCAACCAGAGAGAAGTCTTGTCGGCGGCAAAAGGGCGTGAAGCATCAGAAAGGAAAATGATGTACGAGCAGCGAGAGAGATGTATAACTGTAGCAGGCTTCGAGCAGGAGTTAGATTTGGACTCCTTTTAGCGCGTGGTGGACAGGTTGTCAGAAAGGATCCGAATGTTGCTTTAAACAATGGCGTCTTGGTGCTATAATTTCGTCAAGAAGAAGGAGACTATAATCAAAACGACTGAGCTGCACCTAGTACACAAACAGCGACCGCAAAAAATAATAAATTTCTTTACATTTTATGTACCATTAAATTAAACAATCGATGTACTATCCTCAGTCTCTAAGTGACTGATCGCCGCATGCACAATACAGAGACATTTAAGCTCGTGGTTTAACTTTGATGTATTTTGTTGTTCTGTTTAATAGTTTACTGAGCGGACGCAAGAGGTGACGATTTCTTCGTTTAAAAACTACCGTCGTAATAGGTACAGTGTGATAAGATGGTCTAAAGCTACTCCTAACAGCTCTGGGAGCCTTGAGAATACGACAGTAACCGAAGAACTGCTTTAGTAACCGAAGATCTACTTTACTCAATCTCATTTGTTGCGTAAGCCGTGCCTGCAAGACCTTGAGAAACCGATCCGACCTCCGTGCTTATTTCTAATATTGTAAGCTTGCATAAACACACAGTCAAAGGTTATATTTTTGTCGTAATTAAAGTGGCAATTACCTCAGTGGCTGTCGAGCAATTTTGGTTATACTGCACCATTAACAATTCCGGTTCGAAACAACAGCAGACCAAATATTTGTGACTCAGTTTCCTGACCGCTAATGTAACTCAAGACTTGCCTAAACCTATTTTTTGTGACCTGCATACAGTGCCCAGTATAAGCTTCATTAAAGTAGCACGGAGTCCAGTCTTAATAAGCATTGAAAGTTGGCCCACATAGATAATGATATAAATGATATCCCCTATTCCCTTTTCTATGAAACCGCGTAATCACAAGATAGTTTTCAAACGGTTCTTTCATTTTTCTCCGCATGTTTTACGTTACCTAACCTGTACTGTATGCATGTCGACCATGCCGTTTCCAAAATGTATAAAGTTTCCGGGGAGCAAATTTCGGCTTCTTTTTTTGCGCCGATTCCTTACTTCCACGTACGTGGACCGTGTTTCTTGAAATAAGTTAGATCAGTAAATCAGCCGTACTTCCCGCAATCGCTTCAGTAGTTTTTCTTGCTTCTTTTGTCTGGTTTTGCATGCAGGATTCGAGCTCAGATTATTCTATGTTGCGTGTTTACTGAGACGACACGCGGACACCATCTGCTCGTGCCAACATATTTTCCCATCCATGAACTTCAGTCGATAAAAAAACCCGGATTAAAAAGGCCCGCAATGATCAAACAGTCCAAAAGTGTGCAGATAAAAACCCTCCGGCCCCATTGAAGGTCATATCCCGTTCGTATCCCGGTTGTAATATGGATGGGACAAATTGACCTTTCGATGACTGTTGCTTGCTATACAACTCCCAGACGACGTCGTCGCTGAGCCGCGTACACAGGACATGAAGGATGGTTAACGCAAACACAGAAGACTAAAAGAAAGCCGAAAAGAAGAGAAAGAGGAACCGCCACGGCCAGCTTGGAAGACAGTGAACACAACGACACCCGTGAGATACATTCACCGCTGTCGCAGCACTTTAGCCCTACGGGACAGCCTGTGTCCAACTTGCAGTCTCTCGCAACATCACAGTTTTCAAGGCAAGTTCCATTGCAGCAGCTCGATTTCTTGCCAGCCTGGTCGCACGCAGTGTTGTTAAAACAAGGCATAGCACAAGTCCCCAACCGAATTATTAAATTAAACGTTAACGTCGCTACAAAATTTATCCGGCTGTACATTCTCATGTTATTTTGCAACAAAACACAATCTGTCAAAACAAGTCACTTTTGCCAACCGCTTTCCTTGGCTACACTAACGTCATCACTCTCGCTACATTCGTGACAGTACTTCCTAACTACGTGAAGTGGGCGCAAGTTGGCTTAACAACGTTTTCGACCATAGTTAATGATCAAGCGGCATGATATTGCATTTTTTCCGCCCCCGTTTAATAATTTCCTTATCTGCGTTTTTTTTTTTTTTTTTAAATATATCAAGACCTGTCACAAGTCAAAGGTCGTTGATTGTTCCCACTGCTAATCCCATAGCAATGACAAGTGTTGCGGTTTACGTAAATCATTAAAAAAGCCGTTAGTTTCAGTGAATTGAGCAAGATAAGTAAAGTTATTTTTGCAACCTTTCACACAGCCGGTTATCTTGAAATGCTCTACTGGTAAGCACTATTTCTGAATTTGAATCGATTTTTATATTTAACAAATTTCCAAAGCTTATTTGGCGCCGACATAAAATGATAAATCTTTTCTCGACATCTCGATGGAAACAGACACCAATTCGCTAATGAAATAATTTTGTTACGGATAGCTTATCATTTTCAATTCTAGAGAGATCAACATTAATTCTTACGTCACGTGTTTTTAAAGGCTATTATCCTATGAATAAAAACAGCATAAATGGTTGACCGAATACCTGAAGACGGTTTTTCGAGGGTCTCGCTGTGGGAACTGAAATAAGGGAAAAATTCTAAAGACTATCTGACACATTTTCTGTCCACATGACAATATATACGAGACGATTGTTAACCGTTTGAGTTAATCATTTTGTGATGCGTAAAATCAAACCTTCTTTAGAGCTATGTTTGAAAATGGATTCAATAACTGTCGAGCGACGTTTACAGGGGCTGTTCCAGGATTTTTCAAGTTGGGGGGAGGGGGGGGGGGATGGATGGTACCTTGAGTTTGTAGATTCAATTGGACATGCCCCCCCCCCCCAAATGTTTCAATTCGAGAATTAGAACTTAATTAAAATTGTTAGACCACAAATACTAGCAATACTACAAAGTAGGAATTACAATGAGGTAACTGACCATTGGGGGGGGAGGAAGGGGCTGGGGAGTATGATAAGCCACCCAGCCACCGCCCCCTAAATCCGCCCCTGGTTTATGCGAAAGATGGCAAGTACGCGTAGTAACCAAAGCAACGCTGATTTTAAGGAAAATAATTTATGTCTAGCCTGCTAACAAGAAACAGATCCTATCTTATTTACAAATTAGGAGACTATGTTACAACGCGACTGCAGACTTTTTCCTCGTGTATTAATTATTTGCAGGCAATTTGATTCTTTACATAATTCCCTCAAAGATTTCTCACAATGATTATTTTCAATGGGTTCACTGATCATGGAGTGGTTACTAAAATGGCGATATCAGTGTAGAAAACTGATGATAAACTTAGTGCTTTTTACATTGTGAAATCATTAAATTTGTAAAAAAAAAAAAAGTTTCCACAGAAGACAGTTGCATTACTAACTTACATGTCATGGAAACCGTAGTTAAAATAAACAATAAATAGATTTTATGTTTCACTCGTTCAATACGCCACTAGTAATTTTTTTTTTCCTGGCTAAAATTCTACCAAGAAATAGGATAAATGCAGACAAAACCGGTCTTGATAGGAAGACTAAGTTAATTTGTTTTAAAATAACAGAGATACGACTGCAACTCTTCGCTGTTTGAGCGTTCCCTCGGGGACGGAAGTCGGCAGCGGGAGACTAGTAACCAGGGTAGTTACATCTCCGCCCCAGTCTCCACCAAAGAGTAAAGGGCAATCGAACAAAGGCATTTCACTTTGTTGTTTCACGACTTTCGCTGAGGGCGCACGTGACCTTATGACCTCTACTGGCTTTAGCCACACGATTGGGAGATCATAAATGTCCCGTGACTCAGTTGGTTCAATGATACAAGCACGGTCAGCGTCCCATGATGCACCGGTCAGTTTCAAGTCACTGAGAAAGACGCCATGGTCCGGGGGAGATGTGGGGAGAGTACTTGGATGGAGTACCTGTCCAAGTGAATGAAAAGTAAATTGCGCGGTCAAATCAACGCATCATTTCATCAGCTGTCAGTTGGATCATTCATAGTGAGAAACAGGTTCAACTTAGGAAATAAAGAAGAGAGGAAAATAATACAAAGGCCGCGAATAAGGCTAACGACAGAACCGGCGAACGGCTTTGCCCTCCTTCCCCCCTCCCCTCCCCCCCTGCCCACTCCCCACTTCCTCGCCCCTTTTGCATTTTCCCGATTAGATCATGATGGCTTTTTCTGGTTAAAAAAAAGGGGGTTTAGTTCCTTTAATCGTGCTGACTCACGGCAATAAGGTAATGGCTTCGGAGGAGTTTTGCACTACACATTTTAAAAATGGTCGTTGCATCTTGATGAATAAAGAGTCAGTGGAAATACGAAAAACGTGAAAACAACAGAATCACTTCTCGCAGTACAGTGCAAGGTAAAGAGTGAGGTCAAGGTTTGTAATGTAAGATACAAACCAACCCTTTCCCCTTCGCGTGCGTCCCAGTGTACACAGATTCATACGTTGCTGCTGGACCAAGGAAACGAGGTTCACAAAGGAAAACGTTTCCTGTCAGGTAGCCTGTACTAGATACAGTAGCTACAGAATACGAACCGTAAAATTGACCGATAGCGCGCGTTAAATGTAACAGATAGTTTATTACAGGGAAATAACGCTGTTAATTACTACAAAGTGTATAATTACCTCCACTGAAAACTCCAGAGCGTACACAGATTTCATTGTAGAACGTGCGTGATCCATTAAAACACAAGCTAAAAACGCTTGAGGGTGCGCAAACGCTCCAAGGCAATACGAACAGGACTGTAGAGGCGAAGTCGACAAGTAACCACTGAGGGCTTTCACTTGTCTTCTAGCATCTACCAACCATCCACTAAGACTGACATCTGTGGAGTTCTTAACGAGCCACTTGGAGGGTGCACGGTGAGAACCAAGCGCTGAGGCTAAGTTGAAGAGATCTGGTGTGAAAGCAACGTGTCCACTGCAAGCGTTGATGAGAAGTTCAATCTCCTTAACTACTTCCTCGAGGAGATTTTGAAAGAAGACAAGTTCACGTTGAATGAAAGCAACAACAGCTGTTGTTGCTTCGCGCGACGCAAGGTCATGTGCCTTGATTGATTCCATAACAGTTGTGATTTCATTCCGCGTTTCTCCAGCAACAACTCTGACTTGGTTTTCAATTGAGAGAGAGGAACGTTGGCGCCCTGTCCCAATAGCCAAGCGGTCTCCAATGCCACTAAAAAAGAGACGCAACCATGATAAGCAAACTAGAATAACGTAATGGGGCAGAAATACCTCCAAGTAATTGTGAGACTGAATTGGAATCGACGCAGAATTCGATCCATCTAACTTTCCTAGCAATCGTGTCTGACTGTGGAATGTGCCTTGTAACTAGTGCAAGGCCCTAAATGCCACTGCCAGTTAGTAATAAGCAATAGCAACTTCCCTCCACGAAGTGCGCCTGCAGAGAACCATGGTAGTTGTATTTCATGAAAACAAATATCCAGTTCAAGATGATGAATACAACTACCATGATTCCCTGCAGGCATATCTCATAGAGGTAATTGGTCATTAGTGTAAGTGGCAAAGGTTATGATAAGCAAGTAGTAACAGGTAGTAACGCTAGAAGCGTGTTTATTAATTACATTTAGGTAAAGCGATACGAAATATACGAAAAAGGAAATAGACAATACATCATTGTAGGGCGAAAGAAACAATGGCTACCAGTATATAAGAAACAATGCACAGTTAGAGATGAGGTATGACTCGGTGAGCATACCTGCTAAGTTTTGATTGGCAACTAGCATTACACACACCAGTAACACCCAGTTCTTGACACGACAGAGCTTCTGGTAAACTGTCCACGTACGTATCTATGAGTGAGTATGTGGGCAGCTTCTCCACTGAATCCTACAGTACAGAGTGAACGTGAGAGTAAACAAAAGCGCATCATGGAGGAGTGGACCTTACATACTCTGCTCGACCAGACTCATGACTCATGCCAGAATCAAACAAATCACAAAAAACAAACAAACAAACAAACAAAACTAACACACAAACAAACAAACAAAAAACCAACAACATCACCAAAAACAAGAACAAAAATAGGCGACTTCCTTCATGGGAATCGCACTAATTAAAACAAACTGAAGCAAAACCGTCAAAGAAACAACAACAAAAGCAAAATAAAGCAGAAGCTGCACTATATGAGAAAGAAACTAAGCAAGTTATTTATTAAATGTAGAGGGATTACCACCTCCATATGCTCAAAAGGAACAAACTTTGCCAAGGACTTCACAGCGTGTAAGTCTAGACCATTTGTCACGTGACCCCCGTACGCAACATCTCCCAACATGGCTTCCATTGCTGCTGGAGATAACGGGGATCGACAAACACGTGACAGATGGCGTAATGCTTCTAATCCAGCAAGCAAGTCTGATTGAGACCTTCAAGAAAGCGAAACAAAGAAACGAAATTACACACAATGGCCGGAAAGCCTCTCAGTGGGATGAGCCACTGTAAATTCCTATTGATGGAATGATTGATTATATTTTATGAGTTTAAGTTAAGCGTGCAAATAAAATAATTCAGGATATTAGGCGTCCACAATTCGACAGATTGTGAATTTCAGCCGCTGTGAACCAAAGTTGCGGTCGCTTACGAGTTTCTGTCATGTGATAAAACCACATTCACTAATAGATTACTTGTTTGTGAACACCAAGAGGCAGATTCTGTAGCGAACTGTCCAAGAGTAGTAGGTTATTACACAAACTAGAAGTTATCAAACATACCACTGATACGGGCAGCTGAACGCACTCTGTCCGAATTTTCGTCTTTGGAGCAGGACTGAATGAAGATACGCCAGTCCATTAATCAAGTACGGATGAACGTCACTCTAAAAAGTTAAATCAAATTAAACCTTAGCAAGACATCCAAATCGTTTACAACAGAGCCTGAAGTGTCAAAGGTCACAGTACCTGTAAAGCGAAAATTTCCTTCGGCATAAAAGGAAAATACTCTACCTTGAAAACAGATTTCTCTGCTGCTTCTCCCCACAAAGGGACGGAGTTGTTTAGAGACCCTGCAGCAACTCGACAGTTTGTCTGCACAGCCTCCCTGAAATTCTCCTGCGCCTGACACGCCAACTTGAGTCCTTGCTGTATGACAACTGCGGGTAACGGTAAACCGATTTCCGGTTGAGTAGTCAACCATAGCCGGAAGTCAGGGTGGATAAGAACATCTTCGGCCTCGTCGTTTCGTGACTTTTGGTCGCTTCCATTCTCCGCATATTGCCCGGGAGAGTCACTCTCGCTGTCAGTGTCACGCATATTCACGATTGTCTAAGGGAGAAAAAAGTACATCATTAGTGCACAGATAAACTAAATATAATGAACGTTCCTTCCCCTTTTTCCTTCTGTCATCGTCCCATCTGAGACGAAAAAATTCACAAGTGTAGCAGCTCTCGTAAAGTGCTATTATTTTGTTATTGTAGCAGCTGGTATTGTTTTAGGGGCATTGTTTGTGTTATTTGTCCTGTTGTTCCCTTAAAGGGTATCGAGCCATTGATGTGAGACCTTACGAGAGCTACTACATGATCCAAAAATGTCTCTCCAGCATTGACAGAACATACGTCTTTTTAGAACTTGTAGATGCTTTAGCGCATCTATATACGAAATGCGAATAATCAGAGCAAGCATTTTTAAGCCCTTTACAGCGTTATCGATATATGAATATTCTGTATACACAGACCTCCAGCTCGTGCATGAATTCTTCAGACCAACCGGTCGCCAAATGACAGTTTTCTAGAATAACCCAGCA
>Ga0126338_10002976_pt1 | contig 11788 bp, 9 predicted proteins | sample OrbCmetagenome_2_FD_92529 | JGI IMG/M metagenome (GOLD analysis project Ga0126338, IMG submission 92529) | Coral microbial communities from Petempiche,Puerto Morelos, Mexico - Orbicella C C metagenome | ecosystem: Host-associated > Invertebrates > Cnidaria > Coral | place: Petempiche,Puerto... | reverse complement strand
GGTAGTATTTCTACAAATTGCTGGTTAGCTTTAAGCTGAAAATTTATGAAAATAGCGTTCGAAAGTCTGCGGAACAAGGTCCAGTGAGAGTTCTTCAATGGTTCTCACAGATTCAGTTCGCTTGTTTCGGTTCGACAAAATCAACCATCATTTAAGTCTTTATTACACCATAAGCCGATCATCGTGAGTAAATTGTACAGTATATCTTTTTTGGATCTGGGATATTGCTGCAGCAGTCGATAGCACTTCTGGAAGGCATTTCTGCGCACTTTTCGAATGTGTATTGCACCGTCCTAAAGGAAATGAGAGGACGCGAGATATCCAACCTTCCTGGGTAGACGTCACAAGAGCCGCTGGACCCATTCTCCTCAAACTCAGTCGTGAAACAAAATGGCGGTGTTTTGGAGTTATTTTCGAGATTTTGTTGGGGCACAGAAAATCGAGGATTTAACGGAATCCAAAAATTTTTCCCCCGAACTATTTCAAATAACAAGTAGATTCGTCTTAGCGGAAAAAAAATTGGGGGGTTAGGTGCACTTTAATGAATTGCATCTCAAAATGCGGCACTTCTGGGTGATGAAAATTGCATTGAATTACGTTACAGAAGTCACATGTGTTACACATCAATCATTAACTATGACCTCGATATAACAAACATTTTGGTGTTTCCCCTCAAATTCTTTATATTGAGGTTTTCGATAACAAACCCTCAATTTAACGAACAAATTTGGCCAGTCCACAGCCACTTCGTTAAATCGAGGTTCCACTGTACTTGAAGTTACGAAGTTAGACATCCCTTCGATTTCCTATGTCGAGTTCAATCGATCATTATTTGAAATGTTTTCAACATTTTAGAAATCCCTCACCTTATAACAATAAGCAACATGTGTTATTTAATGTGATACAAAAAACATTAATTTTTATCAATTCCAGAAGGAGCTATCTTTTCTCGAGTAAGCCTTGGTAGAACCCAGCAAGTGGCAGAATTCAATGAGTGGTATCCTATTACAATTGACATGAGTGTGAAATATTTTTTTCATGATCTACAAGTCATAAGCTTTCCAGGGATATATAGTTTGCTTAACTCTTCAACTAACTCCTAGCTGTGAAAAATTGTTAAAAAAAAAATGGCCAGTGTTTTAGGTTTACAATACAAAAAAGTGGAAACTTGCCAACTAATACTAATTTGCGTTCTTACACATGTACACTCATAGCCCTTTTTGAAGTCAGCATGCTGTCTGTATGGCTGTTCTACTGTCTTGGTAATGATATTAAAGACCTTAAGCACCAGGGCAGGAGGAAGCGACGGCAACAGCACATCCGCATAAAGGCTGGGGCGAGACCGGAGTTGTGTTCCACTTGCCTGAGAATGTTAAGCAACACTGCAACGGCAACATCCCACCAGTTTTCAAAAAGGATAACACTTCGAAAATGAAGTTAAAGCATTGCGTCTTTTGCAAAAGCTAGAGACGAGCTGCTGGTAGCTTATGACGAGGGAACCATAGACAATAAAGAATTTGTCCTTTTATGGGAGCAAAACCTTTCAAAGAACCCTAGCTTCCCACATGCAGACTAAAAAGAATTTGACCTAAAAACCATGGATCCTGTAGAATGTAAGGCTGAATTTTGAGTCAAGAAGAATGATCTTCCTTCTTTTGCCGAGACACTCCAGATCCCCGACACCACATGACAAACTGGATCAGTGATAACTAGAGCACAGAAGATATAAATGTAATAAATATTACCAAATAGATTTCTTCGAGCCTGAGGTTTTCTGTGAATTTGCCGACTGGTGGCTTGTGCTAGTGCATGTTTCTGCTTCAGGGATGTTCATCGTAGAATTTCTCCTCAAAAACTTTAACAGTTAACACCAGAAAGGTACTTCTTCATGTGTTGTAAGAAAAAAATCTGGTAAATCAAAGAAAAGGACTACAACTTTGCAATGAACTATGTCGTTGTCCACACTACATCAAAACAGTGAATGTGGTGTCGCCAATGTCAGGACTCAAAGCTCATATCATTCAAGTTTTCTTTTGTTTTCTAACATAGCAGCCTTTAGAAAGCAATGGACAGTTTCTCTGTTTCTCTAAATCAGCACTTTGGGAAGTTCTTTTATTTCACTTCACCTAACTAGAATACTAACGTATATACATAAAAATTCATTAGGCAGGGAGACCACTACAGTGTAGCCAATTACAGTGGATCCCAGGGTACTGATAAGTTGACCGGTGATCATGAAATGTTACAAGGAAACAATCTTAAATAACAATGCTAACTTTATTTAATAATAATAATCCTGCACACTTCAGTTCAGTCTTCCCATGATTCCATAAAGTCATCAGTTATGGTTTACACTTTTCTTCCAACAACGTTTTTACAATCAGGTGTATACATTTTCAGGCAGGGCTTTCGGTAATGCGACAGAAATGTAAACTGAAAGTTTGAAATGTTCCATTTCTGGCACCCATCGAATGAAGAAGTAGGTGAGAAAGAAAAGCTTTCTGATACAGACAGGTAAAGCAAGCTGGTTGTGGAGGTAATGACAATCATTTTGAAATGACAACTTGAAACCTCATGTAGCAAGTATCATTTCTCTACGATGATAATCCACAACTATTTTTAAAATGTTCACTTTCCTTGAAGTACGCCTAACATAGGTATGCACTGGAAGTGTGTTTCAATCAGAGAATGCCAAAAAATGTTTGTCATGGAGTCGTACAATCTCCAAAAGGGTGATGCAGGCTGGTTAACTGAAACATGTGGTACATATGTACCCAGAGCAGTCACCACAACGTTTGACCCAAAGAATAAAGAACATCATAAAGAATGCTTTCTGCCCACCTCAACCCATCACACCATCCACTTCTATGGCTATCTATACAACATCTAACTTTATAGTCAACAAAATGAGACATGCTGAGTGCATAATAGCCAATGAATTTAGAATGGGAGTGTCACAGGACAATTACTTCTGTTACTGGGGTGAAGAATCTATTTGACCCCCAACCTCTTATTTACCAGTCTGCTGATCCACAGGATGTTGTGCTATTTATCTTACATCATATTATTTCCCACATGGGCAGTTTGGCAGCAAATTTGCACCTCGAACTGTTTGCACCACAGATTTTGGTCCTTACCAGCATTGGTGAAATGTTGAAGGGATGATAAGTCAAGTTTGGAAGAGGTGGCTGTAGAGTACCTGCCAATGTTAAGCCAATGAAGTGGAAAGAAGTGGTTTAAGATTTAAAGAAAGATGATGTGGTGCTCATTTTAGACCCCAAATTACCCAGAGGTCAGTGGCCTCTAGGCCGCATCACTGAGACCTAGCCTGGACAAGATGGGCGCACAAGAGTTGCAAAGTCGAGCACGCAGCAAAAACTATATTTAGGCCCATCCACAAACTGGTGCCTTTACAAGAGAAGAAGAGAACTAAAACATTGCATGCACAAAAATTAACCGTTTTTTATTGATCACACTGTTTGTCGCCTCTCAATGTGGGGAGGGGGAGAAATGGACCAATGATATTCACTGTGTGGTGCCTTATTCTATTCCTGATCCAGTTGGAAGTTTTGTATTTGACTGACTCATTTTTTCCCGCTTAGTAAAGCACGCGGTGTGGTCCGGAAACCAAGTTAGGGTTTTGTACAATGATCTTGATAGCAGATTCACACATGTCATTTCATGGTTTTTCTGAGGCCTTCAATGAAATTCAGGACTAGAAAACTGGTTAGTAATATCACTCATTTTTGTGACAAAATTTGACTGAAACTCCCATTTTTACCCCTAAACAAACAGTGAGTCAATATGTGTTCAAGCACACAGAGAATTTCTTGCTCACCATCTTTGTATCAAGTCTAATTTTAGAAAGTTTGCACAAGCTAAATCTTCCAGTAGTTACCATGTAGCCAACCAGTCTTCCCACAAAACAACTGTAAACATGTCCCTGCAGATGGCAGTGTGCGTGCAAAACAAGTGCGAGTCACAAATGTTACTTTCCATGATAAGACTGATGATCTGTTATCTCAACGAGATTGATGTAGTTTAGTTATTACGCAAAAATTTGCTTCTTTGTTTGACCGAAATAAAGGGTTATAAAGACTGTTCCCGAAGTTTTCATTTTTTGGGGAATATTTTCACCGATATAAATATAAGAGCACAATTTCAGTCTATAGGGATTCTGATTACGAACCAAGCAGTGATGTCCAGGATAAGGCAGAAGTCAGTAGTGACCTTCAGAGTGTAAGTTCAGTTAATTCTGACACTGAAACCAGTAAAGATGACCAGCAAGCAGAAGATTCTGACCTCGATAGCGATTGCCTTGTTTTCACCATAAGTTTAGAGGCTGCTGATGATGTCTGTGTCAAACTTGACCAATTAGTAAAGAAATGAAACATTACCTAAGGACATGTTAATTTTTATGAACACATCAAAGATGTTGTACACTTTTTCATTAATCAATGAAACCATCAGTCTGACAAGGAAGTGGTTGAGTTCTTTAATACCATTTGATACCTTGGTGGTGACAGCACCACTAACTTTTTGAGAGGATCAGCCTGGCAGGGGCAAGGAACAGGCAAAGGTCATTTTCAGAGTGAAACTAAAAGGGGAAACTTTCATGGTTTATCTTCAGCTACATGTGCAAAACAGCAGGTGGGTTACACAGTAAAAAGTGGCGTCATCCGAGATCTTGTCACAACAATGATCACCCTAGCCGACAAATCCACCAACACGAAACCCCTGGTGCAAACTCCTATACCCAAAGCGTTTTCAGTAGGAATACACAATGATGGTAATGCTTAAAAGGCCGGACTTAAGTTTTGATGAGGTTGTTAAAAGGGTTGTTGGACTAAATGTAGATATCGACCTTGCCTTTGTCTTAGAAAACCCAAACCCAACTACAGAGTTTTTAAAACAAGCCGTTGTAACCGAAGCAAGTGTGTCCTTTTTGACAACACTTGGCAATGAAATTGCCATGCCTTGCTCAGTGGAGTACATGTCAAAGGCTGGCGAGTATACGACACAAAAATTTAAGTCAGAAGCTAGGAGGAAAAGCTACTAAACGAATGCCAAGTCATTGTGTACCTCAAACGGATTTGTGTTTATTTGCACTACAGATGGCATCGTTGTGATTGCACACCCTAACAAAGCAGCTATTCAAATTCAGTCTCTCAGAAAAGCAGAGCTTATTACCGAGCTTATAAAGAGGGGGATCTAAGCCACTAGAAATGTCAACGAGTTGAAGGGAAAGTTGCAGGCAGAAGTTGGAAAACTAAAAGCAAAATACTCCACTGAACAGAAGCGAATGGATGTTGTTCAATTAAATAAAGTCGTCACTTTTGACTCGGTGTTCAGCATCAGATAAAATCCTGTTGATGAGCAACAAAGTGGAACAAAAAGGTTTGCCAGGTTTTAATTCAGAAAGATGATCTTGGTCTTGTCGGCACTGTTACTCAGCTGTTTTCCTATCCTGACAATGCAGCCAAAGTCACCAGCATGACTAATTCTAATGGCAACCTTTTTCTCTTCAGAGGAACCACAAGGAGGCCTTTTCCAAGTGAACCTCGACTCCAAGGGGATCCCTTGTCTGGTCAGAGCTTCTCCACATTGTGAGGTGCATGGAATTGCTCCATTCAAAAAAGGGATAGCCTTTTCTGACCCCAAGACACATCAAGTGAAGCACTACACCTGTTCTGCAGGTGTATCCATTTTAGCCAGAAATGGCAAGGAGGGAACAGAAAAAGGGAGACCCAAATTTGGTAGCATGCTGCCATCTGGTCTTTGTTCAGAGTTGGATTGTAACTTGATGCTGTGTGATTTCCAGCTTGGAGACGTTTCAATAATCATAGGATTACAAGGCACAGCTTAAGGTGCACAGATTATGAGGCAAAGTTCAGAGTTGGACTATAACTTGATGCTGTGTGATTTCCAGCTTGGAGACATTTCAATAATCATAGGATTACAAGGCACAGCTGAATTCCTTTCAACTGGTGGAAATGTACTGATCTTTTAACATTCACAAAAAACACAGTTCTTTGCTACCTTGCTGGCTGACAAGTATGAAGCAAATATCAAGTCAGTTGCTGATTACATGAAGTCTTCAGTTGATGAAGTCAAGGGATCATTGGAAAGAACACCACAAATGGCCCGGATGGAACTGTATCTTCCAGGACAGCCTCCTCTGTTCAAATGCTTTCTGATGGTGTCCAGAAGTTGAATACCAACATTGAATTGGTGAATGGAGATTTCTGTGGAGATTTGAAAAGTTGCATTACTGAAGAAGTGGAATCTTTCATGCTACCCATCATCCAAACATGAAGCAGGTACTCATGTCATTGACTATGCCAGAGAATTTGGCAACACAGCAGCAAAAGAAGGCCTAAAAAGAACAACTCGGTGGGCTGCCCATTATTTCACAAACAAGAAGTCTTACTATCCTGTGCCATCCAAGTCGATTAGCTTTTGGGACATCCCATTTCTGCCACCTTTACCAACTGTTCAGATGGACGATGAGGACCAAGAAAGCATGATAGAATGGGCTTGCAACAACAGAAAAAGTGTATGCCAAAGGACTGCTCAACAAGAAACTACCAAGTACAAGGCAGGCACCCTCCCCCTTAACATGTAAGAAAGCAACCAGTCGGTAAAAATTACAGTTAGCAATCCCTTCTGCCCATGATCTTGATGAAACCCAGTTAAACGAAACTTGTCCAAACTCTGCTGGAGACCACGATGAAAACCAGGTGGATGAGTGACGGGAGCGATTCAAGTGATTTGGAGATCAACATTGATGACGAAATTGAGAACGTCCTGACTTTCTCGAGAACTACTCGTTCTGGACGAAGCCTTATTATTAATAGAAGCCTATTCTAATCAAATGACTTAGTGCGACCAAGACACAGTTGATCAGGTCAAATAAGACGGCCTGGGCAAAAGGGAATGTAAAAACATTAGTCTGTGAAATTTTTTGTTCTTTACACGTGAAATGTGATCGCCTCTATTTTGTGTGAATGTGAAAGGATTTTGGCAATTACACGTGATGCGTGAAAAGGCCCAATTGCCAATTTTTCTTAAAGTGGTACTGACCAAATTTTTACCCCTAGAATTTTTAAGTTAACCAAATAGAATTCCACAAAAGATTAAAAATGTCATTTACCATTGACAAATATCTGCATTGGTTCCAGAGATATTTAAGTTTGAAAAATGTTTAAAATATGCAAATGAGAAGACTGATGACGTCAGACACTCAACCCAATATTACATCAAGTATATAAATAGAGCTATCTCGGTCAATTTGCAGAAACCATTGAAAACTTCATAGGCAGTTAGTTCTACATGCAACACACCTATGGCTATTAAAATTTCAGTTCCCATGGCAACCCACTCTTTTCAAGCCTGATTTCAATATTTTAGAGATTTTCAGCTCGAAAAACGTTACACAAGGCCATGAACATGACCTAACATATTTAAATGCTTGCTGGATCATGCAGATAAGTATCATTGGCAAGTATCGAGAAAGAACACTAAAGGTGGCCAGAGAAGCCCTCAATATCGGGAAGTCTGGAACCCAGAACATCGCCATGGTATCAAAAATGTTAGGTTTATATTGTGGAGCACCTCTCATATAATCGTACTGCCAAGATTCAAACATTTCTGATTCAAATTGGCTGAGATATCTTTGTTCATCATATCTGATCAAAATCTGATTGAGTATATGATGTCATCACATAGCTAATTTCTGGAATGAAAAAAGATATTTGAAAATAGTAAACAGCATTTTTCTTCTCATACAGACTACTTGTTTATGTTTTAAAATGGTTTAGATAGGAAAGATGCAATTTACCTCATAGTACCACTTTAAAGCCCTGTTGTTTACCATATTGCGATACAAACAAACTTTACATTCCTCGTACGAACTTGATATTCTTCATACAAACTTTACATTGCTCATACAAACTTTACATTCCTCAAACAAACTTGATGTTCCTCATACAACTTTGCATTCCTCATACAAACTTTACATTCCTCATACAAACTTGATCTTTCTCATAGTTCAAAAAAGAAAAAGGTAAAGACTAGCTCATACCCAACAACACTTTGCCTACATATGCAAATTTGCACACGCTCGGAAAAACTTCGTAAAATTCGTCTTGTTTGTAGGCCTTCGTGCTTTCGGCTGTTGTTTGTCTACGTTCTAAACCAATCACATCGCTTTTTCGAAAAATTATTTCACATTGCAATCCGAGAACAACGGCATCTTAAGCCAAACATCAAAGATCTTATACTTCTGATGAAACGTTAGAGATTATTTTTGTTTCAGGAAGGAAGCGAACATGGAGGAATGGATAGTGGTGAGGAGTCCGAATTGGACAGAGAGCTGGAAAGTTTCAATGGATTATCAAGGTAAGAGGACGGTACTAAACAGAGTGTCATTGTTGAGCATGTGCTTCACGACACATCTGTTTACCTTTTACTTGAATTTTTTGCATACGAATCCTTGCCTTTTCCCTTCAACCAAACCTGAGAATTCATTTTCGACTGGAAATCAACATGCATTACGTTCAAAGATCATTTGGAAGCAACATAGTAAATTACATTAGATGGAATGAAAGGATGCAACGCACGACGTCATCAGCTGAGAAAATTATGCAGCATTCATTTCTTACTTCTCGTCTTCTTGTCGCAATTTTTGAGATGTAAATCTAGTCCTCTTTGGTGTGGTGTTATTTACTTGTGGCATTTTAGTTATCCTTGTTACGAACCAAAAATTGTGTAAAATCAAAACCTTTCGCGAAAATAAACCTTGTGTGAAAAAATATTTTGGGCTTAGTAAAAAATTGTGATGAGTTATTTCCGGTTGTATTTTTCTGTTCATAAAACAATTGTGTTAGTTTAGGTGAAAATTGTTATTTCTTACTCTTTGAGACTATATTTTACTGGAATTGTTTTAGGGCAAAATGTAAGGATCATAACTGATACTACTATACATTCACTATGATAAGATTTTATTACGTTATTGTGTTGTTTGAGCCTAAAGTTATCAAATTGTCTTAAGGCAAAATGTCAGGAATATAACAAATATCTCATTCGTTATCATAACATTAAGTTGTGCTAGTGACCCTGAGCAAGACACTGAGGAGGAGAGTGAGAGTTTTGCAGAGGTTGGAGAAGATGCAGAAGAGGAAGAAGTAGAAGAGGGAGGAGTGGACACAGATCCTAATTGGCCTGAGGATATTGAGGGTTCAGAGATGACTGTGAGTGAATGTGAAGACTCTGATAGCAGTGTCTTTATTCCTCCAGGGCCTTCTACCTTGCATGTTGTGAGTTCTTTTTATGTGAAAACATCTTGTCATCCCAGTAAAGGTTACACAGGGATGTGGTGGGGGACGTGGCAGCCGAGGTAGTCATGGTGGTGCAAGAAATCAGAGCATATGCACCTCAAAGATGTACTGAAGGTCGTTGTAGAGCACCAAACATCTACCTCCACCCACTGGGGATATTTTCAATTCTTATGATGACGAGGATGAGGGAAATCCCCCTGATCAGTTTCCAATCCCACCTTTTACACCTTCACACCCACCAGGCCTACATTTTGAACACCCTTTACTTAGGGGTACTATGGAAACAGCTATGGAATTTTTCAAATTATTTTTTACTGCCCAAATGGTTAAGGAAATTGTGGATCATACCAACAGCTATGCTGTTGAGCATATCACTGAGGGCTCCCACAGGACCTATGCACAGCCAGACGGTTCTTGGAAGGACACTATGTTAAGATTGTCTATTTTCTTTTCTTTAGCTCACGCCTTTTGTTTACCTTCTTTCATTCACTTATTCTCGCTAAGGCTCATGGTATTGCACAAGCTTTTAGCTCACACCATCTCGCTCAAAGTTCAGTGGACCTTTAGTCGGTAAAGAAGTGACAAATCTTAAGTTTTCAGTCAAGTCGAGTTGCCTTTCTGCATTTCCCTATCAAGTATTTTCACTGTGTGGGTCAGATATGTGAGTGATTTTGTTTTCTTTGTCCTCTGTTACAGCAATGAAATCTGAAGAGTGCCACATGGCACTGTTGTAGTTGCCAAGATCTAACCAATCAAAAGCACTGTTATTGTGGTCCTTTTGTTGCTAGAGCCCCTCAGCCAATTAGAGAAAGGGTTAGAACACTGTTCTCGCATGTCACCTGACAATTGTTCCATACAAAATATGTAAGCAAATTTAGTGTGAAAATTTTCTTGCGTGTGCTGTAATGGCCACATCTCTGCCTTCAGATGCAAGTGATTTGGAAAGCGAGAACAGGAGCGAAATTGCAGAAAGCAATAATGAAAGTGACATTTCTGTTTCTAGTGTTAACACAGAAGATCTCTCTGACTTAGACTTTTCAGAAGATGATGAAGAAAATGGCGAAATCGGATAGGGTTGCGATCGAGCTCCCGTAAATGTGACACCTTTTATCGCGAGAGCCGGAGCTGTAAGTGGAGTTGCTAAAGATGGCACCGCAAAAGATTTTTTCAGTTCTTTATTCCTGATGAACTTTTCGACGATTGTCAAAGAAACAAACCGTTATGCTAGACAGTGCATTGCGCGAAAGCCAGACCCAAAGTGGAAAGACACAAGCCATGAAGAAATGCAAGCATTCTTCAGTCTCCATGTGCTGTTCAGGTATCACAACCTTCCTGAAACATCTTTGTACTGGGAATTTAGTTCGCCTTCACTTGGTGTTTCGGAAGGGCGTGTGACTGGTGGACGCTGGCCTGTAGAAACCTCTAAAGGACGCTGCAAGCGTTGCTTAAAGTGTAAGCAAACAAAGTTTTGCCGAATGGCTTGCACGGCTTGTGCAAAACGCATTTGCCTGGAGTGCTTCGCAAATCACTCCGAGGTTGATTTGTAACAGTGGCGCGAAATTTGAATTTCACGATCAATGTATTTTGCCTTCAAACTTTGACATTTTGTTCGTCGAAAACCAGCTGGCATTATTCAGGCAATGAAATTGAAATGTAAGTTAAAGTTTTGCAGTTTTTGACTTCTTGAATGTAAACATTTACTGCAAATAGAATGCTTTTATCTTCTGTAGAAGAAAACATGGTGGTTAAAACGAGACAGAGACAAATGTTCACAAATCAAGTTTATTTTCTTGTTATCAACTGTAGATATTGTACATTTCTTGTCAGAATTAAATACCTCATTGATTTTGCCACAACTTTTGTCTACATTATATGTCTGTGTAGTGCTTAGTTTTTGTAGTAGAGAACTTTTTCTGAAGGCTCCTCAGATCACTCAATTATGGCTGGAAGCCCTTAGGAAAGAGGATACATGTCCCTATTATCTCCCTTAGGGGGTAAAGGGTTAACCCTTTGGTGACGACAACCCTGAATATCGTGCCATATCGTCTTCAAGCAAGCGACCACGTGTGACTTTCACAGCTGAAGAACAATAAGAGGTGCAATGACAAGGGCTGTAGATTTTTTCAGGCTTTTCTTTACAGCAGAGCTTCTAAGAACTATCTGTACCCATACAAATAGCTATGGATGGGGGCCATTGGCGACAAACCCTACTATGGTGACAAGGAAGGTGCCTGGGTTGAAACTTCTCCTGAGGAAATAGAAAAATTGATTGCCCTCATTTTATACTGTGGCCTGGTACATGTTAGCTCATTTCACCGATACTGGAGCACAAAAACTTTATACCATGGGTTGTGGGCACGGAGAATTATGTCCCGAGACCGATTCAAGGCACTTATGGCAATGCTTCATGTTGTCGATCCAGATGAAGAAGATGAGGAAGACAAATTGAG